>ODAI011132743.1_pt1 | contig 16915 bp, 16 predicted proteins | sample 1539321 | NCBI WGS metagenome assembly ODAI01 (sample SAMN02144231, study PRJEB22623) | gut metagenome | biome: sheep rumen | host: Ovis aries | place: New Zealand | reverse complement strand
TCGTTAAAAGTATCGATCACCTGCCCCTCTTCCGTGACAGGGATGTATTTCTCCTCGTACTCCTGCTCCTGTTCCCTGCTCAGGATGATTCCCGGGCCATATTCCTCCGCAGCAGTCTCCCATTTATGGGCGCCGGCCAGAGCCTCGGACGTCATGCAGGAGGCAAGAAGCACACCGGCGAACAGCATTGCAGTCAGTGATCCTGAAGATCTTCTCTTACTCATATTTTAATTCCTTTCTGATAGAAACAATTATTAATAGTCTAGCTTCCCGGTGCGGACCTTGCAAGTCTTCCTTTTACAGGGAATCCTTTTATTGCTTTCTCATTCCTTTTCCCTCGCGAATATGTTATGATTAAAAACAACAGAAATGAAAGTACAGTCCGGCAGAAGGGCCGGTCTGAAACCGAAAGGAGAACTGCCTCATGATGAAGTTAGTACTGGTTCGACACGGAGAAAGTGAATGGAACAAGCTGAATCTTTTCACCGGCTGGATGGACGTGGACCTGAGCGAGAAAGGACACGAGGAAGCCAAGTCCGCAGGACAGCTTTTAAAGGCGGAAGGATATGATTTTGATATCTGCTACACTTCTTATCTGAAGAGAGCCATCCACACCCTGAACCACATTCTGGACGAGATGGACCGCGTATGGCTGCCGGTCATCAAGAGCTGGAAGCTGAACGAGCGCCACTACGGCGACCTTCAGGGGCTGAACAAAGCGGAGACCGCTGCAAAGTTCGGTGAGGAGCAGGTGAAGATCTGGAGACGTTCCTTTGACATCAAGCCTCCGGTACTGGATCCCGCGGACGAGCGCAGCGCCAAGAAGGCGGCTGCCTACAGAGACGTTGATCCGGCGGACATTCCTGACAACGAGAGTCTGGAGACCACCATCGAGCGCGCAGTGCCTTATTTCAACGAGGTGATCAAGCCCCAGATGGCAGCCGGAAAGCGCGTCCTGATCGCAGCGCACGGCAACTCTCTCCGCGCCCTTGTGAAGTATTTCGACAACATCTCCAAGGAAGACATCATCGGCGTGAACATCCCCACCGGTGTGCCGCTGGTCTATGAGTTTGATGATAACTTCAACGTCATCAAGCACTACTATCTCGGCGACCAGGAAGCACTGAAGGCAAAGATGGAAGCCGTCGCAAACCAGGGCAAGAAGAAGGCCTGACAAACTTAACCCAGAACAGCGCACGGGGCCGGATCATGATCCGGCCCTGAATTTGCAGAAACGAGGAACATATAATCATGAGAAACCTGACACTGCTCACTGATCTGTACGAGCTGACCATGATGCAGGGCTATTTCAGAAATGCCGGCATGAACGAGACCGTCATTTTCGATGCCTTTTACCGCAGCAACCCGCAGGGCGGCGGCTACGCCATCTCCGCAGGCCTGGCGCAGATCATCGAATATATCAAGGACCTGCATTTTACGGAGGATGATATCGATTATCTCCGGAGCCTCAACATTTTCGAGGAGGACTTCCTGGAGTATCTTCACGAATTCCGCTTCACCGGCGATATCTACGCGATTCCGGAAGGCCGGGTGATCTTCCCGAGAGAACCTCTGGTCAAAGTCATCGCCCCCGTCATGCAGGCCCAGCTGATTGAGACTGCGCTTCTGAACATTCTGAACCATCAGTGCCTGATCGCCACGAAGGCTTCCCGCATCGTCCGGGCAGCCGCAGGCGACGGCGTGATGGAGTTCGGCTCCCGCCGGGCCCAGGGTCCGGACGCAGCAATCTACGGCGCAAGAGCTGCCATGATCGCCGGATGCGTCGGCACCTCCAACGTGCTCTGCGGCCAGATGTTCGACGTCCCGGTCAGCGGCACTCACGCTCACTCCTGGATCATGAGCTTCCCGGATGAGCTGACTGCCTTCCGCGCCTACGCGAAGCTGTACCCTGACGCATGTATCCTTCTGATCGACACTTATGACACTCTGGACTCCGGACTGAAGAACGCCATCACCGTGTTCAAGGAGATGCGGGACGCAGGCATCAAGTCCAAAAAGTACGGCATCCGCATGGACAGCGGCGACCTTGCCTATCTCTCCAAGAAGGTCAAGGCGGCTCTGGACGCGGAAGGCTTCACGGACGCCATCATCTCCGCTTCCAACGACCTGGACGAAGACCTGATCCAGTCCCTGAAGCAGCAGGGTGCCACCATCAATTCCTGGGGCGTCGGCACGAACCTGATCACCAGCAAGGACTGCCCCGCCTTCGGCGGCGTCTACAAGCTGGCTGCCATCCAGGACAAGACCACCGGCGAGTTCATCCCGAAGATCAAGATCTCCGAGAACGCCGAAAAGATCACGAACCCGGGCGACAAGACCATCTACCGCATCCGCGACAACGAAGGCATGATCATCGCCGATTTCATCACCCTGACGGATGAGAAGTTCGATCCCAACGACCCGCTGATGCTCTTCGACCCGATCGAGACCTGGAAGAAGACGCTCCTGGAGGGCGGCTCCTACACTATGGAGGAGATCATGGTCCACGTCTTCCACAACGGCGAGTGCATCTACGAGTCCCCGAAGGTCATGGAACTGCAGCAGATCTGCAAAAAGGAGCTCGCTTCCCTCTGGGAGGAGTCCAAGCGTTTCCACAACCCGCACCAGACCTACGTGGACCTTTCCAAGAAGCTCTGGAACCTGAAGAACGACCTGCTGGAGCAGTATCAGTTCGGTATCCGCAGGAAATAAAAGACAAAGGCCGGCGTCCTGAAGACGCCGGCCTTTTTTATAACGGTATTCTGCTGTCCTTACTGCTGTTTTCCGGTCCCTTCCGCGATGGATCCGTCTCTGTAGGCGTCCAGAAGGGCGTTCAGGTCATCGATCTGCTGGGCGATGGCGCGGCCCTTGTCGGTGTCTCCGATCATGACCCGGTAGGGCTCCAGTTCAAACTGCTCCGCCCTGGATTCAATGTCGATGTTCTCCGTCAGCACTTTGTCCACGCTCTCGAAAGGCGCGTGGCTCTTGATCCGCATTCCGTGAGAGTTGTAGATCAGAGTGTAGCCGGCGATTCCTGTGGTCTTGTGGTACGGCGTGCTGAATCCGCCGTCGATGACGATCAGCTTGCCGCCCGCCTTCACAGGATGCTCTCCCTCTGCTGCGTGGACCGGAGTGTGCCCGTTGATGATGTGGGACATGTCGGACTTCAGTCCGAAATCCCGGAGGATCATGCGGCTCGTCGCCTCGGAATTCAGGAAATCGTAGTAGTGGTCCTGGGGCTCCTTCCAGGAGCTCTTGTCATCGATGTAGGTGCGCTCGAAGGTCTTCAGGATCCTGCCGCACATGGGAGACTTCGGTCCTCCCCAGAGATACCACATGAAGTCCAGATGCCTCTCCAGCCCGCCGAGGTAAGCCTGACGCGCCACCCTCTCGCAGCAGTCGAAATAGGATTTACCTCTGTGGAACTGGCCGAAGAAATTCATCTCCTCCATCTGGCCGTCCGCCGTCAGCGGCACGCAGCCGTGGAACAGGAGGTTATCGTTCATCTTCAGGTAGATGCTGCCGACGGAATACAGGAACTCGATGTGCTTCTTCAGCCTCTGGCTGGAACGGAAGGAAGCCCTCAGGTCGTCCATGACCTCCGCCTCCTCCGGCGAGTACTCGTAGGGCTTTTCCCAGTCCACCGTCGGGAATTCCGTCGTGTTCATCTGGTACTCTTTATCCCCGATGGTGATCATACCGGTCTCGCGGTTGACGTTGTACATCAGCAGGCGGTCCTTCATCTCAAACTCGGGATGGCGGAGGATCGCCTGTCCCTCGGACTTGGTGACCAGCATGTTGATCGCCTTCACCATGGCGGTGTGGGGATCCCCCTCGTAGGTGCGCTCCGCGAAGAGCTGCAGCTTCCGGAGGGAGATGGCGTAGCCGCTCTCCAGGATGCGGATGTTGTGATAGCGCACATTGTTCCGCACCACGTTGGTGATGCAGGCGTCGCTGCCGCTGGCCGCGCCCATCCAGAGGATATCGTGATTGCCCCACTGGATGTCCAGGGAGTGATAATCCATCAGGAGGTCGATGATCTTGTCCGCGTCGGCGCCTCTGTCAAACAGGTCTCCCACGATGTGGAGATGATCCACCGCAAGGCGCTTGATAAGATTCGACAAGGCCTTGATGAACTCATCGCCGTTCTGGATCCCGACGATGGTGTCAAGAATGCGCTCGTGATACGCCTGCTGGTTGTCCCCCTCGTCCGGAAGGGCATGAAGCAGCTCGTCGATGATATAGGCAAATTCCTGCGGCATGGCCTTTCTCACCTTGGAACGGGTGTACTTGGAAGAAAGCACCCTGGCGATCTCCACCATCTCCCGCAGTGTCTTCCTGTACCACTTGGGCGACAGCTTTCCCTGCCCCTGCGCCTTCATGATGCGGATCTTGTGGCGCGGATAATAGATCAGCGTCCTGAGCTCCCGCTGTTCTTCTTCAGTGAGACGGTCCCCGAAGATCATCTCAATCTTCTCGCGGATCACGCCGGAGCAGTTGTTCATGATGTGAAGAAAGGCTTCATACTCTCCGTGGATGTCGCTCATGAAATGCTCCGTGCCCTTGGGCAGGTTCATGATGGCCGCGAGGTTGATGATCTCTGTGCACACAGACTGCCTGTTCGGATATTTTTCCGAAAGCAGCTTAAGATACTTAAGATCCTGAGTCATGACACTCCTCCTCTGTGATTTTGTGATCCTGCCGGATCAATGCCGGCCGGAGCTGCGGTGTTGCGCTGAGGCATTACATCGCCGTGTTACGCTTCGTCGATCGCCTTGCCGATATCATGACGCATGTATTTCGTGCGGAAATCGATCCAGTCTGTGGCTTCGTAGGCTTTTCTGCGCGCTTCCTTCAGGTCCGCTCCAAGAGCGGTGATGCCGAGCACTCTTCCGCCGTTGGTGACGATCTGACCATTTCCGTCAAACTTTGTGCCGGCGTGGAAGCACATGTAATCCTCTTTGCCTTTGAACTTCTCAAAGCCGTACATGGGGACACCCTTCTCGTAGGCAAGGGGATATCCGTCGCTTGCCAGGACCACACAGACGCAGGCTTCGTCCCGGAACTCCAGTTCCACCTGGTCCAGCTTTCCGTCCACACAGGCTTCCACCACGTCCACCAGGTCGTTCTTCATTCTGGGAAGCACCACCTGGGCCTCGGGATCGCCGAAACGGGCGTTGTACTCCAGGACCTTTGGCCCGTCCGGAGTCAGCATCAGGCCGAAGAAGATGACGCCTGTGAAGGGTCTTCCTTCCGCCGCCATGGCGTCCACTGTCCGCTGATAGATATGCTCCCGGCAGAAAGCATCCACCTCTTCCGTATAGAAAGGACTGGGGGAGAAATTCCCCATGCCGCCGGTGTTCAGGCCCTGGTCGCCGTCCTTTGCCCTTTTGTGGTCCTGGGCGCTGGCCATGATGCGGATGGTCTTTCCGTCCACGAAGGACAGGACAGAGACTTCTCTTCCGGTCATGAATTCTTCCACCACCACTTTGTCCCCGGAGGCGCCGAACTTCCGCTCCACCATGATCTGGTTGATGCCGGCGACCGCCTCGTCCCGGGTCATGCAGATCAGGACGCCCTTGCCGAGGGCCGGTCCGTCGGCCTTCAGGACCACCGGGATCCTGCAGGTCTTCACATACTCCAGTGCAGCTTCCGGGTCCGTGAAGGTCTCGTACTGCGCCGTCGGAATATGGTACTTTTTCATCAGTTCCTTGGAGAACGCCTTGGACCCCTCGATGACTGCCGCGTTCTTCCGCGGTCCGAAGACCCGGAGGCCCTTCGCTTCAAACACATCCACGATGCCGCCGATCAGCGGATCATCCATTCCCACGATGGTGAGGTCGATCTTCTTCTCCTCCGCGAAAGCCGCCAGCTTCTCAAACTCCATGGCCCCGATGGGCACGCACTCCGCCACTTCGGAGATGCCGGCATTGCCCGGCGCGCAGTAGATCTTTTCCGTCTTCGGGCTCTGCGCCAGCTTCCAGCAGATCACATGCTCTCTTCCGCCGCTGCCAACCACTAGTATTCTCATGTTCTGTCCCTTCTTAAAATAATAACCAAACTACGTTATGAAGTAATTATCAACAGGCGGCTGTCAGCTCATCTGCTCGAACCGCCCGTTCGCGATGCCGTCGATCGCCGCAGGCAGGAGGATCCACTCCGCCTGTTCCATGACGCGGCGCTGCAGGGTCTCCGGGGTGTCTCCCGGGAGCACCTCCACCGCCTTCTGAAGAAGAATGGGGCCGTGGTCCAGGTCCTCGTCCACCACATGCACCGTAGCGCCGGTCACCTTGACGCCCCGCTCCAGCGCCTTCTCATGCACCTTCAGTCCGTAGTATCCTTTTCCGCAGAAGCTGGGGATCAGGGACGGATGGATGTTGATGATCCTGCCGCGGAACGCCTGGATCATTTCCGGCGGAATAGTGACCAGGAATCCCGCCAGGACGATGAGATCCAGCTTCTTTTCGACAAGCCTCCGGGTCATCGCGGTATTGAACGCCGCTCTGTCCGGGAACTGCTTCGGGGACATGCATTCTGCTTCCACGCCGGCGGCTTCCGCACGTTTCAGGGCGTAGGCGTCGGCATTGTTCGACATGACATAGACCACCTCCGCGTTGGTGATCTTCCCGCTCTTTACGGCATCCAGGATCGCCTGGAGGTTCGTCCCGCCGCCGCTGACCAGCACTCCGACTCTCAGCATAGATCCACTCCCTTTTCTCCTGCGGCGCACTCTCCGATCACGAAGCAGCGGTCCCCGGCGGATGCGAATGCCTTCATGGCAGTATCCACATCGGCGGCATCCACTGCCACCACCATGCCGATGCCCATGTTGAACGTGTTGTACATCACATGCTCTTCCACATCACCCTTCTCTGCCATCAGCCGGAAGATGGGCGGCACCGGATAGGAATCCTTCCGGATCACGGCGCGGACGCCGTCCTTCAGCATCCTCGGCACATTCTCGTAGAATCCGCCGCCGGTGATGTGGCTGCAGGCGTGGATCCGCCCTCCCGCGTTCTTTGCGGCCTTCAGGGCCTTCACATAGATCCTGGTGGGGGCGATCAGCACGTCACCCAGCTTTCCGCCCAGCTCATCGTACCAGGTGTCCAGGCTCTCCTTCGTCATCTCAAAGATCTTCCTCACCAGGGAGAAACCGTTGGAATGCACTCCCGTGGAAGCGAGCCCGATCAGCACATCGCCCGCCTTCAGCTCCGCTCCGGTGATCAGGTCCTTCCGGTCGCAGACGCCAACGGAAAATCCCGCCAGGTCGTACTCGTCCTCCGGCATCAGCCCCGGATGCTCCGCTGTCTCACCGCCGATCAGCGCGCACTCGGACTGGACGCAGCCCTCCGCCACGCCGGACACGATCTCCGCGATCTTTTCCGGATAATTCTTTCCGCAGGCGATGTAGTCCAGGAAGAACAGCGGCTCTCCGCCCGCACAGGCCACATCGTTCACGCACATGGCCACGGCATCGATGCCGATGGTATCATGCTTGTCCATAAGGAAAGCCAGCTTCACCTTTGTCCCGCAGCCGTCAGTTCCCGAAAGCAGGACCGGATCTTCCATGTCCTTGATCTTCGCCATGGAGAACGCGCCGGAAAAACCGCCGATGCCCCCCAGTACTTCCGGACGCATTGTCCGCTTCACGTGCTTTTTCATCAGTTCCACGGAAGCGTATCCGGCTTCAATATCCACACCTGAATTTTTATAATCCATACACTGCTGCCTTTCTTATCTGTTTTTCTCTCTGTATCCGCGTTTTCCGCACAGTATCTCAGCTGTTCCGTAAAGATCACTTCTTCAGGAACACCTGATATCCTTCGACCTGGAGCTTCTCATCCTTCTTCATCACGTCGTTCTTCATCTTCTCTGTATAAGCCTCGAGCTTCGCGAGAAGCTCCGGATCGGACACCGCCAGAATCTTCGCGGCAAGAATACCTGCGTTCTTTCCGCCGTTGATGGCTACCGTTGCGCAGGGAATGCCGCTGGGCATCTGGACGATGGAATACAGGGAATCAAGGCCGCCAAGGTCCGAGGTCTTCATGGGAATGCCGATGACCGGCAGAGGGAACAGCGCCGCGCACATGCCCGGCAGATGCGCCGCCTTTCCGGCTCCCGCGATGATCACCCTGCATCCGCGCTCCTTCGCTCCCTTTGCCCAGGAAAAGAACACATCCGGTTCACGATGCGCAGAGATGATCCTCATTTCATAATCGATCCCCATCTCTGTGAGGAATTCCGCTGCCTGCGCCATTACGGGCATATCAGAATCGCTGCCCATCACAATACCGACCTTTGCCATTTTACTTCTCCTTCTGCTGCTGCACCGCCGCTCTTCGCGGCATGTTATGCCTGATATCTCATTGTAACATAATTCCAGGTCCTTTGGGAACAGAGAGACCTGTCAGTCCTGTCGCCTTTCCGCCTCTTCTTCCATCGTCTCCAGCAGGAAGCTCACCGGCCGGAACCCGTCGTTGCAGGAGATCATCGCAGACTTCGGGTCCTTCATCCAGCCGTCATAGAAGTTTTCCCCGCCATGGGAGAGCGCCATGACAAACGAAGAGACCGTATCCCAGGCGCTGCCGCAGAAACCGTCCGGCTTTTCCCAGCCATTGCAGATGAATGTCTGTCCCAGCTGCATGGAACATGCGTTTTCGATGGGATTCTCGTACTGTTTCATCAGATCGTCATACTGGGCGATCTTTTTTACCGTGATCCGCACTTTTTTCATGATCCTCCGTCCTTCCTGTGTTCTTCTGTCTGCTCATCATAATAACACAATAGCCGCCTGTCTGTTCAGACAGGCGGCTTTTCAGTGCTGCTCGCTCCTGTCAAGCCACCGGTTCAGCTCCTCTGTTCCCTCCAGCGCGAAACGTCCTCCGCGGATGATGTCCGTGCCGCTTCCGTCAGGCATCACTGCCGTCAGGCGGCCGATCTCCCCGTAGGGAATGGTGATATCCTTGTGATGACCGAAATACGCGGAGGCAGGATCCTCCTTCCGCTTTGCGGAGATCTCGTTGTCTCTCGCCACGATGGCTTTTCCGTCCGGATTATAAGTCATGGTATCCTCTTCGTGGCTGTAGCAGGTATCTCCGAAGGCAAAATGCGGTCCTGTCTTCTCCGCGATCAGAATGGGCATCTGCCTTCCGATCCCGTATTTTTTCGCAACGAAAAAGGCGTCCGTATTGGTACCGATGGCAAACTCTCCCATGGGAAGCTCCTCATGGTCGCCCATCACCACCTCCCGCACAAATCGCCGGTTCTCCTCAGCGGATGTAAAGTTCGCGCAGGAATAAGAACGCGCCGTCCCCCGTTCCACGCGGATCCTGAGTTCCTTCACCTGCAGACCGTCCACGAACACCTCCTTCACATGGAGCAGTCCTTCCGTTCCCTCCAGCACCGGAGAAGTGAACACTTCCCCCGCAGGAATGTTGACGTCGGAAACACAGTTTTCAAATCTGGTCTCCTTCTCCGGGTCCTTCAGTTCCCGGAGGGCGATCCTCAGGTCCGTCTCATTTCCGCCGGCGCCCTTCACCTCGACGTAAGCCGCTCTGTCCAGCACGTCGATGATCTTCTGCTGAACGCTGCGGTAGAAATCATTGTCCGAGGTATTGATGCGGACAATGTCGTCGAACAGGGCAGGGTAGAACTCCCCGATCTCCGGGATCGGCCAGGAAATGATGGTAAAGCTGGTCTCATCTCCCGGAATATAGCTGTCCCTGAGCTCCGACAGAGCCGCCTGGTATCCGTTCAGCAGCTTCAGCTGCCGCCCGGACAGCCGGTATGCCTCCGGCTTGTTCACGGGTGTAAAATCCTTTTCCCCGAAATATTCCATCACCGCGGGGCCGGCATAGATCCCTGCCTCCGCTTTCAGTTCCTCGTAAGAATTCTTCAGTTCCGTGATCTTCCGCTCTGTAAACGCCTTGTCCCAGAACAGCGCCTGGTCATAGCGGTGGTCGAAACAGAAGTGGCGGTTGGGACTCAGGGACAGCTGGAACACCTGACTGCCGGGGATCCTGTCTGCGAGCCTCACCGGACTTCCGGGCAGCACTGTCTCCAGCCCCGCCTCCCGGAACAGTTCCGCCTCCCGCTCCGCGAGGCGCTCAAACCCGCGGATCATACGGAGAGCGACCCGCTTCTTTTTCGAAAGATCTCTGCCCATCACCCGGAAGCCTTCGGCAAAGCCTTCCGTGAACGTCCTGGCGGCAGTCTCCAGTTTTTCTTCCGGAAGGTCCCTCAGGCAGCTGTGGATCTGCAGCGTGCTTTCGGAGATATAGTCCCCGCTGAAGAAGAGGCTCCGCGGATCAGAGAGCTCCGGGATCTGCTCCGCGAACGGACGTTTCTCCTGAGTCCGGGGCAGAAGAAGTTCCCGGTTCCGTTCAGGGACTGTGACATCCAGGTAGTCAAAGGCATACCAGTACATTGCGTCTTTCACCGAGGCAGCGGACGGGATCCCGTCCGTGAACAGCCCGTAGACCTGGAGGAACAGTTCGGGGTAAGGCGCAGTGTCCTCCGCCCTGTCTTCGAAAATAAACTTAAGGACTCCGAACAGTTCCGCGTAAAGAGCTGACAGAAGCCGTCCCAGCTCCTCCCCCTCTTTCTTTCTGTCCGCGGGGAAGAGCTCCCGGACACGGTTCACGGCAAACGCCGGATCAAGCCAGCTCCCGGCATAATTCTCCGGCAGCATGTCGTGGTACAGTTCTCTCTGCAGTTCCTGCATCTCCGCGAGAGACATCGCCCCGTATCTCCCGCTCTTCAGCAGCTCCCGAAGCTTTCCCGCACGGTTCAGAAACGCGGCTGCCGAAGAAAAAAAGCCATGGAACGGACCGGGAAGCCTCCCGGATTCCTCCGGGACAGCCCGTATCCGCTCCATGGAGAGCGCGATCCGTTCTTCAGTTATACTGTCATTCCCATTAAAATTGTAATCACCCATGTGACCAGCACCAGTCCTCCGATCGATATTCCAAGCAGGCTGAACAAATGGTCTTTGTCCCGCTCAAGAAAAGAAAACAGACCGCAAAGCACAGCGAACGCCGAAAAGATCATCGCACTGAACGCGACGGCCGACACATTCAGCGGCGGGTTCCCCAGGGACCTGACCATCAGCCATCCGCTGAGAAACGTGAGAAGCAGGGCCACGACAGCGGCAAACAGCGCGGTGCTGCCCCCTTCGGAGCGCGGCTTTCTCAGGTAATTCACCATCTCCGTGGTGTCTGTCTTTTTATCCTTCCCGCTTTTCGGATCCGGATACATGAACTCCGGACGTTCCAGAATGGATTCGTCGTTCTTTTTGTTTACCGGTGTCAGAAAACGGTATTTTTTTCTGTTGTAATTGAACATACAGCTGCTATTCGGCACCTCCTTCCGCAGGCCCCTCCGCAGGCGGCAGCGCATGATAGCAGAGCAGGAACAGAAGGTATCCTGTGCCTGCACCCAGAGTATTCAGAAAAATATCATCCACGTCAAAGCTCCCGGTCCTGGTGCAGAACTGGATCATCTCGACCGTCAGAGAAAACTGGCAGCCGGTCAGAAGGGCTGCCGGAAAACCGCAGCGTCTCCCCAGGACGACCGGAAGAAAAAAGCCGAAAGGAACGAAAGCCGCCACATTTCCCACAGTATTCAGGAAAAAAGCATGCCACCCCACCTGCCCCCTGTAGTTCCAGAAACGCAGGATCTCCTTGAACAGCTCCAGATTGTAGTGATACTCTTCTGCTTCTGTTCTTCCCAGAGCTTCTGAAAAGAACAGAAAATAGGAAAGACACGCGAGATAGAAAAGGAACAGTACCACACCTGTCCCGCGGTGCCGCGGTTTGATGCGTTCCATACTTGCAGGGTCAGAGCTTTCCGCCGATTCCGTATTGGCTGTAATAATCGTCGATGCGTCCCTTCAGCTCGTCATCGATGATGATCTTCCCGTTGTACGGATTGTTCCAGAGATGCTCCACCACTTCCTTCATGGTCACGATGGCGCAGGTCTTCATGCCATATTTTTCGGAGACCTCCTGAAGGGCGCTCTTCTCGCCCTGTCCCCGCTCGCAGCGGTCCACGCTCACCACAAGGCCCAGGACATCCACATCTCCCTGTGCCTTCAGGATCGGCATCGTCTCGGCGATACTGGTACCCGCCGTGGTCACATCCTCAATGATGACCACTTTGTCGCCGTCCTTCACAGGACTGCCGAGCAGAATGCCTTTGTCTCCATGATCCTTGACTTCCTTCCGGTTGGAGCAGTAGCCGATGTCCGCGCCGCAGAGAGCGGAAAGCTCCATGGATGCAGCCACGCAGAGCGGAATGCCCTTGTACGCCGGTCCGAACAGGATCTGAAAATCCGTTCCGAAGTTGTCGCGGATCGCCTGGGCGTAGTATGCGCCGAGTCTCCGGAGCTGGGAACCGGTGCGGTAAAAACCGGTGTTGACAAAGAAGGGGGTCTTTCTGCCGCTCTTGGTCACGAAATCTCCGAACTTCAGGACCTGGCAGTCGATCATAAACTCAATGAATTCTTTCTTGTACTGTTCCATTTATACTCCTGTTCTGCGGCCGGTATCAGCCCCGGACCGCTCCCACAAGATCCGTCACGCGTTCCACGCCATATCTTAGCATATAATCCCGTATTCCGTCCACGATTTCAGCCGTCACATACGGGTCGATGAAGTTCGCAGTCCCCACTGCCACTGCGGAAGCGCCCGCCAGCAGGAATTCGATGGCGTCGTCCGCGCAGGCGATACCGCCCATGCCGATGACCGGCACCTTCACTGCCCTGGCAGTCTGATACACCATGCGGACAGCCACCGGCTTGATGGCCGGTCCGGACATGCCTCCGGTCTTGTTGGCAAGCACGAAGCTCCGCCTGTGGATATCGATCTTCATGCCCGTGAGGGTGTTGATCAGGGACAGCGCGTCAGCGCCGCCTGCCTCCGCGGCCCGGGCGATCTCGGTGATGTCCGTCACGTTGGGGGTCAGCTTCATGATGACCGGCTGCTTTGCGACACGCTTCACCGCTTCCGTCACCTTCTGCACCATCGCGGGGTCCTGGCCGAAGGCTTTTCCGCCTTCGTGAACATTCGGGCAGGAAATATTGATCTCCAGCATATCCACGGGCTGGTCCGCGAGACGTTCCGTCACGTCGATGTAATCCTCGATGGTATGTCCGCAGATATTGACGATGATCTTTGTGTCATACTGCCTGAGGAAGGGAATATCCCTTTTCACGAAAACATCGATCCCGGGGCCCTGGAGGCCGATGGCGTTCAGCATGCCCCCGGTCACCTCACAGACTCTGGGCGTGGGATTCCCGTTCCAGGGTTCACTGGCGATGCCCTTGGTGACAACAGCCCCCAGTCCGTTCAGGTCCACGAACTCGGAATACTCTTCTCCTGAGCCGAAGGTCCCGCTGCAGGTCATCACCGGATTCTTCAGTTCCACGCCGGCGATCTTCACGGAAAGATCCGGCGTCATTTTTCCTGTCTCTGTCAAAGTACTACCTCCTCCGCGCGGAACACGGGACCGTCCTTGCAGACACGCTTGTTTTTCACATTGGAGTGGCTGTCTGTTTCAGTGGAAGGCGTCACACAGCCGAGACATGCACCGACGCCGCAGGCCATCCGCTCCTCCATGGAGACCCAGAGGGGGATGTTCCTTTCTGCCGCGTAACGCTTCAGTGCGGCAAGCATGGGCTTCGGGCCGCAGCTCAGAATGGCTGCCGGAACATATCCGCTCTCTTCGAGGGCATCGATCACCGTTCCCTTTGTTCCGAAGCTTCCGTCCTCCGTGGCTGTGATGACCCGGTCCGCAGCAGCGTCGAACTCGGCCTTCAGAAACATCATCCTGTCGTTCCGGTAACCCAGCACTGCCGACTTCTTTCCGGGAAGCCGCTTCAAAAGCTCCAGAAGCGGCGGAACGCCGATGCCTCCGCCGATCACACAGCAGTCGCGCAGATCCGCCGGGAAACCGTTTCCCAGAGGACCAAGGACTGCAAGGGCGTCTCCCGCCTTCGCGGAGGAAAGAAGCTCTGTCCCCGCCCCCTTCGCAGTGACGCGGTACACGAGGCGGAGCTCCCCGGAGAAAGCGTCCGCGCCGCAGATGCTGATGGGCCGCGGCAGGAGCCTCGCCGCGTCATTCAGATACACATTCACAAACTGGCCGGGCACCGCCGCTGCTGCGATCTGCGGTGCCTTCAGCCGGAGATCATAGATCCCGTCGCAGAGAGCCTCCTGCGAAAGGACCACCGTCCGTTCCTTCACCTTCGTCATGCTTCGCTCCTTGTTCTCTCTTTCTGCACAGCATCCGGCCCGGTCTTCGTCAGAATACAGACTGGATATCCTTGATCATGTCGATGACAGCCTGCCTGGATGCCTGGGCGAAGTTCTCCGCGCCGAACTGGCTGTAGCTGTCCTTTTTCCATGCGGCGATGATCCCGCGGGAAGAGTTCACCACAGCGCCGATCCCGTCCTTGTCAAAGGCGCGCTTCAGGTCCTCCGCAGTTCCTCCCTGGGCACCGTAGCCGGGCACCAGGAAAAAGGTATGGGGCATGATATTGCGGAGCCTGGAGATCATCTCCGGGTATGTGGCCCCCACGACAGCACCGACATTGGACCACTCTCCGTCCATGCTCATGGCTCCCCACTCCATCACCTTGTCCGCCACATGCTCGTAGAGCGGCTTTCCATCGATCAGGCGGTCCTGGAACTCACCGCTGGAGGGGTTGGAAGTCTTGACCAGGACAAAAATACCTTTGCCGTACTGGTTGCAGGCATCGACGAAAGGCTTCACGCCATCTGTGCCGAGATACGGATTCACCGTCACCATATCTGTTCCAAAGGCAGTGAATTCTTTCCCGCCGATCTGCACCGCGCCCAGGTGTCCCGCCGCGTAGGCTGCGGAAGTCGACCCGATGTCGCCGCGCTTCGCGTCGCCGATCACGATCAGCCCCTTCTCCTGGCAGTACCGCACAGTCTTTTCGTAGACCGTAAGTCCCGGGATGCCGAACTGTTCGTACATCGCGATCTGGGGCTTCACGGAAGGGATCAGATCCCAGACAGCATCAATGATCGCCTTGTTGAACTGCCATACTGCTTCCGCGGCGCCTTCCGGCGTCGCCCCCTTCTCTTCAAACGCTTTTTTTGTAATGTGTTCAGGAATATAGGAAAGCATCGGATCAAGTCCTGCACAGATGGGTGCGCCTGTTTCTCTGATCTTCCGGATCAACTTCTGAATCATCTGGTCCTCCTTTAAAATATGCTGGTCGTTTTAACAGAGTATACATTTTTTCTTAATATCAGGCAATCGTATTCTGTGCTATACTGTTCGGGCAGACCGCAGCACTGCGGTCACACCAGATCACAGAAAGGATTCATTAAATGAAATATACAGAACAGAACAAACTTACGAAGGCACAGCAGGAACAGGTAAAAACGCTTCTGGACCGGTGCCGCCGGAAAGAAAACTTTTCTCTTTCCTTCCCCATGCATGAACCTCATACAAAATTCTTCCTCGCGGAGGACGAGGACGGAACAGTCCGCGGGGCTCTGGCGCTCTGCTGCTTCTCTTCCTCCGAATATGAGATTCTTGCGTTCACGGATCCGGATCTCCGGCGCCAGGGTATTTTCAGAAAGCTCTGGGATTCCGCCAGAATGACTCTTCCCGGTAACACAGAAGAGGCTGTCCAGGTACGCGCCGCGGTGGATGAAGCATGTCTTGACGCTGCGGAAGCACTGAAGGCCCTCAGCGCCCGTTTCCGTTCCGAGGAGCTGGAGATGCGCGGAAGCACGGAAAGAGCTTCCGAAGGTGCCGGCAGCGATTACGCCTTCCGAAAGACGGCAAAGCCCGACCAGGATGGAGCCATCTGCTATGAAGCGGCAGACAAGGTCACGCGGGAATCAGTGTTCCGAAGCTATATCATCCCATATGCGGCGGACCGATGCTTCGTTCTGCGGGTCTCCGTCCGTAAGGGGCTGGAAGGAAAGGGCATCGGAAGCCATGTGTTCCCGGAATTCATGCGCGTCCTTGAAAAAGAAGGCTACCATACCGTCACTCTTCAGGTATCCGGCGCAAACGCTGCTGCTGTGAAGCTGTATGAAAAGGCAGGATTTGAGATCACCCGTTCTTTAAAATACTATGAAATCCCTCTAAGATAAAGCGTATTTTCATGTTCAACTAAGAAAGATCACGGAAAAACAGGAGGATCACTGCACAGAGCGGTGATCCTCCTGTTTTTCTTTTTAGCAACGACAGATCATCTTTAGATCCTTCCCCGTTCAAATCCGCTTTCACGCTCGATCCGTTTCCGGATCGCCAGCATTTTCTCGTCGGTCCCCGCGATCAGGTCCGCGCACTCTTTCAGTTCCTGGCTGATCGCTTCACCGTCCGGGATCTCTTTCTTGTATTTCAGTTCGTGGTCCAGGCTGGCCCAGAAATCCATGGCCATGGTCCGGATCTGGATCTCCACACGCATATAGCGCATTTTTTCCGAAAAGAACACCGGAGCCTCCACGATCATGTGGAAAGAGCGGTATCCGTTGTCCTTCGGGAAACGGATATAGTCCTTGATATTCACAACAAGGATGTCATCCTGGCGCATCAGCATATCTGCCACATCATAGATATCATCCACAAAGGGACAGATCACGCGGACACCTGCCACGTCGTCCAGATTTTCCATCATGGAGGACAGGGAGATGGGATAGCCTCTGCGCTGCAGCTTCTCGATGATGCTGATGGGTTTTTTCACCCTTGACTTGATCAGTTCGATGGGATTCCGCTTGTTCCTGACGCTCAGTTCATCGTTCAGGACTTCAAGGCGAGTCTTCACCTCACGGATCGCACAGTTGTACATCATCATCGCTTCCTGAAACTGATGCGTCCACTCCCCCATGCTGCCCGGCACCTGGACGATCTCTGAGCCCGAAAGTACGGA
>ODAI010037515.1_pt1 | contig 16915 bp, 13 predicted proteins | sample 1539321 | NCBI WGS metagenome assembly ODAI01 (sample SAMN02144231, study PRJEB22623) | gut metagenome | biome: sheep rumen | host: Ovis aries | place: New Zealand | reverse complement strand
ATTACTAAAGCTTAAAGCTGCATAAGCACAAGCACTATAACTGAAAGATGAATTTACACACAAAAATGGACTTGACTTCATACGCACCCTCCCTCCTTACATTGTGGCTATAAATTAGCCCCTTTTCCTTGTTTCTGTTAGCCATTCCCCGTCATACGCACCCTCCTTCCTTACATTGTGGCTATAAATTAGCCCCTTTTCCTTGTTTCTGTTAGCCATTTCCCGTCATGCACACCCTCTCTCCTTTCATTGTGGCTATAAATTAGCCATTTTCCCTTGTTTCTGTTATCCATTTCCTGCCGCGCGCACTATCTTTTTCTACATTATGGCTATAAATTAGCCTTTTTTCCTTGTTTCTGTTAGCCATTTCCTGTCATACGCACCCTCCCTCCTTACATTGTGGCTATAAATTAGCCCCTTTTCCTTGTTTCTGTTAGCCATTTCCCGTCATGCACACTCTCTCTCCTTTCATTGTGGCTATAAATTAACCATTTTCCCTTGTTTCTGTTAGCCATTTCATAACTAACTCACTGTTTCACTTACTTGACTTTCTTCTCCTATCCCCTGTAACATTTACATCATACCTATTCTACAACCACTCCCCCTTCTTGATCAGTACGCCGAATTCTAACCCCTAACTTATCCAGATACTCCAAAACTTCCTCGTGAGGATGACCATAGATTGAATTATGAGCACATGATATAACAGCATTTTCAAAATCTATCTGATTGTAAAATTCCAAATTAATTGAATTTCTTGAACCATGATGCGGAACCTTTAGGATATCATAGTTATCAAGAAGATAATCCCGCTCATTTAATATCATATAGCCAAGCGCATCATCACCCATATCACCGGTGAATAAAACAGAACAGTCCTCGGATATATAGCTAAGACATAGAGAGGCGTCATTTATATCATCAGTTTTATATAATCTATCCGGATGAGTACACATAATTTCAAATGATTCGTCAGTCACATAATCTCCGGTTTCCATAAACATAACTTTAATGCTGTTTTTTTCCGCCAGAGCCAGGATATCCCGAAATGCAGCTTCATCCTTCATCGCATAAGAAAATACAAGGTTATCAATCTTAATCCCCGACCTTTCACCCATATCAAGGATATACAAAAGTCCGCTTATGTGATCCCTATCCGTATGTGATATAAACCAATAATCAATGTGCGCCATACCAAAATATTTAATAACAGGAATCATGACATATCTTCCAAGTTCATCATTGGAAGTTGACCCACCATCGATAATCATATTGAGCCCGGACCGGCTTCTAATCAAAATTCCGTCGCCTTGTCCAACATCAATAAAAGCTACCAGTTCACCACAGGACTGCTCATATGTATAAATGCACGTTCCAAAGCAAACTCCCGATACTAAAAGTGCATAAATCACACACAGAAACCTCCACTTTTTAAATGAAAACCATATATGATGCTTCTTATAAATCCGTTCTTTTACATTCATAACAAATCTTTTATTTAAAAGTGCCAACAGTAAAATGAGCATAATATAATAAAGCGCAATCTGATAAATATATATCCTGCCTATATTTATCCGGGCAAAAGGAAGTCTGTAAAATGCCGCACATAAAGCATCATAAAACTTCAAAATCATCTCTCCCGGTTTTATTACAAAAACAGCAACCCCGACCGAAATATATGCACATAAAAGCCCCATAATCCCGGAAACAAACACAACTGTCATAAGCGGAATAACAATCAGATTAAGAAATATACTGTACAAAGTCACCTCATGATATATACAGATGACAACAGGCAGCATAACAATATTTACCGAAAATGACATTATTACCGAAGCAAAAAATTTCTTCTTCCATGTATTTATATAATAAAAATAATTAAGATGTTTTAAAATATACCGGCCAACACATACACCTATTATGGCTGTAACGCTAAGTATTACCGAGCTGTCCGTAAGCTTAAACGGGTTATACAAAAGAATAACCAAAACAGCTGTCGATAGAGCTACAGGCATATCATAAGTATCACCTGTATATACAGCCACTAAAGAAAGTAGAATCATACAAAGAGCCCTCAATGTAGACATACTAAAACCGGTCATCAATGCATATGAAAAAATAATTAAAAATGCCAATCCACCTGCTACGTATCTATTTACCCTGAGTCTCCTCAACAACTTATATAAAATACCAAATATCAAAGAAATATGGAGTCCGGATATAGCAAGTATATGTGCGATACCGTTATTTTGATAATCAAGTTTAGTTATATCATCCACAGATTTTCTATTTCCAAGTAAAATTCCGCAATATATACCTGCTGTTTTTTTACCTGTAATTTCATACATTTTTTTCTTTGACATAAGCTTTAAATCAAACAGAAAATTCAAATATTTATATATGTGTGACTTATCATCAGCAACAAAACTAATATCTTTATTACTTACACTAAACAAGATATTTTGAGCTTTATAGTAATCCTTAAAATCAAAACAGCCGGGATTAGAATTGTGTGAAAATGCCTTTAATGTACCCTCCACCCGGACTATATCACCGATTCTATATAATCCGTCCGTTCCAAATGCCACAACATTAAATCCATATTCCAGATGTAAATATAAGTCAAACCCTTCATCATTTTCTTTAATCATATAAACAACACCACTACAATCTGCTTTCATATCATCAGGATACGATATATGCGCGTCTCGCATATATACATTTAAAAAGCCTGCCATGCAACACAAAAAAAGTATCAAAGCCATACGCAGATTTCCGCGTTTTAGCCTTGATACAATAAAAATCACACCACAAACAAGCATAATAACAATTATGCTTTTTCTTAAAATACTATCGGCAAATAAGCTTATCACCTCTCCAAGTGCAAACGAAACAACAGCCCATAGTAATGGTCTTTTCAATTTTTTCTCCTTTTAAATCTTAGTTAAATGCTTCACTGTCCTCATCATAATAATATATAGAATCCCTGTTTAGAAGCTCATCAGATATAAGCTCATCATCTTCAGAGTTTAAAACAATTCTGATATTGGATATATCCTCAATCTGATATAAGGTTCTGATAAGACTCGCTTTAGCCAAAAGAATATAATCATCATTATATTCACCTATTACTTTAAAATCAAGCGTTACCACATTATCCGAATCAATCATATAAGTAGTATAAGCAAGCCTACCTTCAAAATAAGGTGAAAGAGCCGCCATAATTTCTTCTATAGAAGCCGAGGTTGAATCCGGTTGTTTTAACTGATATCTTTCATCTTCCACCACAACCTTATATCCATCCGGATGATAGATGTATATCATAGTTGTCTCCGGAATACCACTTTCGGTTGTAGAAGCAGTATCATCTAATTTCGATTTGACACAGCCTGCAAGATTAAAAATCAGGCATGCAAAGGTCAAAAAACTCATAATCATCGTAATACGGCTATTAACTTTTATAATTCTCTTATCTTTCATTACAGGCTATCCCCTAATGTTCTTATTATTTATTTCAGGCTATCCCCTCTTAAGCGGAATTTTTATTGTAAATGTCGTACCCTCGCCGGACTCACTATAAAGCTTAATAGTACCATTGTGCATGCTGATAACATTTTTCGTAATAGCAAGTCCAAGACCTGTTCCTCCGGTATCACGACTTCTCGCCTTATCAACCCTGTAAAATCTCTCAAACACCATAGACTTACAATCATCCGGAATCCCTACACCCGAATCAGCCACCTTTACATAAAAGAACTTATGGTCGGCATTGAGAGTCACCTTAACCCAACCATTGTCTATATTATACTTAACTGAATTTTCAATAATATTGGACAATGCCAGACTAAGCTTAACCTCATCAACTTCTGCCACAATATCTCTATAGCTTTCATATGTTATCTCGATATTTCTCTGGTTGGCAATCGGAGTAACTCTTTTCAAAATTACATCCAAAAGATCATTGATACTAATCTCCTCTATATTCATCTCGGCAGATTTTTTGTCCATTTTAACAAGTGTAAGCAGATCGGTAATAATCTTACTTTCCCTGTCTATTTCATCCACTATATCGTTCATAAATTCCTTATACATATTAAGATCGGCATCTTCATTTTGCACAAGTGAATCTGCAAGAACCTTCATAGATGTTATAGGTGTTTTTAACTCATGTGACACATTTGAAACAAACTCCTGTCTGCTCGAATCTATATCTGCAAGTTTTTCTATAGTCTCATTGTAGTTGCCTATCAGATTCCTGAATTCTGTAAATCCCTTTTCCTTGATCGGTTCATCAAGATGTCCGTTTTGGGCGATATCCATCTGATTATTAATATATCTTAAATCTCTCACACTTAGAGTACTTATGTAATAAGCTATAATTATACAAAGTACAAGTATGATCAAAAATACTATCACAAGCTTTGAAACAACTGTATCATTGAGCGAATTGATATTGTCATACGAAATGTGAAGTAATATCAAACCTGTATCATTTCCTTCACTATCCTTTATCTTACGAATATATCTTATATAGTCATCCTCTTCATAGATATAAGTATTATCACTTCCATGCATAGCCTCCATAAGCTTTTCACTGATGATATATTTTCCGCTTCTATCCGAAGAATCTTTTATAATCTTGTAATCAGAATCGATTATAATAATTCTGCCTCCATAAACAGATGCAAGAAGTTCTACATCCGAGTCCAGTGAATCCGGATCGACTTCACTTACTAAAAGCTTTGCAATTATATCTGTATTTTTATCGACATTCCTTAGAATATCTTTTTTATACTGAGAATAATAAATCTTTTCGGAAATAAATGCATATATACCTATCGATACGGTGCACATCACAATTATTACAACCGCAACAAAAAGCTTCAGACTTATACCTTCTTTTTTTTCAGAAAAAAACTTCACTTTTCTATCTCCATTTCAGTATCATATCTTTCATAATATCACACATATTTTTTTACAGCAAGCAGCAGTTGATTACAAACATGTTGTATCATAAATTATATTTTATCATTAACTATGTTTTTGTTATATCATTAACTATGTTTTTGTTATATCATTAACTATCTTTTTGTTATATCACTAACTATCTTTTTGTTATATCACCAACTATCTTTTTGTTATATCACTAGCTATCTTTTTGTTATATCATATAACCATACACTTATCATTTCTTTATCTATCTACTTGTTATATGCCGGTTAAATTGATAAAATATAATTAAATAATTACAATAATATGCCATTCCCAAGAAACTGAAATAACACAAAAATCCCGGGAGGAAACCAACTATGTCATATATCAACACCTTGCCAAAGATAGATCTGCACTGTCATCTTGATGGTTCGTTAAGCCTTAAATTTATAGAAAAATGTCTGGATAAAACCATAGATATAAATGAAATCACAGCACCTTATGACTGTCAAAGCCTTGCAGAATATCTAACCAGATTTGATCTGCCTGTAGCGGCTCTTCAAACCGGAGAAAATCTTAAACAGGCGGTTTTGGATGTTATCTGCCAGGCAAAAAAAGAAAATATAACTTATCTTGAAATAAGATTTGCTCCGACACTTAGTATCAACAGTGAACTAAGCTATAGTGATATCTATGAATCAGTAATAGAAGGTTCAAAAGAAGGGCAAAAAACATATGGTGTATATTCCAACATCATAATATGTGCCATGAGACACCATAGTGAAAAAGATAATCTTAATATGTTAAAATCCGGTCGCGCATATCTCGGCGAAGGAATCTGCGCACTCGACCTTGCAGGTGACGAAGCAGGTTTCCCAAACGAACATTTCACCTATCTGTTTGAAGAAGCAAATCGTATCAGCATGCCATTTACTATTCATTCGGGAGAATGTGGCAGGAGCAAAAATATAAGGATAGCAGTCGAAGCAGGTGCAAAGCGCATAGGTCATGGAATTTGTCTTGCCGATGATAAAAGCCTTATAGACCTTTGCAAAGAAAAAAACATAGGTTTTGAACTTTGTCCTACATCCAACTACCAGACAAAAGCCGTTAAAGCCGGTATGGAATATCCTTTAAGGGCATTTCTTGATTATGGTATAAAAGCTACTGTCAATACAGATAACCGCACCGTAAGCAACACTACCATGGCACATGAATATGAACTTATAACAGGCAAATTAAATATAGCGAAGGAAGAACTGATGCTGCTTTACAAAAACAGTATCGAGCTTTCCTTCGCTAATGATGACATTAAAAATACTCTTTATAATACAGTTTCAGACTATGCAAAATAGTATCCGACTCCCCATTTGGTATGTACATATTTTGGAGTTGCAGGAGTGGTTTCTATCTTCTCGCGAAGTCTTCTTACATGAACATCAACCGTTCTTGCATCTCCGGGATAAGATGCTCCCCATATAAGATTGAGAAGCTGATCTCTTGAATATACCTTGTTTGGATTAGAAACCAAAAGATGAATCAGATCAAACTCCTTGGCTGTAAGATTAACCTCTTCACCGTCTATATAAACACGTCTGCTGTCAAGATCAAGCTTAAGTCCTTTTGTTTCAATTATCTTGGAATTATCTGTCTCGGCAACTGATTTTCCGTTACGTCTTAATATCGCCTTGATTCTCGCCTTAACTTCAAGTATGTTAAACGGCTTTGTTATATAATCATCTGCACCGTATTCCAGTCCCAGTATCTTGTCCATATCCTCACCTTTAGCAGTAAGCATAATAATCGGAACATCAGAAAACTCTCTTATCATCTGACAAACCTCAAGACCTGTATGAACCGGAAGCATGATATCCAATAGAATAATATCGTATGTGTTGTCTTTAGCCTTTGAAAGTGCTTCTCCTCCGTCATAGGCTACATCAACTTCCATGTCATCCTGCTCAAGACTGTACTTAATTCCTTTTACAATTGACTTCTCGTCATCCACAACCAATACTTTTTTCATTTTACCCAATCCTCAATCAACCGTTACATAATCCTTAATCTTTTCATAAACTCCGTCCTTTATACCCGGTATGTTTTTTAGCTCATCAATACTCTTAAAGCCTCCATGCTCATCTCTGTAGCTGATAATCGCATCTGCTCTTTTTTCCCCTATACCTGAAAGAGTCATAAAATCTTCCCTGCATGCACGATTGATATCAAGCTTTCCTGATAGATTATAGTTTTCTTTTTTAGAAGAATCCAATTCTTCCGTAACCTCGTTATGGTTATCTCCCGATTCTTCACTGTCAATAGAAACCTTTTTTAGCACATCAACCTCATCTTCATAAGGAAAATAAATCTGCTCACCATCTTTTATATGCTCAGCAAGATTAATATATTCCAAGGAAGCGCCATCAGTAAAACCTCCTGCCGCATCAAGAGCATCTTTTTTTATCGAATCCGCATCAAGGAAGTAAACGCCCGGGTTTTCAACAGCTCCACATACATGCACTGTCCATTCACCGGTTGTATTATCTTCACCTTCATTAGCATACGCAGATCCCGATCCGGTTTCTTTGTCCATAGAACGTTCAGACCCCGATCCGGTTTCTTTGTCCACGGAACGTTCAGACCCCGATCCGGTTTCTTTGTCCACGGAACGTTCAGTCTCCGATTCGGTTTTACCTTCCCCCACGTCGTACGTGGTGCCAAATCCATCAGTATTGTCACCCGAAACCTCTGAACCTAATCCATCTTCGGAAATAAAACCATTTTCTTCTGTAGATGATACTTTGACAAACTGTTCATTTTTACCACAGGCTGCTAAAAAACAAAGTATGAAACTTATATAAAAAGCAAATAAAATACGCTTCATGAAAAATCCCCCTTTTTATAAAAGTGCATTATAAAAAGGCAAATTAATCCATATTGCATATACAAAACACTGAACATATTTTACAAAAAATAAATGAATTTTACAACACTTTTAATAAAAATAATTACTTTTTCCACTGAAAAATAAAGAAACCGGTTATCGCCACTATCATGCCTATCAGCTTTGTAATTTCAAACTGACTTTTTTCAACTCCAAACAATCCTAACAATTCTATAAGATACGCCACCAAAAGTTGCGCTATAACTATCAACAAAACCGCCTTTGCAGGTCCAAGTGATGCCATACTCTTTATAACTGTCCATGTTATAAAAGCGCCTATCACTCCTCCAAAAAGCATATACTTATCATCTATTTTTGTAAGAGACATTATACCTGCCTGATTTCTTTCAAATATAATCCATAAAAGAAATGCAGCGACAAAACCCGAAAACGCAACCCACGCAGAAGCAAGCCACGTCGAAGTCTGTTTTGTAACTCCTGTATTAAATACTCCCTGTATACTCATAAGTGCACCTGATATAAGCGCTATAATATATCCCAACATAATCATTCCTCCGGTTATAATAACTAAAATTAAATTGGCGATTGCGAACAGCAAACTTCGCAATCGCCTTCTTCAAATATATTATCTGCATAAAGGAATGTTTTATTCAAATATATTAATCAGTTGTTATGGAAATCGTATCATAAACCTCCATGTCTACAGAATCAGGATATACAAAGTCAGGATCCATCTCCTTCTTCCATGCTTCAATCGTTTCTGCAAGCTGATTATCAATTGCTTCAGCCGTCATCTGCTCTTTTTTTTCAGCCGTTGCATCAATATCCGTAAGCGCGATCATAAGAAATACATGATAACCATACTCACTTTGTACAACCGTACTGTAATCGCCATTTTTCATATTGTATAACAGATTATATATTTCCTCGCCATAGGTTTCAAGAATTTCCTCAGGAGTCATGGTATGTTCTTTGGCATTTTCAAGTTCATAATACTCGGACAGTTTTTCCATGCTTTCTGAATCTATGCCGCCTTCTACCGCGGTTGTTGAAAGTGTACTGCATGCAGCCAAAGCCTTTTCATACTGCTGTTTCTTTTTCTCGCTGTCAAACGGAGTTATAACTCCCTTATCATCGATTGTATAGCATTCAAAATACATGTCAAAAAATGTTGTTTCCCTTGCCTGCTCATCCGAAATCTCTATCGGTGAATTTTCAAGAATCTTATCTTCCATCTTTTTGGCAATAGTATTTTCAGTCATAACCTGAGTTATTTTTTCTAATGTCATTTCCATGGATGCCTTATCACTATCTGTAAGTCCGTCATAAAAATTTTTGGCTGCCTCATCTATATCCGATAATTCTTTTTCAGTAAGCGATATACCTAATTCATCTGCATGCGCATTTAAGGTTTTTACCTTTATAATCTCGGTAACTACAGCTTCTCTGGTAAGGTCTGTCATGGAAATCTCATCGCCGGCATCTTCAGGCAGGGAAAGTGCCCACACATCCTGGCCATATTGACTTTCATATCTTTCCTTTATGGTATTGACATATATATAAACCTCAGCCTTTGTAACTATATTATCGCCATATTGAAATACAACAGTTCCGTCATGAACTGTATCATCTTTTTTATTGTTTTTACCGCAGCCCGTAAGCAAAAAAGGCATCAGCATCAACATAAGCAAAACAATTGAAGTTTTTCTTTTCCAAAACATAATCTTTCCTCCAATCATTCGTCAAACAAAACTTCAAAATCCAAAACAGTATTCATAGCCGTTTCCAAAAGTTCATCCGGAATAAGCTTTGATGCAGGAAGCCTGAAGCCTGCATTTTTATCAGGTACAAACTTTAATCTTCCTTTATATTTTTTCAAAAGACCATTCATCATATTCGGATTAACCGGAGCATCCGGCCACATTACAAAATAAAGTGTATCCGATACATATTTGATATCCATAACATAAACCTTATGTGCCAGTGCTTTTAAGTAAGCTATATCAAAAAGTCTTAAAACACATTTTGGTACTTCTCCAAACCTGTCACGGATTTCCTCTATTATATCATCATTTTCCTCTCTTGTGGTACATTTTGATATACGTTTATATAAATCCAGTTTAATATACTCGCTCTTTACATAAGTATCAGGTATATATGCCTCAACCGGAAGCTCGATTGTCGTTTCAAAATCTGCTTCTTCCTTTTCACCAGACATTCTTTTTATAGCATCATTTAACATCTTGCAATAAAGATCATAGCCGACTGCTTCTATATTACCCGACTGTTCCTGTCCCAGCAGATTACCTGCGCCTCTTATCTCCAGATCTTTCATGGAAATCTTGTAGCCCGAACCAAGATCCGTAAACTCTCTTATAGCCTTCAGCCTTTTTTCTGCTACCTCTTTTATCATCTTATCACGCTTATAAAGCAAAAATGCATAAGCACTTCTATTGGTTCTTCCGACACGTCCCCTTAACTGATAAAGCTGCGCAAGTCCAAATCTGTCGGCATCATGAATTATAATTGTATTGACATTTGGAATATCAAGCCCTGTCTCAATAATAGTAGTCGAAACCAAAACATCTATCTCTTTTTTGACAAATCTTCGCATAATATCCTCAAGCTCACGCTCATTCATCCTGCCATGTGCAAACTCTATCGTTGCATCAGGTATAACGGCACGTAATCTTGCGGTAATATCCTCTATGGTATTAACTCTGTTATACACATAATAAACCTGTCCGTCACGCGCAAGCTCCCTGTTTATAGCTTCTTTAACAAACTCTATATCATATTCCATAACATATGTCTGTATAGGCATCCTATCAATCGGAGCTTCTTCCAAAAGACTTATGTCCCTTAAACCTACCATACTCATATGAAGTGTACGTGGTATAGGCGTAGCTGTAAGTGTAAGCACATCTACATTTACTTTAAGCTGCTTAATCTGTTCCTTATGCTTGACTCCAAATCTCTGTTCCTCATCGATTATAAGCAGCCCCAGATTTTTATACTCCACATCCTTTGACAAAAGTCTGTGCGTTCCAATTACTATATCGACTGTACCATTTTTTATATCAGCAAGATTTTGCTTAATCTCTTTTGGAGTACAAAATCTTGAAAGCATACGGATATTAATCGGGAAGTTTTTCATTCTTTCCACAAATGTATCATAGTGCTGCTCGGCAAGTATGGTGGTTGGAACAAGATACGCAACCTGTTTATTATCCTGTACTGCCTTAAATGCGGCTCTTATAGCTATCTCAGTCTTACCAAAACCCACATCACCACATATAAGCCTATCCATAATTTTGTCGCTCTCCATATCCCGCTTGGTTTCTTCTATGGCCTTTTGCTGATCGTAAGTTTCCTCATACGGAAACAGCTCTTCAAACTCATTTTGCCATACAGTATCAGGAGAGTAAGCAAAGCCTCTGACGGTCTGTCTTTTTGCATACAGCTCAACCAGTTCCTTTGCTATATCGGTTATATGTCCTTTAACCCGCGCTCTTACCTTTTCCCAGTCAGTTCCTCCAAGCTTGTTAAGCTTAGGCTTTACGCCGTCTTTACCGGCAAATTTACCAATCATCGACAATTGATCTACAGGTATAAACAGCTTGCTTCCCTTATCATATTCGATACTTATATAATCCTCAAGTATACCGTCAGTTTCAACTTGTTCTATACCTCGATATATACCCACACCATGATTTTGATGAACTACATAATCACCTATATTTACATCCGAAAAGCTTCCTATCTTATCTCCCTGATATCTTGCAGTTTTCTTCTTTTTCTTTATCTCTCTTGCAGTAAATATATCAGACTCACTTATAACCACAAGCTTCGCACTGCTTATCTCAAAACCGGTTTCAAGACGCCCTACCGCAGTCATAATCTCGCCGTTTTTTATGTCCCGGTCACCTTTTTCAAGAAAGAATGACGGTATATCATTGTCATTTAAATCATTTGCAATTCTTTTTGCTCTGGTAGCTGACGGAGACAGAATTATTATCTTATATTTTTTCTTCTTCCATTTTTTAATATCCGTCATCAGTCCTTCAAAACTGTTGTTGTAACTTATAAGACTGGTAGTTCTTATATTTACTGTCTTTTTTTCATTCCAGACACGTGCAGGAAGATAGTTTTCGGCAAGCATAATTATATTTCTTTCACTAAGTCTCGCAACTATCTTCTTTCCGTCATATAAAACATCCGCCTGCTTTGGAAGTATATAACCACCCTCAAGTCTTCCCGTCATAGATTGAGAAAACTCAGTAGTATAAATATCTGCCTGATGATAAACCTTATCAGGTTCATCTATATAAATCTGTGTATCCTTCGGAAAATAATCCAAAAATGAAACCGTATCATCATAAAAATACTCAACCATGCTATCGAGTCCCATGGTGGAATTGAACTCCTTAAGTTCCTCTTTGACAGCTTCAACCATTTTACCAAGTCTGGCATAGCTTTCTGTCCGAAAGCTTTTCTTTAACACAGCACTCTGAGTCTTATACTCTTTTTCTATAGCTGCTATACCTTTTTCTATACGTTCCTCAGTTAGCACCATCTCACAAGACGGATATATATTTAATTCGTCTGTCTCTTCTATAGAACGCTGACTTTGGGCATCAAAGCTTCTTATCGAATATATCTCATCTCCCCATAATTCAACACGATAAGGGCACTCTTCCGTAAGTGGGAATATATCAATTATTCCTCCACGTACCGAAAACTGCCCGCGTTCTTCAACCATAAATGTTTTTTCATATCCAAGGGATGTAAGCTTACTTGAGAATTCTATGGTATCAACACTCTCATCCTTTTTCAGACGGATTACATTTTCCACGATATGACTTATATCCGGAATCTTATCCATAAGCCCTTCTATCGTAGTTACAACCGTTACATCGTCATGAGCTGCTATGTGTCTTATAATCTCAAGTCTGTTTTTTGCGGTTTCATTTCCATGAATATCCGCATAATAAAAAAGAGCATCTTTAGCCGGATAATAATATACCTCTCTGTCAAAAAGCTTATAATCACCCACAATCTCCCTGGCTCTTTTTTCATCATAGGTTATTATGAGTTTAAGCTTACCTTTTTTCTCAAGAGACTTAATCAAAAGAGGCTCCACATGCCTATCCATACCCCAGACATGCATTGGGAAATTATCACCCTTCAAATCTTCTCTTAGTCCTACAAATCCCGGTTCTTCATTAAATGCCGAAATGATAGCCTGCATATCAAGAACCTCCAATATCAAATTAAATGTAAGTGCAGTCGATTTATAAAAACCGGCTGCATTAAAAATTCATTTTTTATAAATTAATAATTAATTATACTTATTCATTGCAAAATCTGCATCCTCTTTTAAGATATCAGCAACCGCATCCTTCGCAGTATCTGCCGCCTGTCTTATCACAGGCTGTTCTTCTTTTGAAAACTTACCAAGAACATAGTCAGCAAGATCCATCTTAGAAGGCTTTTCACCAACCCCAACCTTAATCCTTGTAAATACATCAGTACCCAGATGAGCGATTATATTTTTTATACCATTGTGTCCACCCGCACTGCCTTTTTTTCTAATCCTGATTCTTCCTACATCAAGACTTATATCATCATAGATTACTATGATATCAGTATTGTCACATTTATAATAATCAACCAGTTCTCTTACACTCTCACCGGAAAGATTCATATAGGTCTGCGGCATCGCAAGTATAACCTTCTCCCCTTCAATTACACCCTTTCCAATCAGTGCTTTATGCTTTTTTGTATCTACCTTTATATTATAATAATCACTTATATTATATATAACTGAAAATCCGACATTATGCCTTGTACCCGCATATTCTCTTGAAGGATTTCCAAGGCCTATAATAATCTTCATAACTAAAATCCACCTGTTATAAGCTTTCAACTATGCATTATTCTTTCTTGCAATCATAATCTCTTCGGCTTTCTTAAGCTGCTCCGGAGTGTTGACTCCCATAATATCATAAACATCATCACCCTTTAAAGGCATAGCAGATACTCTTAAACCAATCTTTTTAATAAGTGCTATAGTATCTGTCAGATAGTACTCTCCTGCCGCATTATTATTGTTTAAAAGCTGAAGGCTTGCAGCAAGTGCTTCTGCATTAAATATATACATGCCCGAATTTATTTCTTTAATTTTCTGTTCCTCAGGAGTTGCATCTTTTTGCTCGACTATTTTTACAAAGCCATTGTTTTCATCTCTTACGATTCTTCCATAACCGGTAGAATCTTCAACTACTGCCGAAAGAACAGTCACTCCATTGGCAAGTTTTCTATGAAGCTCAACAAGTCTTTCAAGTGTGGTTCCCCTTATCAAAGGAGTATCTCCGCATAAAACTATAATATCACCTGTAGTCCCGCAAAAATCACTGGCACATTTTACAGCATGACCTGTACCAAGCTGCTCATCCTGTACTCTATAATCAACCACATCATATATAGCCTGCTTTGTTTCAAAAGCCTTATAACCTACTATAACGCATACATCCATGGCACCTGCATCCTTAGCCGCCTTGATTACATAATGAACCATGGGCTGACCATCACATTTATGGATAACCTTCGGAAGTTCGGAATTCATTCTGGTTCCTTTTCCCGCCGCCAATATAACTGCTTTTAAATTATTCATATAATATCCTCATCTTTCCAAGCAAAAAATATTACAATATATATTTTAACCAAGAAATGTAAAATGTCAATATCCATACAATCACGTATGTCACAAATCTACACATTATTATATCTTTTGCATCTGACAAATCAATCCAATCCCTCTTTTAATTCAGCCAGTATTTCTTCTAAGGAATCCGCATCATAATAAATATTTGAAGAATATAGTTTAATATTATCATTTTCATTATACGCCATCAATGTCATAACAAATATCTTGTCATTATAAAGCTTTAAAACAATGAAATCCTCAGGATTCAGATAAAATGTCATATCTTCATATAATTCCAAAACTTCATCATTTAATTCAAAAACTATACGCTTTTCATATATGCTGTCAGAATCACTGGCTATATCTGCATCTGTCTCTGTAGCTTGCATAATATAAGCATCTTCAGCATATATCTCTTTAATATTTGATTTTTCAAAAACAATCGAATCATTTTCATCGGTTATATAAATCCCGACATCGTTCTCTTTGCCGGCTTTTTGTATATTTTCAATATCGTCCATATAACCGGTAAGTTCCGTTCTGACTAAATCGGATATCATATCATACACCTTATTAAACTGTCTGTTAGACGGATTAAGGCCTGATACGTTAAACTCATCATCTTTGGTGTAAATCGTAATGCTCTTTCTGACACCTTCTATATTGTCCTTGTTACCTACATCTCTTTGCAGCTCATAAATCTTATTGTCAACAATACATTTTTTTATACCACTGATGTCATCATCGGTAAGATTTACCAAAATCTTTTCCGGCTCGGCTTCTCCGTACCATTTTACAAAATCATCAGCATAAATATATGCCTTTGCATCCTGATACACTTCTATATTGATGGTAAAAGTGTACTCTTCACTGCTTATATTAACCGGAGTGTAAGAAAGCTTAACAAACATTTCATCAGAGAAATCGGGGCCTTTTTCCTTTTTTTTACAAGAGGCAAGAAATAAACACATCAATACCAGCAATAAACTTATATATACTTTTTTCATTTCTCCTCCTTAGTTTGGCATATCCGTTTTATTTGAAAAAAAAATAATAATATGTTATAATTTAAAATATTCAAAAAATAAGGGGTGTTGCTATGAAAATACAGGAATCAGCTGAAGATTATTTGGAATCCATTTTAATAATAGGCGAACAAAAAGAATTTGTTCGTGCCATAGATATAGTAAATCATCTTGGAATATCCAAACCAAGCGTAAGCGTTTATCTTAAAAACTTACGTGAGAACGGCTACGTCAATATAGATGATAAAGGTCATTTATCACTTACCGAAAGCGGTCTTTTTATAGCTGAAAAGATTTATGAACGTCACAAGATAATTTCATCCTTACTTATGTCCTTGGGAGTAGATAAAGAAATCGCTCTAAAGGACGCCTGCAAGATAGAACATGATTTAAGTGACGAAACCTTTGAAGCTATAAAAAAATATTACAACAAAAATAACTGACAAATATTAAAGCCGTATTATATGTGCATAAGTCATATATAATACAGGCTTTATTTTTTCTTTATTTTCCTTCAAGAAGCACATCTACATCATTACGTCCAAATTCACAAAGCATTTTTCTAATTTCCTGTATGGTAAACTCATCGGCATGAACTTCAACCTTGTCAAAAAGCTTATCTACGTAACCACACCACTTTTCATATATTTTAATAAGATCTTGTGGTAAAGGCTCTTTTTTCTTAGGCTGATCTGAATAATAATAATTTCCTTCCGACAAAATGTCCTTAATGGAAACTGCCTTTGGTTCTATACCATAAGCTATATATCTTATCTCCTCAGTTCTGACTAATGCACAATCATACATTTCCACCAGAAGATCCTCTATGCAATCTTTTGGAAGATTGAAATAATGATAATACATTTCCTTAGTCTTATATGATGGTTTCTCAGCAACATCCATCTTGTTGTACCAGTAAAATTCTTCATTACTTGAAACTGTAGATCTTTTAACCGGTTTTTTCTTATACGAATCAAGCTGATCTCCTATACCAAACATTGTCTCCGCATCAGGCTTGCCATACATAACAGCCTCAGACATTGCCTCCGCTTCCTTAACAGATGCCATGATTGCCTCTTCATTTGATATAGCGTCATCTTCATTGTATGGTGCAAATGCTGAATCCGAATAATCGCCCATTTCATCTTCATAAACATTTGAAGTTTCTTTTAATACGGCAGCTTTGTCATTTACCTTTTGATTATCTGCAGCCTGCTCTGCTTTTTGATTCACATCCTCTTTCGGATTCTTATCTGTTGCTTTATTTAAATCATTATTATCAGCAGAAGTCTGTTTTTGATTATTGTTATATGTTTTGTCTGAAACGTCTTTTAATTTTTCTTTATT
>ODAI010867404.1_pt1 | contig 16919 bp, 19 predicted proteins | sample 1539321 | NCBI WGS metagenome assembly ODAI01 (sample SAMN02144231, study PRJEB22623) | gut metagenome | biome: sheep rumen | host: Ovis aries | place: New Zealand | reverse complement strand
TTTTATGCAATGGATATTCTTTGCACATTTTATACAAAGCGCCATCGCTTACGCTCCAAAAGGCCTTCAATTTTTGCGACTTTTCAATAAGGTTTTTAAGATTTCTCATCATTTTTACTCTCTTTTCACTATGTTTTATATCTATATTGAGTTCTAAAACATTGTTTTGAACTTTATTATAAAACATTTATACTATTTTTGTCAAATGTTTAATCTAAAAATAAATATTGTAAATATGTTTCAAAAATAGGTAAAAACTTCATATTTAGTTTATGAATCTGAAAGAAATTTTTATCAATAATTTGAAGTTCTATCGCAAGCAAAAAGGGTTGACACAGAATGATCTTACACTTGCGATTGATAAAAGCTATAATTACATAAACAGCGTTGAGCAAGGGAAAATCGCTCCATCATTTGATGTTATTCAAAGTATTTGCGATATTTTGGAAATAAAGGCAGCTTGGCTTTTTGATGAGAACGCTTCCCCAGAAAATGTAAAGACTTTTAGCAAAGAGGAATATATCTCGGGCATTTCCGACAAACTTTTTGCAAAGCTTAAAAAGGCCATTTCTTTTGAAATCCGTAGCTGCTTAAAGTAAGCCAGTTTTTTGCGCGCAACGCGCATGCTTCAACGTTCTCATCTCTTATCTTTTTCCTAAATCCTTGAAAAATTTTTGTTCACGGTGTATTCTATTCCCATGACCACAAATGTAGCGCTTGCAAAATGCGGCGAATACGACTTTGAAAAGGTTTACGCCGCGCTAAAGGAATTGACTCGCCTTGCACCGCCGCCGAATCCCCGCGGAAAGACCGTTTTGATTAAGCCCAACATTTTGTATCCGCGAAAGCCCGAGGACTGCGTTTGCACAAATCCAGTCGTTGTAGGAGCCTTGGTGAAAATTTTTGTCGAGTTGGGCGCCAAAAAAGTTTTGGCCGGCGAGTCTCCTGCCGTCGCCAATTCGACGTCGGCCGCGCGTGCGTCCGGCATTTTGGAACAGGTTGAAAAAAACGGCGGCGAGTGGGTTGACTTTCACGACAAGGTTCAAGTTGAATGCCCTAACGCAAAGCGCGCCCGCAGCTTTGACTTTGCCGCCGCCTTTAGCCAGGCCGACATTCTTGTAAGCGCCGCCAAGTTAAAAAGCCACCAATTGATGAAATACACCGGCGCGATGAAAAACCTTTTTGGCCTTATGATTGGCTTGGAAAAGGCGCAGTGCCACTACCGGTTTTCAAGCCAAAAAGAGTTTGGCGAATTTTTGACAGACCTTAATCTTGCGGCAAAAGCGCAGTACGCCGTGATGGACGCGATAGTCGGAATGGACGGGCCCGGCGGTCCTGGAAGCGGAGACCCGATAGAGCTTGGTTTTATGGCGGCAAGCGACAACATCTTGGCGCTTGATTGGGTGTGCTCAAGCCTTGTGGGCTACAAGCCGCAAGCGGTGGAAAATTTGCGCGACGCCTTGGAAAGAAAAGTTTGGCTTGACTCCGCCGATCAAATAAAAATTTTGGGCGCTTCCTTTGACGAATGCGCCAACAAAAATTTCCGCATCGTTAAAGACGGAAGCGCTGACTTTTCGGCGATGCTCCCAGGCTGGCTTGACGGCCTTGCCAAATTTATCTTTACAAAGACTCCGCACTTCCACCAAAGCAAATGCGTAAAGTGCGGCCGCTGCGCCCAAATCTGCCCCGCGCATATCGTAGAGATGTCGGGCAAGGACGGAAAGGCCGTTCTTACCGATTGGAAGAAATGCCTTCATTGTTTTTGCTGCCACGAGATTTGCCCGCAAAAGGCGATTAGTCTAAGAAGGTTCGTTCATTAAAAAATGAAACAAAAAGAAGACCCTCAATTTAAGTTGATGACAACGGAACCTGTTTCCCGCTTGATTCCCCGCTTGGCTGTTCCCACTGTGCTGAGCATGATGATAACCGGCGTCTATAACACCGCAGACACTTACTTTGTGTCGCAGTTGGGAACCAGCGCCAGCGCCGCGGTCGGAATCGTTTTTTCGCTGATGGCGATAATACAGGCGATTGGCTTTACGTTGGGAATGGGTTGCGGCTCCATCATTTCGCGCAGGCTTGGCCAAAAAAATCTTGAGGCCGCAAACATTTCAGGTTCAAGCGCTTTTGCGGCCGCGATTGTCTTTGGCGTTTTGCTTTCGACGTTTTCGCTGTCGCATTTAAAAGGCTTGGTTCAGCTTTTGGGAGCCACGCCCTCAATTACGCCTTATGCGGAAGACTACGCAAAATGGATTTTGCTTGGCTCGCCTGTAATTTGCTCATGCTTTGTGATGAACAATATCTTGCGCTCGGAAGGCCACGCCAAATTCAGCGCGGTGGCTTTGACAAGCGGCGGATTTTTGAATTTAATTCTTGACCCGATTTTTATTTACGGACTGAATCTGGGAACAAGCGGAGCGGCGCTGGCCACTGTCGTAAGCCAAACGACAAGCTTTTTGATTTTTATCCAATTCTTTATCCGCAAAAAGGGAACAGTGTCACTGGGCGTGAAATATGTTTCGTTAAAACTAAAAACATACGCTGACATAATGACAACGGGAATTCCTTCGCTCTTTAGGCAAGGCTTGGCCAGCGTCGCCACAATTTTCTTGAACACAAGCGCGGGCCTTTACGGAGACGCGGCCATAAGCGCCATGACAATCGCCACAAAAGTAGTGATGCTTTGCGGAAGCTTGATGATTGGAATTGGCCAAGGCTTTTCGCCGGTGGCCGGCTACAATTACGGAGCGGGCCTTTACAAGCGGGTAAAGGCAGCCTGGAAGTGGACCGCGCTTGTGTCAACTTGCCTTCTGCTTTTTCTTGGCGGCATGATTTTTGCTTTCGCGCCGCAAATCGTTCGTTGGTTCAGAAACGACGATCAGGTTGTGAGCGTTGGCGTTTTTGCCTTGCGCGCGCAGGCCCTTTCATTTCCCTTGCACGCCTTGATTATTTCCATCAATATGCTTATGCAGTCCTGCGGAAAAAAATTGCAGGCCTCGTTTTTGTCACTCAATCGCCAGGGCGTGTATTTTGTTCCGATAATACTATTGCTTCCGCGCGTCGTCGGCCTGACCGGCGTTGAAGTCGCCCAAGCCGCCGCCGACACCCTTAGCGCGATAACGGCCCTTCCGTACTTGCTGGTGTTTTTTAGGGAGTTGCGGCGGGAAGAGAAGGCGGAGGAAAAAAATTAAGCGGGGAAAAAAAAGACATTCATTTTAATTGCTAGGGTAAGCCACCAGCTACGGCTGGCGGTCTAACAAAGTTTGATAGTTACGGAAATGAAAGATAAGGGCATATACTCCAAAGTGTGAACCGTTCAAAGTTACACAATGGAGAAAGATATGCCCGAATACAAAAGTTTAAACCATTCGATATGGGAATTATAGAGTCACTTTTCGATTTTCTTTTGTATAATTCTACGCCAAAAATTAATTTTATCATAATGGGAAGGAATCATCTGTTTTTTTAATTCCAGATGATTCCCCATTATTGTTTGATGCCTGAAGATAAAGTGTTTGCTTCAAGTATATCCAGATTTTACACCGTCATTTTTTTGTTACCATTTTTGCCTTAAAACATGCATTCTTCAATTCTTTTCCATCAAACCAAGTGCAATACACATCCCCATCTGTGAATCCTCCAATTCTCATTTGTTGACTAAGCATTTTTTCTTGAACGCCATTAGCATTTTTGTTTAGAACATATTCAACCGTCATTGATATTTCTGGATTACTATTCAAAAATACTACATCTCCCACATTCATAAAAACCTCCTAGTTTAGTGAACTACATAGTTTTATCAATACCTACTAATTATATCAGGAATCCTCATTAATTAAAATATAATAAGAGAATTTAGAAAAGTCAACAAAATTTAATTAAAACAAGATATCCTGTGCGATAAAATAGCGATTCGCGTTACTTCTCCAACAAAATTCTTCATTCTTTTGTTCAGTACCTGAAAAACACTCATCATTTCGTCAGAAACATGTATCTTTCGTTGAAAATCCAATTTAAACAGTCGCCGTGTTTTATCTCATCGCTATAATGTAAAAATAAACAAAGGGGATAAATAGAAAACGAGAGAGATTTTTACTAATTTTAATGCAGATTTTACGGTATTTTTATCGAAGTCTATATAGCGTAACGGGATAATCCACGCGTAGGCATAGAAATCGCCATTAATGTGAATAAAGATATCTCCCGTATCGGGCAGATTCTGATTGTTTTTTTGTCTTCTCATAAATAATGATATTGGTTATTTCTACGAAACATAGAATTTATGATACAAATCCAAGAACACAATGTAAAACACATCTGGATTCAGACACAGTTTTTCAACATCGTTTTTTTCTATTACAAAACCTATCAATCTCATGTCACCTTCCAGCCGAAATCTGGCCCATCGTACGCCTGCCGGCACATAATTCGGGTGATAAAAGGCGCTTTTTTGCGGAAAATCACCATAAACCGACAGAACCCGACCATCTTTATTGCCGATTCGCTCTGCTTCCCAGTGCTTTCTGTCCTCTCCTGAAAACCATTTGAGTTTTTCAATTAATTTAGAAAATTGTTCCCTTGTTAAATCTGAAAATCTCTGGCCCTGCGACGAATCCAAATATTTGAAGTTAAAAGACAATAATCCATGTATAGTTTTATATGTTGTCTCAACACTTTCTTTTGGGAAATTGGCTAGCTTTTTGTCTTTGCGCGGATTATTATGCTTCATGAATTCTTGGATATCCCCCTAACAAATGCCGCCTATACGGTGCTGACACTTTTCTGTCATTGCGCAAAATGTTTGTGTCCGGTTCGTCAAGCCTATATCCAAAACTTTCGCCATCTTCTTTTTCAAACAGATAGGCTCTGTATTTTCCAAGAATGTCCAAGATATCAGGATTCAAGCTTGTGAAAATCATCTGCGCATTCTTTGGGTTTGACTTTGAATCGGTAAAAAGATTTAATAAATGCGGCAGAATGTCAGGATGAAGGTTTATGTCAAATTCATCAAGAAGCAACACTCCTCCCGATTGTAAATTCATATAATAATACAAAAGGTTTATATACAACGCCTTTGTGCCTGTTGATTCCGAGTCAATTCCCAACTTAAAAGTTGTTTTTGCGTTTTCATGGAAAAAAATAGGGAAAAAAATTTTTTTATTTTTTTCACTTTCTCTGAATGAAATTTTTATATCTGTGATTCCCGTGTCGAAGTTGTGAATCAACTTTTTTGTGAAGTTCAACGCACTTTTGTTTTGACTGTACATTTCGGAAACTGCAGGCACGTCTTTGCGAATCTCGTATCGCAACCCGGTATATGTGACATTAATAGTGTTTCTATTAAAGAAATCATATATGGGCTCTATTTCTTGGATGCCATATTGATGCAACGTGCTTATAAAGGAGGCGTTTTTTCTAAAAATAATCTTTGTTTCATTATTATACAATTCATTAAGGATTATTTTGTTCTCATTGCGGTGCAAAATTATTTCTTCCGCAGAACCTTTTAGTAAAAAAAGTTTTTCTTGCTTTACATTTTCTTTTTTCAGTATGGCTTCGTAACGGTATTCCACATTGTTGTTTCCAATAAATTCAACATAAAACTCGGATTGAGCGTTATTGTTGGAAAACGAATCATATAAAATAGGTGTTTCTGGCGAATATAAAAAACTGTTTTTTGCAAAATCGGCTATAAACGCAAAAACTTTTAAAGCGCTTGTTTTGCCGGAAGCATTTGCCCCCTCAAAACCAAGAAGAGATGTACAGCCCTTGTTTAATGAAATGTCTTCCGGCACATACCCGTTTAGCCTTAAGCTAACATCAAGCCAATCTTTGAAACACCAACAGTTTTTAGCGCCATATCCCAATAACATAATACCCTCTTTATTATTTATCGGCTATAATACCAGAATTCTTAAACATTTGTCAATATTTGACAAATGTTTAAGACAGGATAATGAGCCACTTTTGTTTTGTCTTTTTATAATTTCCGTATGTACATCGTTTTCTATATGCTTTATCGGCAAGCGGTAAATCTTTTGATAAAAAGCCACTCTCTATAAATAGTTATATATATGACCAAATGTCTTGGAATAAGGCTTAACGGAGAATGTTATTTGTGAGGATAATTTAATTTGTTAATATTCTCTGCTTTTTATTAAAATTTAGACAAATTCTTTTTTACATATATTATTGTAATCTTCAAAAAGCATTGGTCCATATACTCTTTTTACTTTAAGTGAAATTATCCAGTAACAAACTTCAATAAGTTAATTTTTATTACTTTCATTATAAAAGTCTTCTGGATAGTTTAGTGGAAGTTTCATTTATATTCATATTACGTCCGTTAAAAAGCTATTCTGAATGTTTATGCTAGTAAACATTCAGAATAGCTCACTTTTATTTTATGCACAAAGCAGGCACAACCCCGCCTCCTTCATATATAACTCTGTCTATTTCATTTGCATCGCCATCGCTAGCAACTTTGCGTGCTTCTCCTTTTTTTGCATAGTCTGGGGAACGTAGCCAATACCAATTTCTACATCCTTTCTTATCGGCTCCACTTGCTTTTGCGTAATCGGTCATTTCTCGAATTCGTGTATGCGGATTATCTCTTCTGCTGTAATTGTTGTAAACAGGAAAGCCATATTCTGCCTTTGTTGCTTCTTGCTCGCTTAATGCAAAAATCGCATCGTAGGTGTTGTCGCAAGCATACGGATTTTTTCCTTCATTCCACTGTTTATCATTTTCATCTGGATTGGTTGAGCGTTCACTGTTGTCAACTTTTGTTCTTTGCGCAATTAGATTTCGTTCGCTTTCTGTAAATGCGGTTTGTAAAAATCCTTTTCCCTCAAAATCAGCATTTCTTGTGGTAGTTGTGGAATTTCTCCGATATCTATATTCGAGACCATTTAAGAAAGCTCGAAGTCTAGAATTCTGGTAGTTGTTAGGGTAAAGAGTTTCGTCAATATAATCATTATACTGACTATAATATTGGCAACTTGTTAGTATGTTTTCCGCAAGTAACAGTTTTTTTCCATTGTAATTGTCTGTAAGAATTAACCATTTTATTGGCTCAACCTTAAAATATTTGTAGCTGTTACCATATTGGCCAACCGTTGTGCCATCTGAGTATTTATCTGAACTACTATCGGTGTATTCGTCTGCTTTTACATACCATTCGTCATCCCAACCTTTATAATAGGTGAAAGGGCCAACAGTTTTTACGTATTCCGCATGAATTCGTACATTTTCAGCTTTTATTGTTTGCGGCCACAAGCCAAAAGTTACGCGTCTATACTCTATTCCATTTATTGTAATCGGTTCAATTTCTGTATACGCTCCGCTAGCCGTGCTTGTAGTAAATTTAGCATTTATAGTAACATTTTGAGCTGGCATTTCAAATGTTCGCTTTGTTCCCGAACCGGCAAATGAAACAGAAGAATTGTCAGCGGCTGTCACGACTATGCTAGACAACTTATAGCCATTTGAGGGTGTTATAGTAAGGGTTACCGTCTCATTTTGGGCGGCTTTGTTCTTGTCTGATGTAACAGTACCATTTATGAATGTTCCGCAAGTTATAGTGTATGTCGTTGCAGAAAATGTCGCACTCACTATAACATTTTTTGCTGGCATTTTGAAATTTCGTGTGTTTCCATTTTCCGTTGTTGCAATAACGCTTCCATCAGTTGCTTTGACAGATAATGTTTCCAATTTATATCCATTTGTTGGAGATATAGTAAGGGTCACGTCTTGGTCAACTATGGCCCTTGTCTTGTCGGCAACAATACTTCCGTTTGTAAATGTTCCGCAAGTTATTGAATAATAATTTGCTGTAAATATTGTTGTAACATTGACATTTCCTTCAGGCATTATGAATTTTCCATTTGTAACTGTTATCTGGTTTGAATCTATATCGGTTACTGTATATGAGCTGAATCTATAACCGTTTTTAGGAGTGTTTGAAAGAGTGATTTCTGTTCCTGCTGTCGCAGTAGCAAGGGTAGCTATTACGTTTCCGTTTTGATTTGGTATAATATTAACATTATAAAGAGGAATTGTTGACCATAACGCGTATAAGGTGATGTCAGATGAGGCTGTGTAACTTGTTCCATCCGCATAGGTAGATTTGCTTGAGTCAGGTGCGGTACCCCAACCGGCAAAGTTGTAGCCGCTTTTTGAAAAACCAAGTTCAGTTATTGTTTTTAAGTTTTGCGAAATTCCTTCAGTAAATGATTGCGTAGCGCTTGCTGGTGTTTCGCTTCCGTCGTTGGCGTTAAAAGTTATTGTAAATGTGGCAGGAATAGGAGTGGATGTAGGAGTAGTGGTTGGTGGTGGAACTGGATCTGATGTCGTTGTTGAGGGTGGCGTTTCTGTGGTTGTAGTTTGTCCACCATCAGATTGTGTTCCTGTATTGTTTGGCTTGGTTATAATTGTTGTGGCCCCGTCACCGGAATTAGAGCATGCTGTTATCACAGATGATAGCGTTATGCAAGCGATGAGTGTAAAAATGGCGATGAGAATCTTTCCTGTTTTTTTCATACAATTCCTCCAATAAATCACGTTTGAGCGTTAATCTTTCAAATTACGCAACTATGATTAATGGTTTAACACGATTATGCATGTTCGTCAAGTTTTAATCACAAATAATCATTTTTGCGTAATTATGGTTTTATGGGATTCAAGGAAAATTTAAAGGACGAACTAAGATATCAGGGTGTTTTGGTAAAGGAATTGGCGGCAAAGAGCGGCGTTCCCAAAGGAACGATTGACCATTATCTTGCGGAAAAAAGCGCCTCGCCAATCGCGGAGAACGCTGTAAAAATCGCCCGAGCCCTTAATGTTACGGTTGAATATTTGGTGACCGGCAAGGATTCCGTTCCATCAAAAAATAGTCGCCCGTCTTACAGCGCCCAAATCTGCGCTCTTGCCGAAAAGCTTTCCCGTATGAATCAAAAACAGTTAAAACTGTCTTCAGTTTTAATATCTACGATTGAAAAAGAAGGATAAACAATCAATAAAAAATTTGACAAAACCTAACCATTAGAGTATATTCAATGTGTGGGGAAGCTCCGCCCCTTAACTGGAGAATGTAAAAAGGCGGCTGTAACAAGCCGCCTTTTTTTCCCCTTTACCCCACCACGTTAACCGGCGTTCCCGCCAAAAACTTTCGCAAGTTGTCTACCGCGATTCCCAACAAGCGCTCGCGGGTTTCCTTTGCGGCCCAGGCCACGTGGGGAGTGATGACGCAGTTGGGGGCGCCCAAAAGGGGGCAGTCGGCGGACATGGGCTCTTGCGACAAAACGTCGGCGCCAAAGCCAAAAAGTTTTTTGCTTTCCAGTGCCGCTCGTACCGCAGCCTCGTCAATCAAGGGGCCGCGCGCGGTGTTGAGCAATATCGCGCCGTCTTTCATTTTTGCAAGCGCCGCTTGGTTTATCATTCCCTTGTTGTCGGCGGTAAGAGGGCAGTGCAGGGATACGATGTCGCTTCTTTGCAGCAATTCGTCAAGGCTTACGGATTCCACCGTAAAATTTTCTTTGCCAAAGTCTTCGATTTTTTTTGCCGTTCTTGAATTGGCGATGACTTTCATTCCAAGCGCGTTTGCGATTTTTGCCACGGCTTGGCCAATGCTTCCAAAGCCTACAATGCCAAAAGTTTTTCCCAACAGTTCCGTAAGCGGATGCGTCCAATAGCAAAAGTCGGGGCTTTTAATCCAGCCGCCATTTTGGACGGAATCGTTGTGCGCGTGGACGCCGTTTGTCAATTCAAGCAAGAGCGCGAACGTCGCTTGCGCCACGGCCATCGTGCTGTATGAAGGAATGTTTGTTACGGTGATTCCGCGTTCGCGCGCGGCGGCCGTGTCAATCACGTTGTAGCCGGTGGCGAATACGCCGATGTATTTTAGCTTTGGGCATTGCGCCAAAATTTCTTTTGTGATTTGGACTTTGTTCAAAAAAACAATGTCTGCGTCGCGCATGCGTTCCGCCGTAAGATTTGCCGGAGTGCGCTCGTAGTATTCGAGCGTTCCAAATTCTTTGAAAACGTCGTAGCTAAGGTCGCCGGGATTCAGCGCGTGGCCGTCAAGAATCACCAATTTCATAAAATCATTCCTCCGGCAAAAAGAGCGTTCCGTCGGCGCTTCCGTCGGCAAGCCTGTCCAAGATTTTTTCGCGGCCGCCGTTTGCAAGGATTACCGGAATGTTGTAGGCAAAGCATTTTTGCGCGGCCTGCAATTTTGTTTCGATTCCGCCGGTTCCAAAAGCGTTGGTCTCGCCGATTGTGATGCGCTTTCTAAGCTCGTCGATGTTGGCCACGCTTTGGACAAGCTTTGCGTCGGGATTTGTCTTGGGGTTGTCGGAATAAACGCCGTCGATGTCGCTGAACAAAACCAGCAAGTCCGCTCCCCACAAAATCGAAGTGAGCGCGCTAAGGTTGTCGTTGTCGCCGATGGAGCCTTCTTCAAACGAGACGCTGTCGTTTTCGTTTATGATTGGAACTACGCCTTCGTCAACAAGCGTGAACAAGGTGTTGCGGATGTTGAGCGTTTGCAAGTTGTTTTCAAAATTTTCTTTTACGAACAAAAGCTGGCCGATGTGGATTCCCGATTCGGCGAAGGCTTTTCGCCACTGGCTCATAAGTTCCACCTGGCCAATCGCGCACAAGGCCTGTCTGTAGTGGACGTCCTTTTTGCGCGCCCATTCCTTTATCGCGCTAACGCCGCTGACTTGCGCGCCGGACGACACGACCGCGATTTGCTTTCCGCTGTCAATCAAATTTTTTACTTGCGCCGCAAAGGCCGCCATGAACTCTGTGTTTTGAGTTCCGTCGCTTTTGGCTAGCGTGTTGCTTCCGATTTTTATGACTATCTTTCGCGCTTTTTTTATCGCGTCCTTTATTTGTTCGCTCATGTTCGTTCCTTGTTAAAAGCCTTATATCGTCGCGGCGATGACGGCCTTGATTGTGTGCATTCTGTTTTCGGCTTCGTCAAAGACGACAGACTGCGCGCTTTCAAAAACTTCATCGGTCACTTCCATTTCGTTGATGCCGAATTTTTCGCTTATCTCTTTTCCGATCGTCGTGTTGAGGTCGTGGAAGGACGGAAGGTCGTGCATGAAAATCGCCGTGGGCTTGGCCTTTGCCATCACTTCTTTTGTGACTTGATAAGGCTTTAGGTCGGCGATTCGTTCTGCCCAAACTTCGTCCGGCTCGCCCATGCTTACCCAAACGTCCGTGTAAATTATGTCCGCGCCGCTGGCCGCCTTGTCGATGTCCTCTTCAAGCGTGATGGAGCCGCCGCTTTCTTTTGCCCACGGCTGGCAGTCTTGCACAAGCTGTGCCGACGGAAAATATTTTTTTGGCGCGCAAAGCGTAAGGTTAAGTCCAAGCTTTGAGCACACGACGCAAAGGGAGTTTCCGACGTTGTAGCGCGCGTCGCCAAAGTAAACCAGTTTTAAGCCCTTTAGCTTTCCAAAATGCTCGCGGATTGTCAGCATGTCGGCCAGCATTTGCGTGGGGTGGTATTCGTTGGTCAAGCCGTTCCAAACGGGAACGTCGGCGTGCTTGGCGAGCGTTTCCACGATTGACTGCTCAAAGCCGCGGTATTCGATTCCGTCGAACATGCGGCCAAGAACGCGCGCGGTGTCGGCGATGCTTTCTTTTTTTCCGATTTGCGAGCCTTCGGCCAAGTATGTCGTTCCGATTCCCAAGTCGTGCGCCGCGACTTCAAACGAGCAGCGCGTTCTGGTGGAAGTCTTTTCAAAAATCAGCGCGATGTTCTTGCCTTTAAAGGTGTCAACGCGCTTTCCTCGCTTTTTCTTTTTTTTGTAGTCCGCGGCCAAATCCAAGAGGCCGACAATTTCTTCCGGCGTAAAATCCCTAAGCGTCAAAAAATCTCTTCCGCGCAAATTCAAAGCCATATATTCCTTCCTTGTTTAATAGTAAAAAGAAGATATTATACTAGCGCTTTTTGCGCGTTTTTGCTAGTGGGCGGCGCTTCCTAGGCTTGCGAATGATTTTTGTTTGCGGGCGTGATGCGACGCGCGGCCTTTTGTTCGGCCCCTAGAATCCACGCAAAAAAAGCGCTAATCTCTATCCATGAAATATTTTTGCAAGCCATTAACCGCGCTCCTTGCGGCGGCGATTTTTTCTTCCGCGATTTTCGCCGCGGAAAATTTTGAATGGAAGTCCGCGTCTCCAAAAAGCCTTGGGCTGGACGAAAAAAAAATCGGGGCCTTTTTGGCGGAGCTTCCCGACACGCTGGTGACTAGTTGCGTCATCGTTAAGGACGGAACAATCGCAAGCGAGTATTACAAGGCGGGCTATGGCGCGGATTCCGTTTTTAGCATGCAGTCGGTTTCAAAAAGCGTGACTAGCGCTATTGTGGGAATCGCGATTCAGCAGGGCTTCTTTAAATTGGACGACGCGATCTCGCAGTTTTTTCCGGAGGCAAAAAATTTGGCCGTTTGTCGCGGCGAGTCAAAGGCTCTTTTTGAAAAAATCACCGTGCGACACTTGCTTACAAACACAAGCGGCCTTGTCTCAACCGACAGCGCCGTTTGGGGCCAGTGGAGGGCCAGCGGCGATTGGATAAAATTTTTGTTCGACAGGCCGATGCTGCATGAGCCTGGAAAAGTCTTTGAGTATTCAACCGGGAACACGCACTTGCTTTCGGCGATCGTCCAGCGGACCACAAAAAAATCCCTGGACCAATACGGCCGCCAAGTTTTGTTCGAGCCGCTTGGCATGCAAGGCGCGCGCTTTGACGCTGGACCGGAAGGCGTTGGCGACGGCGGGAACGGTTTTCACATGACCGCGCGCGACATGGCCCGCTTTGGCCTTTTGTACTTGCAGGGCGGCGTTTGGCAGGGAAAGCGAATCGTTCCCGCGGAATGGGTGGAAGAATCAATAAAGATCCAAGTTCCCAAGCAAGCGCGCTACGGATTTCAGTGGTGGGTCCGCTGGTTTGGAAAGAGCGAGGCGCGCGGATTTTTCGCGCACGGTTGGGGCGAGCAAGTCATCGCCGTTCTTCCTTCAAAAAATCTTGTCGTGACTTTTTCAAGCCGCGAGCCGGACAACCGCAAGAACGCGACCTACTGGCGCTGGATTGGCGATATTGTTGATTCGCTTAACCCCTGATTTGGCCGTCGCCGTCGATGAGGTACTTTACGGTGGTCAGCGCCTCAAGGCCCATCGGGCCTCGGATGTGAAGCTTTTGCGTGCTGATTCCAAGCTCGGCGCCAAAGCCAAATTCAAAGCCGTCGGTAAAGCGCGTTGAGGCGTTGACGTAAACGCAGGCCGCGTCCACTTTGCTTTGGAAGGCGCGGGCGCGCGACCTGTTGTTGGTCACAATCGATTCGCTGTGCTTGGTGTTGTGGGCGTTTATGTATTCTATCGCGTCGTCAACGTCTTTTACGCTTTTTACGACGCATTCGTAATCCAAAAATTCATTTCCGTAATCTTGGTCCGTCGCAGCCACGACGCAGTCGGGCCTTCCGTTTTTTTGGGCGGAACTTTTTAGCGCTCCGATGCATTCGGGGTCGGCGTGAAAGGTCACGCGGCCTGCAAAGCGTTCCTCAAGCGCGGGCAAGAATTTTTCCAAAACATTTTGGTTGACCAAAATCGCTTCTATCGCGTTGCAAACTCCGGGGCGTTGAATCTTAGCGTTCTCCGCGATGTCAAGCGCCATGTCCAGGTCGCCTTGGTCGTCAACGTAAAGGTGGCAGACTCCGCTTCCGGTTTCGATTACGGGGATGCGGGCGTTTTGCACGACGCTTTGGATAAGCTTTTTTCCGCCACGGGGAAGAACCACGTCTATCAAGCCGCGCGCGTTCAATATTTTGTCAACGTCGGAATGGTCTTGGCTTTCCAAAAGCTCAATCGCCGCCGCGACTCCATCCTGGCAAGAAGAAAGGCCTTCTTTTATCGCGGCGCAAATCGCTTTGTTTGATTCCAAAGCCGCCGAAGAGCCGCGAAGCAAAATCGCGTTTCCGCTTTTGTAGGCAAGGCAAAAAGCGTCAACCGTAACGTTGGGGCGGCTTTCGTAAATTATGCAAACCACTCCAAGCGGAACCCTGACGCGCTTTATCTGAAGGCCCTTGGGGCTTTCCCAGCCGCCTTCGACTTTTCCGATCGGGTCTTCATGGTCGATTACGATTTGAACGCCTTGGCAAATGGAATCAAGCCGCGCGTCGTTAAGGCTTAGGCGGTCGATTAGCGGCTCGCTGGTTCCGTTTTTGCGCGCGTTGTCCACGTCGATTTTGTTGGCTTTTAAGATTGCCGCGCGGTTTTTGTTTATCGAATCGATTACGCTTTTAAGCGCGGCGTTTTTTTGGCTTGCGTTTTGAAGGGCAAGAATGGAGGCGGCGCTTTTTAGTCCGCCGCAAATTCGCTCAAGGTCCATAGGCGCGCCTTAGTAGTTGGCCAAGAAGAACATTCCCAAAAGCATTGCCACGCGGGCCTTGCTTTGTTCCCAATCCTGTTCTTGCGGAAGGCTTTTGACATAAAGCCAAAAGATTCCAAACTCAGGATCGATGCGCAAAGAATATTCTTCAAAGTCGGCGCTCTTGGCTTGGTTTCCGAACATCAAGTAAACCACGTCGCCGACGATTTGCAAAAGCGTTGGATAGGATTTGTTCCATTCGCCTTTTGAAATCGCCTCGCAGTATTCGTTCAATTTATAAAGAACGTTTTCCTTTAACTCAGCGTCCGATTTTTCTATCCATGTCTTTTGAACCAAAAGCGAAAGGTTTTTTTGGAAGCTTGAAATCAACTTGCTTTCAAAGTCGGCCGCCTCTTTTGCAAAAAGCGCTTTGCCCGCTCCAAAAGCTGAGGCCAAAACGTCAGCGGCCGCAACATAATTTTTCCCTTCAACAAATTCCGAAATCGCGTTCAATATTTTTTTATCTACATAACTATTTATTGTTTTGTCAAAAGTCATAGCTTATTTTACTTGTTATGAAAAAAATATTCAAGGGTTATTTGCGTAAGCCGCGGCGCTTCGCTAGTAACTCATCCTCGTAAACGACACGCTCGCTGTCGTTTCGTCGACGGTGACAAGGCCAAAAACTTTTTTCGCTAGATAGGCGCCGACGTCCGCTTCCTTGAACGGGCCAAGGTCGTAATCCGTGTCGGGATGGTAGTGGCCTTCAAAAATGTATTTGACGTTGGCGCCGGCAAAGTCAGCGATAAGGCGCGCCCGCTCTTGGACGTCGTTAATCGCAAAGTAAAAAATTCCTTCGGCGTAAAGAGGGTAGTGCATGAAAATTATTTTTGGCCGCGCGCTTTTTTCCAGCCTGTCTTCCAGCTCTTCGATTTGAGGGCCGCCTAAAGTTCCGTTGCCTGTGTCCAAGAACCAAAAGTCAAAGTTGTTAGGGCCGCCCGCGTTCAAGGTGAACGTGTAAAAAGAAGTTTGCGGATAGACTTTCTTTTTCCAAACTTCCCAACCGTTGTTGTAAATGTCGTGGTTTCCCAAAATTGAATAGACTTTGTAGTCGCTTGCGCCAAGCTCGTCTTTTGCGGTTTGGATCCAGCGGGCGGCGCTTTTATTGTAGTCGTCCGCTTCGCTTTCGTGGCCGCCGTCCAAGGTGTCTCCAAGGTTCACTATAAAGCGGGGGCGCAAGGCTGGGTCTGGATTTTGCAAAAGGCTTTTGAATTTTTTTAGAAAATCCTCTTCGCGCCGCCCGTATTTTTTTTCGCCAAAGTGGCAGTCGGTCACAACGACAAAAGAGTATTTGCCTCCGTTCCCCAATTGCGGAAGCTCTTGGCCCGATAGAACCTTGGGGCTTTTGGCCCTTTCCTCTACGCCGGTCGCGTTGTACAAAAAAATCGGCAAGCCCCAATTGCAGGCGGAAAAAAGAGATGCCGCCAGCAGGCATGTGAAAAATAAAAATCCAAGCGCGAACGATTTGTTTTTCAAAAGCAAAACCTCACGTTCCATCTGGCCAAAATGTGGTTAAAGTAGGCCACCGAAGCCCAAAACTCGGTCATGCTCAAGTCCAAGAGAAATCCAATGCGGACGGCGCCCTTTATGTTGTAGGCGGCGCCAAAAGTCCACTGGGGGCAAAAAAAACGCTGCTGCCTAAAAAGGTTGTAGCTTCCCAGCGAAGTGAAAAGCTCCAAGCCGTTTGGCCAAACTTTGTCCACTTCGGCAAAGACTACAAAGTCGTGGTCGGTTATATGAAAATTTTTTATCGCGTCAAAAGCCGTCAGCCTAAACGCGTAGCCGTTCCTTATTGTGAATGTAAGGCCGTAGTTTGAGATCCAGCGGATTTCAAGCTCTTCCAGGATGTCGTGCTGCCAATAGGATTTTTTGTAGCGCTGGCCGCGCCATGTCGTTGCCGCACCAAAGCGCCAAACGCCGTTTTCGTGATAGCCTGCAAAGGGAAGGTAGTCGCTCCTTAGCGTAAAATCGTTTGTCCGCGCGTCCGATTGAAAGGCCGCGAAAAATCCAAAGGGCTGCCAGTCAAAGCAATATTCCATTCCAAGCCAAGTTTGCTTTCGCTCGATTCCCCGGTTGGCCGCTTGGGCCATGTCAAATTGCAAGTATTGTTTTGGCTTTTCGCTTTGCGGGAGCGTTTCGATTTTTGCGAACGCAGGAGCGGCCGCGATAAAAATTATGGGAATGAAAACAGCTGAAAGTTTTTTCATCTCGGATAACTTTTTAATAAAACGCCAAAAAAAAACGGCGTTGTTCACGCCGTTCAACCAAGTGGAGATGATCGGACTTGAACCGACTACCTCTTGCATGCCATGCAAGCGCTCTAGCCAGGTGAGCTACACCCCCAAACAGTAAAGGCATTTTAGCCGAAAAAACAAATTATGTCAATAGAAAAAAATAAAAAAACAGGGTACAGCGGGTCCCAGCGACGGCAAAAAAGTTTTGGCGCCTCCCGCCATTCGCTCTCAGCTTGATGCCTGCGGCC
>ODAI012842337.1_pt1 | contig 16921 bp, 17 predicted proteins | sample 1539321 | NCBI WGS metagenome assembly ODAI01 (sample SAMN02144231, study PRJEB22623) | gut metagenome | biome: sheep rumen | host: Ovis aries | place: New Zealand | reverse complement strand
TATACACTGTCGACTGGTTCTCATATATTCGGCAAGATAGACTTCGGCGACATACACCTTAGCGCAGACGATATAACAGGGCTTATACTTACAACCACTGATGATTCGTGTTACGATACATGTATAGACAGCTGGACCATCATAGAATCCGGACCTCTGTTCTGTAGATTACGCGGTGACGGAAGGCTCATGTACGAAGACACCACCCTGCACTTTGAATTATATATAGATGCTTATCTTGGAAAATCATATATAGACATAGGCTATAGGATCATCAATACACAAGATAAAGAACTCGCTATAAAAAGCCTTATATTCAGCATACACATGAACGACAAATCTAAAGTGCCTGGTTTTATCGCGCCCCCTAAGCAGCACGATTCTACAGGTTGTGGCGATATCACTTTTGACCTTGAACCACAGAAAGGACCTGTCTATCATATGATGGGGCTATCTGATATTGCTGAATTCAATAGAAAATTAGGCGGCCTTAATCTCCGTACCCTGATCGGAATGAGCAATTACAGAACCGAGTTCTACGCGCGCAACGACGGCGGAAGCCTTATGCAGTATGCAACATCTGACCTCATCCTGAAGGAAGCCAATGAGCAGTTCACTGAAGTACTGTATGGAACATTCTTTGCTGACAGAACCGATAAATGCGGTGGCATCTGCGCTACTGTGTACCAGGCACAGCAGAATTTCCCAAAGGCTGTCAGCGCTTCTGCAGATTCCATCTTCGTTCACATCGTTCCAGATTGCGAAGATAAGGTAGTCATGCAGCCAGGTATGTCAAGACTTCAGAGTATGAGGTTATTCTTCCACGATGCTACCACTCCTATAGAGGTCATCGACGATCAAAGCTTAAGATATCAGATTCCTTGCCATCCACACCTAGATCCTGAGGATATAAAAAAAGCACATGTGGTAACTGACGTATTTGTCGAAGAAAAGAAGGCCGATGTCGAGATAAGCCTTATAGGCAAAGCTGATAATCACTCCAGAGCATTTGGCATGCTCAACTTCGGCGACTCGCCAGACCTCGGATACACCAAACAAGGACGCGGTGGTGGCGACGTAGTCTGGACCAACAACGAGTATGACTTCCCGCACGCATGCGCTCTCATGTATATGCGCACGTCAACCAGGCGTTTCTTCGACTACATGTGCGCAGCTGTCGGTCACTGGATGGACGTGGACATCTGCCACTACAGCAAGGATCCTTTGAGGATAGGTGGACAGTGGGAGCACACCAACGGTCACTGCAAGGGAGGCATCATGGTATGCAGCCACGAGTGGGTCGAAGGTCTTCTTGACTACTACCACTTAACCGGTGATGAGCGCGCTTACAACTGCGCTATAGGCATCGGCCACAACGTACTGAAGCTTCTTGAGACGCCTATGTTCAAGCACAGTGGCGAAGCTAACGCGCGCGAAACAGGCTGGGCCCTTAGAACCCTCGTCGCACTCAACATAGAAACTCACGACCCTTCATGGCTTGTCAAATGCGACTGGATAGTCGGACACTTCAAAGAATGGGAGGATGAATACGGCCATTGGCTTTCGCCTTATACGGACAATATCTCTATCCGCGTACCTTTCATGATCTCTATCGCTGTTGGAAGCCTAAGCCGCTACTATGACATATGCCATAGAGAAGATATAAAGTTTATGATCCTAAGAGCTGTAGATGATATGATAGACAACTGTATCCTCGATAATGGTCTCTTCTACTACAAGGGCATAGACAGTCTCACTCGCAACGGTAACAACCCTCTTCCACTTGAGGCACTTGCCATAGCTTATGATCTGACAGGCGATGCAAAGTATCTTAGATACGGCCTTCCAACATTCAAGATGAACCAAGGCGGTGCTATAGGTGGTATCGGCGATAAGATGAAGCGTGAAGACGCTGTCATAACAACTGGTCCCGGTACCAAGGGCTTTGCCCAGGCATTCCTGCCGATAGTGCGATTCTATAAGGCGGCCTCTGAAGAGAAACTGCTATAAGACAGAAAAAGAGGCTGTAAAAAACTATCACTAGTACACGTCGAGCTTCGTCCTTGTGATAGTTATTTTACAGCCTTTTATATTGGCTTACACTATAGAAATAAGAATACCTATTACCTAGTACATCGGTTCTTAAATAGCTGGACCGGATGCTTGCCTGCTTACTCGATAGCACACACTTGAAAGCCTCGACCTAGAATTCCCTTATTTGTTTTGCTAAACTAAAAGGTATTATCTCTTTATCACTAGTATTTTTATATGCCACCTCATCATGCATATATCTAACTATTTGTGAAGCGCTATAAGTTTTGAATTTAGCAATCACCATATCTAATACTTCTTTTTCTTCAACAGAAAGACTATCCTCATCAAGTTTTTCATTCGGAAGAAAATGATATCTAACGCTTTCATCATCACATTCTTCTTCCATGTTCACAAGTTCAAGTCCACCTATCTTATAATGTCCAATAGGCAATGCACCCATCTCTTCATGACAATATACTAATCCTGTCATTGCATTCCCATATAACTTATAGCAAAGCGCATCCGCATACCAAAGCATTTTCATAAGCTTAACTTTGTACAGCTTTTTTACTCTGCTTGCATAATACGAAATTATCACCTCTAACTTCGGAATATCAAGTTGCTTCATACCATTTTTATCACTTAATTCATCAAACTCAACATATTCACTTTCCAAAGCTTTTCTTTGAAGATATTCTCGACCTTCTTCATCAAGATTTTCCATTAATCTTTTTTTAATTTCTAGCTTTTTACTCACACTAAACTGCTCGCAGTTTTTTTGTAGAAAATCCAGCGCAGACAAAGGATTATCATTAATTATTCTAAGCATGTTATCATAAGCATCATCTTGAATCGCTTTACTTTCGTATCTTGAAATGGTTGCTTCACCCCACCCAAGCAATTTCGCAAGATCAATCTGTGATAAACCATATTTTGCTCGAATTGCTACAATATCATCAGACGTTAACAACCCATGTTTTTTTCGATATTCATTTCGAGCATTCAACAAGTTATGGTTTTCCATTTTTCCTGTTGTAAACTCATTTTCATCCTCATTACCATTTCCACAAAAGTAATAAGTTTCCTCATAATTAATGATTTCACCTTTAATAATCGTCTTTGAAACACGTGTTCTTTCTTCAACTTCATGTATTTTGTCACAAATAGGACATTCCATTTTGATTTTTCTAAGAATTCTACTTTCGTTCATTGCCATGCCCCCTCCTCTTTACTACCATCAATTGATATTATACACTATCAATTGATAGTATGTCAAGATGATTTTAAAAAAACTCTCTTTACATAATCACAAAACGACCACATAAAGAGAGTTCAGCTTAATTCCCCCTACTCTATCACCCCAAACTCAATTATCACAAAATCCTCATCAGTATGACTCTCACTGCTCCAAAATCTTTTATCAACCTCTTCGAATGATATGCTGTCACTATTGGTATATACGATATAATAAGACTCCTTAGCTGCGTTATTCGAACGACCTTGTACCTTGATTCTTTTACTGTAAGTCTTACCTTCATATGTGTATTCGCTATTATCAACCTTCGTCTCACTGATTGCAACTGTGGTTTTTTCAGATTTCATATCAGAACCATGCTTTGAAATCGTTATTCCGACAAAAACACCAGATATGAATACACATATAAACAATACCGCCAATACAATAATTTTATTCTTAGCCAAGGAATCCCTCCTCCCAATTGCTCAACACTCCATGTATCTTTACATAATAGTATCATATTCAAGGCTTATTTACAACTCTAGCTTCAGCCAACCAAAGAGACTGCAACAAGACAATTACGGGGACGATTCGCAAGATTTCGTCATCTTTTTGCAGTCCCTCGCCCTTATCGCCGCTCTATTCACCTTCACGGTCGTCGTCCTAGGAAGTTCTGCAACAAACTCTATGATCCTGGGTATCTTATATGAAGCCGCATGTACTCTTACGAATTCTCTTATCTCGCCTGCAAGCTTGCCATCATCCACATACCCGTCCTTCAGGATTATGCTTGCTTTTATCGCCTGTCCTCTCTTGATATCAGGGAAACCTGTCACTGCTACTTCGCCTACTGCCTCGTGCCTTATTATGACATCCTCAACCTCAGTCGGACCGACTCTGTAACCACTTGTCTTGATCACATCATCGTTGCGGCTTTTAAAGTGGAAGCCTCCACTTGCGTCGCGATACCCCTTATCTCCAGTATGATATATACCATGTCTAGTCACAGTTCTATAGCGCTCCTCATCCGCTAGATAAGTATAGAATATGCCGATTGGAATCTTGCCATCATCCTTAAAGCGAATCGCTATCTCCCCGACTTCACCTACAGGAAGCTCATTATCCTCTTCATCCACCACGATCATATCGTACAGAGGCGAAGCATAGCCTATACCGTCGCTTAAGTTTTTTGTATAGGTGTAATTCGCGGTCAGAAGCGCAGTTTCTGTCTGCCCGAATCCCTCTCTTATATCGAATCCTGTTCGCTTCTTGAAAGCCTCGATGATTTCTCTTGGCATTGCCTCTCCGCCTGTGACATACTCCCTTACAGAGCTAAGATCATACTCTTCTATATTCACTCGCAGAAGATAGTTATATATGGTCGGTGGCGCGCAGAAGGAAGTAATCCTCTCTTCCTGTATGATATCAAGTATCTCCCTTGCGATAAATGTATCGTAATCATAGACAACTATAGCACATTCACAGAACCACTGACCGTATAGCTTCCCCCATGCAGACTTTGCCCAGCCACTGTCAGCTATGGTAAAGTGACGGCCTCCATCCACGCACCCATGCCAGTACTTGGCAGTCATGATGTGTGCAAGAGGATAAGTATACTTATGCATAACAGCCTTTGGCTTACCTGTCGTACCTGATGTAAAGTACAGAAGCATAGGATCATCTACAGAAGTCTCAACACGATCAAACTCACTATCTACGCTGTCTTCCTTATCCCAGAGATATTCAAAGCCATCATATGTAGCATCTCCCGTGAACATAAGAAAGTCTCTTCCCGATACTTTCATAGCAACCTTCACGCTCTCGCATATCTCCTTATCTGCAGCGCACACGATAGCCTTGATATCCGCAGCCTCCACTCTGTCAGCTATATCCTCTCCCGTGACCATATGAGACGTAGGTATACATACAGCGCCAAGCTTGTGAAGTGCCATCACCAGATACCAGTACTGATATCTCCTCTTCATGATCAGCATGACTCTATCGCCCTTTTTTATGCCTCTCATAGAAAGTATACCTGCAGCTATATCAGACTTCTTACTTACCTCAGAAAAGCTTATATACTTCTTGCTGCCATGAACATCACGATATACTATAGCCTCCTTATCAGGCGTACGCTTAGCTATCACATCCACCACATCATAAGCAAAGTTGAAGTCATCCTTATAGTTGAAGGTGGCATCGCAAGGATTACCATCCTCACCCCACTTAATCTCCATATATTCACTGTCAAGTGCCATCACATATTCTCCATTCTGCCGATCTTTCTATATCTTTCGTAGCGCTTATCAAGAAGCTCATCAGTATCTGCTTTAAGAAGCTCCCCATATGTCTCATATATCAGTTCCATAAGTTCACTGCCGTACTCTTCCATAGCCTGAGAGTCCATCCCATGAACTGGTGTTTCCAGCACATTATCTATTATTCCAAGTTTCTCAAGCTCGTCTGCCGTAAGCTTAAGTGCTTCTGCAGCCTTCGCTGCTTCCTTACTGGACTTCCAGAGTATAGTCGCGCAGTTCTCTGGTGATACCACACTAAAGTAAGCTTCATCCATCATAAAGAGCCTGTCAGCTACGCAAAGAGCCAAAGCTCCTCCAGAGCCTCCCTCGCCTATGATCACAGATATGACAGGTACTCTAAGATTAGAGCATTCCAGAAGGCACGCTGCTATAGCTTCTCCCTGGCCTCTGTCTTCAGCATCTACTCCCGCGTAAGCGCCTGCTGTATCCACTATACACAGTACAGGTCTATGAAACTTTTCTGCCTGCTTCATAAGTCTTAGAGCTTTTCTGTAACCTTCAGGATGAGCAGAACCGAAGTTTCTATCTACTCTCTCCTTTAGGTCATGCCCTTTTTCGATACCTATGACAGTAACAGGCATATCCTTAAGATAACCTATTCCACCTATTACTGCCTTATCATCTCCAAAGCGTCTGTCACCGTGAAACTCAGTAAAGTCACTTATTAACAGTTCTATATAGTCGCTTGCGCACCACCTGTTCTCTTCCCTTGATCTCTGAACGATATCATAAGCCTGCATCACATACCTCCATGCATGGATAATAATCTTCCGATGTAACTTTTTTGTTCTTCTCTAGTCACTATAGCATCGATAAAGCCGCAGCAAAGAACTGATTCAGCCATCTGGAATCCTTCAGGAAGAGCCCTTTTGTAGGTCTGCTCTATAACACGCGGTCCTGCAAATCCAACTCTCGCTCCAGGTTCAGCGAGGATTATATCACCCTGCATAGCAAAGCTTGCATCCACGCCGCCTGTTGTTGGATTCGTTAGAAGAACTATATACAGAAGACCTGCGTCACTATGTCTCTTAACAGAAGCAGACACCTTCGCCATCTGCATAAGAGAAAGCATACCTTCCTGCATCCTGGCACCTCCCGAAGCTGTTATTCCGATAACAGGGAGCTTATCCTTAAGTGCCATCTCAAAAAGCGCAGTTATCTTCTCGCCCACAACAGTTCCCATAGAAGCCATCATATAGTAAGGCTCCATGATGAACATGTAGCAAGGCTTTCCTTCTATCTCGCATCTGCCGCATATCACAGCTTCATTTTCACTGCTGTTTTCCTTAGCGGCAGCAAGCTTTTCTTCATAGCCAGGAAAGCTAAGGATATTCTTTGTCGTCATATCAGCCATGACTTCTGTGAAACTTCCCTTATCAGCAAGCATACTTATGCGTCTTCTTGCCCTTATCATGAAGTATCTTCCACACTCAGGACACACATGATATGTGGTTTTTAAGATACTCTTTTTGATGTCTCGCTTGCAGTACTTGCAGGTTCTTACATCATCTGCTTTTAATTCTTCACCTTCACGCGGATTCCCCGCCGGTCTTAACAGTCCCCGGAACATGTTTCCTCCCCATATGATCAGTATGATATTCGCCGCTTATGAACTCAGCGTCGGATATGACGCTAAGATGCATGGCAGTATTGACCTTAACTCCTGTTATAACAAGCTCAGTAAGAGCACTCCTTAGCTTTCTTATCGCTTCATCTCTGTCACGTCCTCGCACTATAAGCTTACCCAGAAGCGAATCATAGTATGGTGATATAATAGCTCCTTGATAGAGATATGTGTCGAATCTTACTCCCATACCGCCAGGGATATGAAGAAGCTCTACCTTGCCGTTAGAGGGTAAGAAAGTATCAGGATCCTCAGCATTGATCCTGCATTCTATTACAGCGCCCTTATCTTCCACATCCACATCGTCATATGGTATCTCAAGTCCCGCGGCTGTCCTTATCTGCCACTTCACAAGATCTATACCTGTAAGCTCTTCTGTCACAGTATGCTCTACCTGAAGCCTCGTATTCATCTCACAGAAGTATACATTCTCATCCTTATCCATCAGGAATTCACAGGTTCCAACAGTTACGTATCCGCAGCCCTTTGCTATCTTCTTAGCATAAGCATAGAGTTTCTTCACAGTCTTCTTCGCTATCTTAGGCGCAGGACTTTCTTCTATGAGCTTCTGATTTTTTCTCTGCAGCGAACAGTCACGCTCTCCTATAGCAACTACCTTGCCCATCTTATCAGCAAGTATCTGCACTTCTATATGCTTGATATCAGTTAAGTAGCGCTCCATATATAGAGCACCGTCGCCAAATATCTTCTCGCCCTCAGTATAAGCAAGCGCGTAAGCGTGCTCCATCTCTGAAGCGTCATGAACAATCCTTATGCCCTTGCCACCGCCGCCAGACCTTGCCTTAAGTATCACAGGATACCCTATATCCTTAGCAAGAGCCAGCGCCTCCTTAGAATCCTTAAGTATCCCTGTTCCAGGCGCCATCGGCACCTTAAGGCTTTTTGCAAGTTTCCTTGCCGCTTCCTTGTTACTCATACGCTTCATCACATCAGGGTCAGGCCCTATAAAGCATAAACCGTTAGCCACGCACTTCTCGGCAAATGAAGCATTTTCCGAGAGAAGCCCATAGCCCGGGTGAAGTGCATCAGCACCTGTTGACTTCGCTATCTGAAGTATCGCTTCCTCGTTCATATACGAATCAGCCAAAAGAGGGGAACCTATGCAGTAGCTCTCATCCGCAAGCTCCGCATGTATGGATTCGCTGTCGGCTTCCGAATAAACTGCTACAGTCCTGATTCCCATCTCACGGCACGCCCTGATGATACGTATCGCTATCTCGCCTCTGTTCGCCACCAATATCTTTCGAAACATCTAATCCTGCTCCTTCTTATCCTCAGTCAGAACTATCGTGAACTCTCCCTGCATGCAAAGCTTCCCATCAACAGACGTACTTCCCTTAAGCTTATACATAGGGTGCGATAAGGCACTAATCTCAGCCTTAAGCTCCACGCGCTCTCCAGGCCTTATCGGGCGTCTAAACTTCACCTTATCGATTCCTGCATACACAGGAAGCACGCCGCATCCCATGTGGTCTTTAAAGAGAACACACGCTGACTGCGCAACCATCTCACACTGTATTACGCCAGGAACTATAGGATTTCCCGGAAAATGTCCCTGCAAGAAGTATTCGTCTCCACGAACATCATAGTAACCGCAAGCCTTACCATCAAGTGTCAACTCCACCTCATCCACAAGAAGCATAAGCGCTCTATGAGGCAGTATCTTCATGATCTCATCCCTATTCATCAGCACGCCTCCAGCTCTATGCCAAACATCGGCTTATGGAATTCAACAAGTTCTCCGTTATTAACCAATATCTCTCTGACCACTCCGTCAACAGTTGACCTTACTTCGTTGAACATCTTCATGGCTTCTATGGTACAGAGTATATCGCCTTTTTTCACCTTATCACCGACACTCACATAAGGCTTTGCATCAGGTGCTTCTCCAGCATAGAACACGCCAAGAACAGGTGATTCAACCTTATAGTATTCATCGCTTTTTTCATTGCCTTTTTCATCAGAAGCACTAACAGGCATATCTATATGTGACTTATTCTTTCGCGAACCCTCACCAGCTTTCATAGTGATAGAAAAATCGCCATCCTTAACACTTAACTCATCAAGATAAAGTTCCTCAAATAATCTCTTATAATCCTCGATTTTGTTCATCTTCACTCCTCATATCTTTTTAGTGCAACGCATGCATTGTGGCCACCGAAACCGTAAGAAGCTGACAAAGCATACTCAACATCACAAGAAACGGCCCTATTTGGCGTGTAATCAAGATCACACTCAAGGTCTTTTTCCTTATAGTTGATTGTAGGAGGCACCAAAAAGTTTTTTAGTGCCATGGCAGAAGCTATGATTTCAACTGCACCAGTAGCTCCAAGCATGTGTCCAGTCATCGACTTTGTCGAAGATATATGAAGCTTCGAAGCATTTTCAGCAAAGAGAAGCTTCATACCCTGTGTCTCCATAAGATCATTAAGATGAGTTCCTGTTCCATGCGCATTGATATATATCTTCGCGGCATCCTCTGTACTCATACCGCCTTCTTCCATAGCAAGCTTCATAGTCCTTGCAGCACCGGCACCAGTTGGGTCCGGAGCAGTTATGTGATGTGCATCAGAGGTATTAGCATAACCTGTAACCTCAGCATATATCTTAGCACCCCTGTTCTTAGCATGTTCATACTCCTCCAGAATCAAAACAGCTGCACCCTCGCCCATGACAAAGCCCTCTCTTCTTGCGTCAAATGGCACGCATGCACTATTCTCATCATCAGACAAGCTAAGAGCCTTACAGTTGATGAATCCGCACATCGAGAGCTTGTTTATAGATGCTTCACATCCGCCTGTTATGATAGCATCCGCGTAACCATGCTTGATCTGCCTATATGCTTCACCAACCGAATGTGTCGATGTCGCACAGGCTGTAGTTACAGGAAGCACAGGTCCCTTAGCACCAAATCTGATAGCTACAGAACCGGCTGCCATATTGCCTATCATCATAGGAATCAGGAATGGCGACACCCACTCAGGTCCCTTCTCGCGAAGCTTCTCTGTCTCGACAAGAAGTGTTCCTATACCACCGATACCAGAACCGATATATACGCCAAGCCTCTCAGGATCCATATTCTCCTTATTAAGCCCACTGTCTTCCATAGCTTCCACAGAAGCCGCCATAGCATACTGCATAAAGAGGTCTGTCTTACGAAGTTCAGGCTTAGATGCATAATACTTACTTGCATCAAAGTCCTTCACCTCAGCATCCACTGATACTGCTATATCCGAAGCATCGAACCTTGTTATCTTACCTATACCGCAGACGCCTTCCTTAAGACTCTCCCAAAAGCTCCTAAGGTCATTGCCAACAGGCGATATAACACCCATTCCAGTTATAACAACTCTTCTATCCATGTATTCACCTCTCACATAAGTCCGCCATCTATGCGGATTGTTTCACCTGTTATATATGTATTCGCTTCACTGCCAAGGAAGTATGCAAGCTCAGCAACCTCTGATGGCTTGCCGCACCTTCCAAGCGCAATCTTAGAACTCACCACAGCCTTCGCTTCATCTGTCATCTGTTTTGTCATAGCAGTCTCTATGAAGCCTGGTGCTATGGCATTCACACATATGTTCCACTTGCCATATTCCTTCGCTATAGTCTTCGTAAAGCCTATAATACCGGCTTTCGACGCAGCATAATCAGCCTGTCCCTTGTTGCCTTCTATACCAACTATCGAAGACATATTGATGATATGTCCCCCTCTTTGCTTCATCATAGTCTTTAAAAATGCTTTGGTCATAAGCATGGTTCCGAAGAGATTGACAGCTATGACAGCCTGCATATCTTCTGTGCTCTGACGCATGAAGAGATTGTCCTTCGTTATCCCTGCATTGTTAACAAGAACATCTACTCTTCCATATTCGCTTATAATAGCATCTGCTATCAAAATAACAGATTCCTCATGACTTACATCACCCTCATAGAACTTCGCCATAACGCCAAGTGCCTTCATCTCTTCTATGGCTTCCTTCGCCTCATCGTTATAATCCCTTCCGGTAATCGCAACATCATAACCACAAGAAGCATACTTATAAGCTATCGCTCTTCCGATTCCTCTACTTCCACCTGTTATCACAGCCACTTTCTTATCACTCATCTAACCCACCATACCTTTCAACCGCACTCATGACACCATCCATGTTTCCAACACTCATAACAAAACCAGTAACTGTTTTCTTCACAAATCCAGCAAGTGTCTTTCCGGGACCACACTCTATATAATTATCTATGCCTTCACGCGACATATTCTCAAGAACATCCTTAAAAAGCACACTTCCCGAAACCTGACCGCTAAGCATGGTTCTTATCTCCTCTGCGTCCGATGGATATTCACAGCCTGTAAGATTAGCATATACAGGAATCTTAGGAGCTTCTACTTTAATAGTCTTCAACTCTTCATACAGCTTCTTACCTGCCTCAGCCATATATGGCGTATGAAATGCACCGCTTACAGCGATTTCCACATATCTTATCCCCTTATCGCTAAGAGCCTTCATAAAGCTATCCATTCGCTCACACGCACCCGATACTGACACTTGCGCTGATGAGCTTATGTTCGCCATATACACTCCATACTCCTTACACAGTATAGACAGTTCCTCCAGATTCGGTCTCATAACAGCCGCCATCTTGCCTGGATTCTTATCACCACACTCCTGCATATATTCGCCACGCTTACTAACTAGCCTTATAGCATCTTCTAAATCAAATGTTCCTGAAACCGTCAGTGCTGCAAGCTCACCAAGTGAGAATCCAGCCAAAGCCTGTGGCTTTATTCCATCTTCCATAAGAAGCCTAGCCGCTATATAGTCCATAAGAAACATACAAACCTGCGTATTCTTAGTCTCATTAAGCTCTGCAAAGCTCTCATCAAGAAGCTGCATCCTTGTTCCGGGTCTTATCTCATCTGCTCTATCGATTATCTTCTTTGCAAGCTCACTTTTTTCATACAAGTCCCTTCCCATACCAGGATACTGCGCGCCCTGTCCTGCAAACAAAAAAGCTATATTACCCATGTTTTACCTCCGACTGAGATAAAGATTTTCTCAGCTCCTTCACATATATCAACTATAATCTCGCGACATGACTTTTCATCTGACACAAGTCCTGCTATCTGGCCTGCCATCATGGAACCGGTCTTTACGTCACCTTCTACAACTGCTCGTCTTAGAGAACCTACACACATCTTGGTAAGTTCCTCCTTAGGAGTGCCACGCATCTCAAGCTTATAGTACTCTCTTGTCATAGCATTCTTAAGAGACCTCACTGCATCACCATCTCTTTTTCCTGTGACGATGGTATCTATATCTCTTGCCTTGATTATCATATCCTTATAGTTCTGATGGATATTGCACTCCTTAGCAGTTAAGAATCTAGTACCCATCTGAACTCCAGAAGCTCCCAGCATCCAAGCTGCGGCAAAGCCTCTTTCGTCTGCTATTCCACCTGCCGCTATAACAGGTATCTTAACAGCATCCCTAACCTGAGGAACAAGTGTCATAGTTGTCAGATCCCCGACATGACCACCTGATTCCATACCTTCGGCAACCAAAGCATCAGCGCCTTCTGCCTCGCATCGCTTAGCCTGAGCTACACTCGCAATCACGCATATAACCTTAACGCCTGCTGCCTTAAGTCTCTCCATGAAGCGCCCCGGATCACCGGCACCTGTTGTTACTACCTTAACACCTTCCTCGCATACTACATCAACCGCCTCTTCTATATAAGGGCTCATAAGCATGAGGTTAACGCCAAATGTTTTGTCAGTCAGTTCTCTTGTTTTTCTAATCTCCATACGAAGCGCTTCACCATCAAGATTCATACCCGCTATGATTCCAAGACCACCTGCTTCTGACACGGCGGATGCCAGTGAAGCATCCGCAACCCATGCCATACCACCCTGGATAACAGGATAAGTGATTCCAAGCATATCGCATATAGGACTCTTTATCATGCCTTGATCTCCTCGATATATGAAGCAAGCTTTTCGATACAGTTGATTTCCTGATTCATCTCAAGCTTAACCTCAAAAGCCTCCTCTATCTGCATAACAAGGTCCATAAGATCAAGTGAATCAAGTCCCATCTCAAGGAAGGTTTCTGTTGTACTGATTTCTTCTACACCCTTTCCAAGATAATCTGCTACGATTTCAATAAGTTTCTCTGTCATTTTTTTGTTCTCCTTTTTTACATTTTTGCGTTGACTTTTCAACGAACAATGTTATAATAATCTATGGGGTAACCCCCAGGTCAATACCAAATTAGAAAAAAAGGGAAAAAAAATAATGAACAGTTCAGAATACACACTTTCGATGAAGGAATTTGCGACGATATGCCACACTACGCGTGACACATTAAGGCACTATTATGAGAATAAGATCATAGAGCCATATATCGACCCTGATAACGGATATCACTATTATTCGCCAACCCAGGTTTCGACATACTATCATGTACTCGCACTCAAGAACATCGGCTTTTCTCTTTCTGAGATCAAATCGATGATGAACTCAACAGACCCTGATTTCTTCAGACCACTTCTGTTTCAGAAAACTGAAGCCATAAAGAAAAAAATAGCCGCCCTTGAAAACGACCTCAACACCATATCCACCTATAATCTCGTATTCGAAGGCGCAGACAACGGCCGTTCAAAAGGCAAGATACTTGCTCATACCATCCCTGACGTATATATAATCGAAACCCTTATAGATTCAGACAACGCCTACAGCTTAAGCGACATAACTCTTATGCTCGGATCACACATAGCACGCTTGCAGAATAAAAGCAATGCATTTCCAGTAGGAGCCACTATAGATTACCAAAGCTTTATGAACAGAGATTACAGATATTCTAAGATCTTCTCGATATCTCTTAGCAAAGCTGCCGATATCACTAACTGCATAGAAGGTCCATCACACAGGATAATTACCTATACGCCTACCGATGATGAAAGTATAACAGATGCATATAAAAAGCTTGAAGACCACATAAAAAAAGACCATATAGATGTGAAGTCTGATCTTTTTATAATCAACCTCGTCAATCTATATGGCCAGGGGCAGGATCACTCCTACCTTAAGTACTTATTCTTTTTTGTGTGAAAACATCCTTTCGCATAGGAATACACTTAACAAACCCACAAGAATCACAGCGATTACAGAGTAGTTTCCAGCCTTGAATTCTTCGTCAAACAAAGTTTCACCATTATTAAAATGATCATAATAAAACTCTCTCACTATAACAAAAGGTACAGAATTCAGTATAAAGAGAAACGCGAATACCAATTTCATATAAAAACAATATCTACGCATAGCCAAAGTTCTCTTTATATCCGGACGTCTAAGCATAAGAAGTAATCTAATGGATTTAATGATTAATACCGCCGTGATTAGTGCAAAACCAGCAATAAGCAAGTTAAAACGCCCAAATCTAGTATTATAAAAATCCACATCATTGACTTTAGTTATGGCAAATCCAAGCTCAGCCGATATACAATCAGCTACGCTTACCTTGTCGCCCATTATACTGATATTCCTAACGAACAGATTCGCTATTACGTACGCGCATGCCGCTAAGCCAAGAAGTATATTTCCCCAAGGTGCACCTGACTGTGTAAGCTCATCTTCTGCACTCCATTCATGAAGCCTTCTTGGCTTAAGTGAATATACAATAAAACAAGCACCTATCCATCCGAACAAACGAACAAACTCACGTACTAATGCCATAAGATTCTCAGCATCTTCTAGTTTTTTAGCTACGAAAAAACTCGATACGCATATAATCACGCCTACAACAAATGCCTCCAATGCAGACATTCTTTTTATTCTATCAAACAGTTCTCTCACGCCTTGCATCCACAGCTTTCACAAAATACAGCATCATCAGGAAGCTGTTTTCCACAGCCTGTGCAGAATCTCATCTTCTTAGGTTCAGCCATTGGTGCAGCAGGTTTAGGAACTATCGCAGAGAAATCGATAACTTCGACTTTAACACCACATTTGTTGCAAAATATACTGTCCGACGTTATGATAGCGCCGCACTTTTCGCACTTTCTCTTGCCCTCAAGACTGAGCTCATACTGTCCCCACAGCTTCTCCAAAGCCTCAGCTTCCTTAATCGCACTCACTTCTGCAGCAAATTCAGCGCTTGCATTGTCCTTATTCGCATTATAATACTTCATACCAAGTGCCCTGATAGCATCATTGACCTCTGTGATTGCAGCCGCATGACCGTTCTTCGCTGCCATAGCTTCAGGTGTAACACCTGATGATACTGTATCTGTTGTTGATCTGTTTCCAAGTATGTTCAAAGCCATAGTAAAATCTCCTTTTTTATAATATTTAGGGCTAAACCCATCGCAAAGCCTGCATAAGAATATTTTACTATATTTTCAGCCAAAACTCAACCTGTCATTCAAAACAACTCACATTCAGCCTTGAATTCGACTCCGATTATGTATATAATAGTGTATGTAACATTTTCAAAAAAGGAGTACTCAACATGAGTTTCAAGTTTTTAGCTAAGCTTCCTTCTCCTTCAGAGATCAGAGAGATGATTCCTCTGACAGAAGAGCAGAAGAAGATAAAAGCACAGCGTGATGAAGAGATAGCAAGAGTTATAAAAGGCGAGGATGACCGTTTTCTGGTTATTATCGGTCCTTGTTCTGCCGATAACGAGGAATCAGTATGTGATTACATAAGGAGACTTAAGCCTATTCAGGATGATGTCAAGGATAAGCTCATACTCATACCTCGTATATATACCAACAAGCCAAGAACTACAGGCGATGGCTATAAGGGTATTGCTTCACAGCCGGACCCAACCAAAGCGCCTGACATGATTGAAGGCGTTATCGCCATGCGTAAGATGCACATCCGTGCCATAGCAGAAACAGGACTTTCTGCAGCCGATGAGATGCTCTACCCAGAAAACTGGGGTTATGTAGAAGACCTTCTCTCATATGTAGCTATAGGCGCGCGTTCTGTTGAAGATCAGCAGCACCGCCTCACTGTAAGTGGCTTTGATGTGGCAAGTGGTATGAAGAATCCTACCAGCGGTGACTATTCAGTTATGCTTAACTCTGTCTATGCTGCACAACATCCTCACCACTTCGTATACAGAGGCTTCGAGGTTGAGACAAGCGGCAACCCTCTTGCACATGTGGTTCTTCGAGGAGCAGTCAACAAGCACGGCAACTCCATAACCAACTATCATTACGAGGATCTTAGCCTTGTATATGAGAAGTACATGTCTATGGACCTTAAGAATCCTGCTGCGATAATCGACTGCAACCACGCCAACTCGGGCAAGAAGTTCAAGGAGCAGATTCGTATCTCCAAGGAGATCATGCACAACAGAAAGATCTCAACAGACATACACAAGCTTGTCAAGGGGCTTATGATTGAGAGTTATATCGAAGAAGGCTCCCAGAAGATCGGTGAAGGCTGCTATGGCAAGTCCATAACCGACCCATGTCTTGGATGGGAGGATTCTAAGAATCTTATCTATGACATAGCTGATAAAGCGTAAGATAAAAGGGGCTGTAAAAAACTATCACTAGGACACGTCAAGATTTCTATACTTTCGCAGGCGGCTTATTTGCATCAACAGTTACTGCTTGCAATCATAGGATAATAATACTCTCAGTAATACGTGCTTGCACGTAATTACTGAG
>ODAI012694529.1_pt1 | contig 16923 bp, 16 predicted proteins | sample 1539321 | NCBI WGS metagenome assembly ODAI01 (sample SAMN02144231, study PRJEB22623) | gut metagenome | biome: sheep rumen | host: Ovis aries | place: New Zealand | reverse complement strand
TCAGGCGCGAGGATGACGCCCTCGAATGCGTCCGCGTCCTCGTCGGCCTGCTGCCAGTCGGACGCGCTGCTGCCCTCCACGAGCTGCACGAGGACACGGGAGCCAACCACGGACGGTGAGGCGGCGACCATGACGTAGGTGCCAGTCTCGTCATCCATGAGCGTGTGGGTGAGAACCACGTGGTATCCAGCGACGCCCTCGCCAGCGATGGCGGTTGTCGTGCTTCCCGCCGTCGTGGCGTCACCGATGATTGCGCCGTCCGCATCGACGGGAACGAGCGACACCTGCCACTGCTCGTCAACCTCCTCCGGCGGCTCGCCCTCCTCAGGCACCTCCTGCGGCACGACCTCGACTTTGGCGGTGTAGGTGGTGCCCTCAGTGGCGGCAACGGGGCTTATAGTGCGGAGTCGCGCACCATCGGTCGTGAGCCAGCGCACGCCCTCGCTGTCGATGGTGTAGTAGCCATTAACCCACTTGGACGGGTCGTTGGTGAGGAGGTTCGCCGACGCGGGCCTGCTGATCGCGGCCCACGTGGGGGTCACCGTGTCGGACCACATCACGTCGCCCGCCATCTGCCTGAGCTGTCCCAGCGCACCCTCGTCGACGCCCTGCGCCTTCACGGTCACGGCGACGTTCGACGTGGGCGACGAACCGCGCACCCTGAGAGCGAGCGGCTGTGCCGTCACGTCGCCAGCGGTGAACGTGGTGCCGTCGTATGCGCCAGCCTCGACCGAGAGCGTGGGCGGCTTCGCGATGGCGATGGCCGACTCCTCGGACTGCGACGTGCCGCCGCCCGTATGGACGATGACGGAGATGCGGACGTTGCCGTTGGAGTCTGCCGCCGCCTGTAGCTCGTCTGCCGCGAGCGTGCAGGAGCCAAGCGCGTCCGTGCCGCCCTTGAGCACCCTGCCGTCGCTAACCATCTCCCATGCGGTCTGGGTGCCGCCGTCGAACGCCCACGACACCGCGCAGTCGCTCCCGATGGGGACCGATGCTGGTGCGGTGAGCGTGACGGCGCCGGGTGCCACAGACGGCGTGACGGTCTTCGTGGCGGACCACGGCGAGTAGGTGGTGTCCGCATCGTCGCGCTCAAGGTACCGCCGCGCCCTGATGTAGTAGTTCGTCCCCTGGTCGAGGCCGCGCACGTCCACGGTGCATGACCTGTCCCACTCGGTCGCGGACTCCGCCTTCGGGTCGTCGTCCCACGTTACCTCGAAGGTGTCGGGCTGGTCGGTGGAGGTCCATGCGTCCTCGCGGTCGGACCACGCGACCTCGGTGCCCGTGTTGCCGTCGTTGGCGTAGCCCACGGTCACCATGGCGCCCTCGCCGTCGCTCGCACCCATGCAGGACACGATGGCGCACTGGTCGTCCTCCGCTGTCGGCGCGGGGGTGTACAGCTCCTTGAGCTGGTAGTAGTCGGAGTAGCGGTAGAAGCCATCCTCTATCTGGTTCCAGCTCTTGACGCGCACCCACGAGCGCCTGCCCTCGGTCTCCGGCATGACGAGCGAGGCGTCGACCGAGAGCGCAGTGCAGTCACCGTCATCGGGGACTCCGACGTCCTTCCAGTCAACGTCGCCGGGAATTTCGCCAGCGGTCTCGTATTCCACGTTGGCGAGCACCTGCAGCCTCACGCCCGTTGACGGGTGCTCATTCGTCCTCATCAGGTCGATGGGGATGGTGACCTTGCCAAGCTGCTCGCGCGTCGGGCAGCTCACCTGCTCGGTGATGATGACCGGCTTGTTGGGCCAGCCCACGTAGATTTCCTGCGACGCATTCGCGGAAGGTCCCGAGTAGCCGCGTGCCTGGGCAGTGACGCGGACGCGGACGTACTGCTCGTAGGTAAGGTGAAAGCGGTCCTCGACGTCGTACTCCGCCGTGTAGCTCGTGGCGCTGGTGTACCTGACGATGCTGGTGTTGCGCGCCGAACCCTCCTTTCGGGTGTCCTCGACGTCGATGGTCACCATCGTGTTGAGTCGGTCACGGTAGTCGTGCCCCTCGTCGCTCTTGATGGTGCAGGAGACGTGGCCCGTGCCCTCTGCCTGCTCGAGGGCGGAGACCTCCGGCGTGCGCGCGACGCCGTATGAGCGCGTCGACGTCCTCGTCGGCCCCTTGCCCTTCGAGTTGTAGCCACGGATGTTGAAGGACAGCGACGTGACGTACCAGCCCCCCTTGCGCGGGAACAGGTCGTTGTAGCCAGTCCTGACCTTGTTGATGAGGGTGAAGTTCCCGAGGTTGATGGATGCCGACGTGAGGCCCGTGTTGCCTGACCGCTCGACCTTCGTCGTCCAGCGCTTGGTGTGGCCCGACGTGTCCCTGAGCCCGATTACCCACCACCACTCGTGGCCCTGTATGCGGTGGTCGTTGTTGCTCTTGAAGTTCGCCGAGTTGTTCTTCCACGTGACCCTGTGGGTGGTGCTGCCACCGCTGTCCCGCTTGGGTGCCGTGACGCTGCCGGGTGCCCCTGTCGGCTTCTTCTTGATGGCTGCGGTAGCCATGGCGCCTCCTTACAGGTTGAGGATTCCGAGCGTGCGCGCGATGGAGCTTGCGACCTCGTCGGGGCCGCTCACGCCAGTCACCGTGACCGTGATGTTGTTCTGCGGGCGGTCGTTGACCATGCGCCTCGACATGCCGTCCGCAATCGCGTCGGCGATGGGGAGCATGTACCGCTTGTTGGTGAGCGGCACCACCGCGCCGCCCGTGGCCCAGTTCGCCACCGCCTCGATGCCGTCCTCGCCTATCCACCCCTGGTTGGTGAGCGTCGGCCCCGTCGCGATGTAGCCCTTGGCGTGGCGAGGTATCACGGGTCGGCTGTCCATGCCGCCCGTCGCCTGGTTGGGGCCCGTCTTGATGGTGTGGATGAAGGTCGTGGCGACCCTGCCGTTCAGGTTGTTCAGCCTTCTCGTCACGTCTGAGATGACGCCCGACGCGGCGTCATGCGCCGAGATGGTGGGCCTGGCGGTCTTCTTGTCGGTCTTCTTGAGCGAGGACTCGGTCTCCTTGATCTTGTTCTGGGCCTGCTTGTTGTCGCCCGTGACCTTCGTGACCACCTTGTCGGGAATCTGGTCGATGTCCTTCTTGAGGTCGTAGACCTTGCCCTCCGAGTCGGTGATGGAGCCGTTGTCACCGATGTAGAAGGTCTTGTCGCCGACCTGCACCATGTCGAGCCCCGCGATGAGCGTCATGGTCGCGTCGAGGTTCTGGCCCGCGCTGTTGTACATCGACTGGAAGGCCGCTGCGGTGACGCTGCCCATGTTCTCTGCGGCGCCGGGCGCCTGCTCGAGCGCCGTGTTCCACGTGGACATGATGACCCCGCCGTCCTCGAGCGTCTGGACGACCTGCGCCATCGAGCCGTTCGCGGAGTCGAAGGCGGTCGCGAGGGCGGTCATGTCGACGCCGTTCAGCTCGCCCGCGCTCGCGTGAATCGCCTCTAGGCCAGCGGCCATCGCGTTGAAGCCCTTGTCGTCTCCGCCGACCTCGTCCACCGCATCGGACAGCCTCTTCATGTTGCCCGTCACGTCTGCGGTTACCGTCTCGGTGCGCTTGCCGTACTCCTCCTCCGCCGCAGCGGAGTCTTCCAGCGTCTTTTTGGCCTTGTCGAGGCTCTCCTGCGCCTTGCCCATCTTGCCCTCGAGCTCGGTCATGGCATCTTCGGTCCTCGCGAGCTCGGTGCGGCTCTGCTCGAGCGCGGTCTCGGTCTGGCTGACCCTGTTCTGGTACGCCTCCTCCGCAAGGTCGGCCCTCCCTACCTTCTCGATGTAGTTGTCAATCCACTCGGCTCGGCCTTCTTTGCTCGTGAGCTTCTTTTGCTTCGCCTCTAGCTCGTTGACGCGGTCCTGCGCCTTGGCCCAGTTCTCGGTGGCCTTGGCGTAGTCGTCGGCGTAGTAGTCGAACAACGCCTGCTGCTTGCGCATGTCGATGTTGGCGAGCAGTGCCTCGGTGTTGTCCTGAATCTTGCCAGTCTGGGTGTCGATGATGTTGCCGTACTCGTCGATGGCATAGGTGGTGCCGCACGCGTCGTTCACGCCCTGCAGCGCCGCCTCTAGCTTGTACGCCTCGTCCTTGGTCAGCTCGCTCTTGCCGCCGAGCTCCCTGATGGTGTCGGCGTAGTAGTCCATCTGGCCCGCGAACGAGCTGTACTGGCTGTTGGAGTCGCCGATGGTCCGCGCGAGGTCGGCAAGGCGGCTCTCGTACTCGCCGGACTCCGTCGTGAGCTCGTCGAGCGTCTTTGACACCCCACCAATCGATTCGACGGATGCCGCCGCTGAGTCTCCGATGCCCGAGATGGCTTCCTTCAGGCCATCGGTGGCGGCGATGTGGTCCTGGTACCGGTCGTAGAGCGTCTTCAGTGCGTAGCCGAGGGCGACGATGCCCGCGATGATGGCGCCGGTCGCAAGGCTCTTGAGCAGCGCGGCACCGAGCTCCTTTGCCACGAGCTTGAAGCTCGACATGGCGTAGCTCATCCCCGTGAGCGCCTTGACGCCCTCGTTGCCGAGGTTCTTGTAGGCGTCCATGACGACGCTGAGGCCCGTCACGTTCTCCTTCGCCCAACTCATGATGTTCTGCTTGGACGTGATGAGGGTGGACGCGAGCGTGAGCATGGGGCCGGTCGCGAACGCGATGCCGCCGAGCGCGACGATGGCCTCCTTCGCCCCCGAGCTGAGGCCCGAGAACGCCTCCGTCAGCGTGCCGAGCATGCCCGAGAACCGCTGCATCCACGGCGCGGCTCCCTCGCCGAGCTCGGAGAGGGCGTTGTGCCACATGTTCTTCATTATCTGAAGCTGGCCCGAGAAGCCCTCCGCCTTCTTCGCCGCCTCGTTCGCGGCGTCGCCCGCCTGACCCCACTTGTCGCTGATGCCGTTCCATGCGTCATCGGACATCTGCAGGTTGTCGTCGAGGCCGTCGATGGTCTGCATCAGGCCCTCGATGGCCTGCTTCTGGCGCACCGACGTGATGCCGAAGCCCTGCAGTACCTTGTCCGCCGAGCCGCCAGACGCCTCGATGTCGTTGAGTCCCTTGATGAACGCCTCCATCGCGGCTGTCGGGTCGGACTCCCACGTCTTCGAGAACTCGTCAGCCGTCATGTGTGCGACGTCTGCGATGCCCTGCAGGGAGTCCTTTGCGCCCGTGATGGACTCGGAAATCTTCTTGAACGTCGCGTCGGCGTCGGTCTCCCACGCCTCGGCGAACTCGTCCGCAGACTGCCCCGCGAGGTTCGCGAAGACGGTGAGGCTGTCCCCGCCCTCCTGCACAGCCCTGTCGATGGCCTCGAAGCTGGTGTCCATCGTGCCGCCCGCTGCGGACACCGCCGTCTCGAAGAAGCTCATCGTCTTACTTATCGCAGTTCCCGCCGCCTCGGCGTTCATGCCCGTGCTGGCGATGCTGCTCGACCATGCGAGCAAATCAGATGCCGACATGCCGACGATGCTTCCCATCGAGCCGATGCGCTCGGCGATGTTGGCAATCTCCGTCTCGGTGGACGCCCCGTTGTTGCCGAGGCGCACGAGTGCGTTGGAGAAGCCCTCGTAGTCGTCCTCGGTCAGGTGCATGATGTTGCCGAGGTGTCCGAGAGTCTCCGCAGCGCCCTCGACGTCAAGGTTACTGGCAACGTCGATGTTGCTCACGGCCTCCGCGAACGCGGTCAGGTTCTCCGTAGCCACGCCGAGCTCGCCGCCGATTGCCTCGATCTCGAGAATCTGGTCGGCGCTGGTGACGTGCGTGGTAGAGAACTCCATCGCGTGCTGGCGCAGCGACTCGAACTGCTCCTCGGTGCCGTCGACCGTCTTGCGCATGTCGCGGTATGCCGAGTCGATGTCCTGGCTCGCCTCCATCATGCTCCTGCCGATGCCGCCTATCATGGGCGTCACCGTCGCGGACAGGGTCATGCCGAGGCTTTTGATGGTGGATGGGTTGAGCAGCCCGCCAGACTTGCCGTTCATGGCGTTCTGCGCCTCTAGCAGCTTGACGCGGGTGTCCTCTATCTGCTGCTCGACGTCGTCGTATGCGCGCGCCTCCTTGGCGAGCTCATTCTCTGCCGCTGCGGAGTCGTAGGCGTCCTGACGCCTCTTCTCCTCGGCCTTCGCCGAGCTGAGTTCTGTCTTCAGCTCCTCGAGCGCGCGCTCCTCCTTCTCGATGCTCTTGTCGGGGCTCTTGAGCAGCTCGACCTCGGGGGTCTGCTCGAGCTTGTCGACGGACGCCTTGAGGTTGCTGACGTTCGTCTCGCACTCGCTGATTGTCTGGCCCGAGAGCTCGATGCGCTTGCGGGCGCCGTCCATCTTGGTGCCGAACTCCACTGCGGCAGTCTCGGCCTCGCGCATCTTGGTCGTGAGGCTCTCGAACTCGCCGGGAATCTCGCTCGACCTGTTGTATGCCGCGAACACGTCGTCGGCTGACACGGACGGGTCGTCGGCGTTGTCGACGATGGCGCGGACCCTCTTCTGCTCCTCTGCGAGCTCGGAGAGCTGCTTCCGGTACTCCTCGGCCTTCCTCGTGGCCTCCTCGTAGCCCTTCTTCTGTTCCTCGAAGTCCGACTTGTTGTCATCGAGCTTCTTGCGTTCCTTCGCGAGGTCTTCCTCGGCCTTCGCGAGCTCGCGCGTCTTGCCTGCGAGCTTCTGGACGTTGTCGGATGCCTCAGCGAGGGTGGTGTCCTTCTTCATGTTGGCGAGCCGCTGGGTGGCCTCCTTGACGGCGTTGTCGAGGTTCATCACCGTGGCCTGCTGCTCGGAGAGCTCCTTCTTCGCGACGCGCGCGCTCTCCGCCGACTCCTCAATCCACTTCGCGAGGTCCTCGTGGCTGCTCGCCGCCTCCTTAGCGCCGCTTATCTCGAGGTGGCTGAGCTCGCCGTTGAGGAGCCGCGCCTTCTCCTCGCTGAGGGACGCCTTCTGCTGCAGGTCTTGCATGTAGCGGGTGGCGAGCTCGATGTTCTTGGGGTCCACCTTCATCGCTGCGGACGTGCGCTCGATGTCCCTCTCGACGTTGTCGAGCGCCGCGTCCACCCTCCTGACGTCCTCCTCGAGGTCCTGGAACCACGGGGTCCGCGTGGTGCTGGTCATGCCGTCATCGAGCGAGCGCATGGTCTGGGACAGGTTCTCGGCCTCGGAGTCGAGGCGCTGGATGTCCGTGGAGAACTGCTCGAACTGCAGCGCCTTGTCGAACGCACCCTTCTCCTCGGATGCGTCCTTGAACGCCTTCTGCAGGTCGCGGACGTTCTCGACCGCGCTGTCGCTGATGGCGACGCCGAGGTCGCGCGCGTCCTGCACCACGTCGTCGAGGTCGAGCCCGCGCTTGAACATGTCGTGGAAGTTTAGCTCCTTGAACTCCCTGAGCGTCGCGAGCTGCTCGGGGGAGATGATGTCATGCTTGGTGTCGAGCCCCGTCGAGCGCTCCCTGTTGATGCGCTCGACCTCGGAGTTGAAGTCGGCGAGCGAGGTGCTCGCCCTCATCAGGTAGTCTGCGGTCTTGGCGTCGATGCCGAGCTGGTCGCGGGCGAAGTCGACGCCCTTGTTGCGCGACATCTTGTTCCACGACTCGTAGATGGTGGCGAGGGAGCCGGTGAGCTTGGCGTAGCGCTCGTCCGCCTGCTTGGCGGCGAGCGAGAGGTTGTCCGTCTCGGTGGCGATGGAGCGGATTGACCTCTCCTTGCCGCCGAGCGTCACGATGGTGTCTCCGAGCTGCGCCATTGCGGACTTCACGAGCTCGGCCTTCGCCTGAAGGCTCTGCATGCGGTCGCCGGTTATCTTGATGCGCGTGGCGACGTTCTCTATGTTGTGCGGGTCGAACTGCATCGCCTTCGTGATCTGCCTGATGCGGCTCTGAAGCTCAGCCGCGCTCTTGGTCGGTGCCTTGAGGGCGTTCGTAAGCTTGGTCGTGTTGCCGCCAATGCGAATCTCGAGTCCGGCGTACTCGGCCATGGTGGACCACCTACCCTAGCATGCTCCTGATGTCTTCCTGCGTCGCTGCGGTGACGCCAGCGGCGCCCCCCTCCTCCTGCGGCGACTCGTTCATTGCCGCGAGGTCGAAGATGACCTCGCCATAGGGCATCACGGCGAGGTCGCGCCGCGTGTACCCGAATCTCATTGCGGCGAGAAACACCTGCGTGAAGGGCAGTCGCGTGCCGCTATCGCTCCTGCTCTCGTGCTGCCTTAGCGAGTCTGGCGGATAGGGCACGAAAGGTGGCATCTATCTCGCGCGACACGCACACGTGCAGGTCTGAGAAGTCGATGAGGTCCGCCGCGTGCGCCTCCAACAGCTCGTCGTAGCTCGGGATGGGGTCGACCCCGTCGTTGAGTCCCGCCACGTCCGCAGAGCGCATCATCGCCCACGTCGCGCGCATGTCCGCGTCCCAGTCGATGCCAACGAGGGAGAGGAACTCGTCGCCGTCGCCCGTGTCCATGACGTCGTTGATGAGCGAGTGGTGCTTCGAGGACGGGTCCTCGATGAACGCCTGCTGGTAGAGCTTCAGCGCGTAGGTGGAGCAGACCGCGACGTGCACGTCGTCCCCGTCGCCCCAGCGGATGGGGTTGCGGACTCCACGGCCAGAGACGTTCTTGAACTTGATAAGCATGGTAGATACCCCTGTTCGTATCTGAGAGAGGCCCCGCCGCGCAGTGACAGGATGCGCGACGGGGCCTGCTCTTCCAATGGTGGTGATGCCTGCTGCGACTACGCGCCAGCCTTGGTCGGGGTCGGCACGCTCTCGTACCAGTTGGCGAAGGCTGCTGCGGCCTCCTCTGCGGAGCCCTTCACGACGCTCTGGGTCTCGCCGCCGAAGGTGAAGTCCTTGCCGATGGCGGCGAACTCGAGGTCCTGCGTGTCGGGGTTGGTGGAGTCGGACTTGGTGTTGGCGCTCGCGGCGACGCGCTGGGCGGTGCAGTTGAAGAAGACGTAGCGCTTCTTGTCCACGTCGCCCTCGACCTCGTACATGAGGGCGAAGGACTTCGGCGTGGCGTTGCCAAGCTCGACCTGCATGCCGTTGTCGTCCACGACCTCGCCGAGCACGTCGACCTTGAACTTGTCGGGCACGATGGCGAAGTTGAAGGTGCCGGTGTAGCCGCCGTTGGCGGCGGGGGGCACGTAGTAGGCGATGTTGTCGGCCCAGAAGGTGGAGGGCTCCGAGCCCTCGCGGCTGAGGTCGAGCGAGACGGCGCCGGGGATTGCAACGGGGGTCTCGTAGGTGCCGTCAGTCTTGATGACGGCGTAGTATGCCTTGGCAAGTCCGAAGCGGACCTTGGAAAGCTCGGCCATGATGGCCTCCTATTCTTCTCTGTTGTGGTAGGTGAAGTCGAACTGCTCGATGTGGCAGACCTCGGACTCGGACCACTGGCCCGTCTCGTCGGGGACGCACCCGAGCGCGAGTATCGCGTCACGCACGAGCGCCTCGGTCGCGGGGTCTGACACCTTCTCTATGAGCTCGACGTGGAAGCGCGGAAGACTCGCGTACACGGTGCCGTCCGCGACGAAGCCGCCCGTGGACTCCATCGTGAAGACGAAGAAGGGCGGCTTGGGCGCCTTGTTGACGGGGTAGCCGTCCTGCCGACCCGGTATTCCCGTGGCCGTGAGCGCCTCGTACACCCTCGACTTGGCGCTCATCGCAGCTCCCTCGCTATGTACTCGGGCAGGTGTCGGCGCGCGTAGTCGAACGCGAGCTTCGCCGCTGGCTTGACGTGCGGCTTGGCCTTGGTGTGACCGCCGCCTATCTTCGCGTGGCCCTTCTCGAGCAGGTGCGGGAGTCCCGGCTTGCGCGAGAAGATGTGGCCCTCGACGCCGTGCTTCTTGCGGAGCGTGCGGTAGGTGATTGACTTGCTATAGAGCTTGGTCCTCCTTGGGGCCTCGTCAACCCATTTGTCCCTACCCTCGACGAGCGCGTCGCGGACGCACTTGAACACCGCCTCGTCAGACGCCTCGACTATGTCGCCGAATATGTCGGACATCGCGGCGGCGAACTCGTCATCCTCGACCCACAGGTGCTTACCCATTGTCGTTCCTAGCGTGCGTGGCGTAGGTGAGCACGGTCGTGTCACCGCGCCTGTTCGAGTAGCTGAGGTCGTACTCGCGACCGTCGTGGACCGCCTGCGTCTCGCCGTGGTAGTCGATGGTGCGCACCTCCACCGAGAGCTCCGGCTTCGGGCCGAGGCTCGCGGCGGTGGCCCACGTCTCGATGCCCATCGAGCGGACGTTGCAGAAGACCTGCGTGTCGATTGGCTCGCCCTCGCAGTCGTTGCCCTCCGCGTCGACGTATGAGTTGGTCACCACGTCGCGCAGCGTAATCACGGAGTCCCAGCGCATCAGTCGTACTCCCCGCCCTCGTACACGGCGTTCATGGAGCCGTTCAGGAGCGAGCACACCTGCGACTCGTATATCTCCATGAAGTCGTCCCGCTCGTCGAAGTCGAGCAGGGTGTGAATCATGACGTATGACACGATGGGGCCGAACGCGAGGCTCGGGAGGCTGTCCTCGTCCACGTCGTCGATGGTGATTGGGGTGGCAACCGCATCGGTGCCGAGCCACTTGGCGGAGACGCCCTTGTTCTCCATGTCGGCTATCGCGCCGACGATTTTCCTGCCAATGAGGTCGTCTAGGGCGTCGTGGCCGATCCTGAGCGCGGCCTTCACGTCCTCCATGAGGGACATGGTTGCCACCCCCTCTCGTTACTTCTCTGAGTCGACCTTCGGCTTTGCCTTGGTCGTGCGACGCCTCTTCGGTGTCTCTGCAGTGACGGGCTTGACGGCCTCGACCAGCACTGCACCCTCCGGTGCCTTGCCGTCCTCGAAGCGCCAGAACACGCCGCGCCACCTGTAGGTGCGCAGCATTACTAAGCCGCCACGGTGATGTCGACGAAGCCTGCAGGCATGCGGACGGCCAGCTTCTCGCGGACCTCTGCACGGATTGTCATCAGGTTGCGCACGAAATCGTCCTGGTCGGTATTCACGGCCTCGACGGTGACGCCCTCGGCCTTGGTGACCAGCGAAGCGCAGGTGTCGAACGCGCCGACGACGATGTGGTTAGCGGTGAGCTGGTTGGACAGCACGATGGGCAGGTTCCAGATGTTGTTGCCGTGCAGCGCCGCGAAGTAGCCGCCGCCGTAGTAGTCCTTATCGGCGTTCTTGCCGATGCGCAGGAGCTTCCACAGGTCGGGGGTCATGACGATGGCGTTGGCGGGACGACCGGAGTAGGTCATGGTGTCGGCGATGGCGTTGGCAATCTCGTCGGCAACTTCAACGGCGTCGCGGGTGACGGCGGTGGTGCCGCCGATGGTCTGGATGCCGGAGGTGCCGAGCAGGTCGGTGATGACCTTCTTCTGGCGCACGAGGTTGAGCTCGTAGAGCAGACGGCCATTGATGGCTGAGGCGAGGAAGCCGTAGTCGTCGATGAACTCGTCGGACTCCTTGATGAAGGCCGCGATCTTCTCGAGCGTCACGGTCGTCGGGGTCGGGTCGGGGAAGTGGACCTGGGACTTCTTGGCGCCCTCGGCGATGGAGTCGGCGATGGTGCCCTCCATTGCGGCCTCGGTGAAGAACACGAGGGTGTTGCCCTCGATGACCTCGCGGCCAAGCAGGTCCAGTACGCCCATGGACTCGCGGACGCCCTCGACGATGGAGGTGTCGAAGGTGGTCGCGGTGGCCTTGAGCTCGTCGCCAGCGGGGCCCACGTGGGTGTCGGTCGCGGCGCGGGTGAACGCGGGCGCGACGAGGTGGAAGGACTTGCCGTGTCCCTCGCGCTTGGCGAAGTCGACGAAGTGCTCGCCGAGCGAGCGTGCCTGAGCATCCATGCTGGGTGCCTCCTCAGTCTTGTTCTCGTTGACGGTCTTGGTGGCAACCGACTCGACGGTGTTGCCGCCACCGTTGATGACGAGCTGGCGCTTCTCGGCGTTGAGGGCCGCGATGCTTGCGCGGTGCTCGTCCTCGGACTTGTACAGGTTCATCTCGGAGTCGATGGACTCCATCTGCTCGAGGGTCGTGTCCTCGGGCAGGTTGGCGGAGAGCTCAAGCACCCCCGCGCGGCGGGTCATGTACGCCTCGCCGTCCATGCGGCGCAGCTCGACCGCGCCCATGGGAGTGAAGTCTGCGATGTTCACGCTGACCTCCTAGTGTCGAAGTTGCATTGACTTGGCCCTCAGCTCCATGCGCTTACGTCTAAGCTCGGTGGCCTTCTGGGCCTCAAGTGCGCTTTGAAGTCGCTCCGCCTCAATCCTCTTGATCGCTCCGTCAAAGTAGGAACGCGCACTTATTTCCGTATTTTGGTCGGCTGGCAGGGAGACGCTTGAGACGTCGTAGCAGACCTTGACCCGATGGATGGTCGAAGTGAACTTGCGGGACTCCTCGTCGTACACGTCCTCGATGGAGTCCCAGTCTGGCATGAAGCCCCACGACATGCGCGTGATGAGTCCAGCCTCGATGTCCTCGTACATCTGGCGCGAAAGGCTCGTGCTGCCAAGGTCGGCAGCGACAAACAGGCCGTGGAGCTGCGGCTCCACAACGAGGGTGTTGTTGCTCATGCGAGCGTACACGCGCCCCTCGTGGTTGAACTGCATGATGACGTCGCTCATGTCGCAGTCGCGGAATGCGTCTGGGTCGATGACCTCCCAGTACTCCACGCCGTCGAACTCGTAGAGCATGTAGGGGTCGTTGAAGGTGGAGGCGTAACCCTCCACGTAGTAGTCGCTCTCGAACCGCTTCTCGGCACCCGTGGAGACGGGCGCGAGGGGCGAGAGCAGCGAGCGGTACTGGCGCTCGTGCGGTTTCGCGGGCATCTCAGCCTCCTATACGTCTGCTTTCTCCACCGCGCCGTAGGCGTCGGCGTCGTTGTAAATCTGGTCGTCGCCGCCGAGGTCGAAGTCGGGGTCGTCCACGGGGTCTGGCGTGGGGAGCCCCTCGCGACCGCCGGAGGCGAACACCACCGTGCCGTTCATGTCCATCTGGAAGAACTCGCCGCGCACCATGAACACGTCCATGCCGGGAAGCCTCGGCAGGTCGAGGATTGCCCTGCCCTCGTTGACGGTCATGATGCCGTAGGAGGTCATGTCGCGGACGATGTTGCGCTTGGTGGCGGCGCTTACGAACTGCAGCCTGTCGGAGCCGAACCAGATGCGGTTCGGGGCGTCGGACTGCGTGACCATGCGCCTTGAGAAGCACGACTGCGTGAGCCCCTCGGAGAGGTGCAGGAAGAACGTCTCGACCTTGCCCTCGTAGTAGGAGTCCCACTTGGCCTCGTCTGCGCTGTTCTGCAGGATGGCCTCGTTGCAGCCGAAGTAGTCGAACACGTGCTTGTCGATGCGCTCCATCTCGTCGGTGGAGATGGTGTACGTGCTCGCCTTCACCTGCTGTATGTCAGCGAAGGTCGAGTCGTAGGTCATGAGCACGGTGTCGTTGTCGGTGAAGTTGCGCGCGTAGAACTCGTCGCGCTTGCGGCGCTGGTCCTCGGGCGCGACCTGCCCGACGACCTTGCCGATGAACTTTATCTTGCTGCCCAGCTCGACGGCGTTGTTCTCGGCCTGCACCTGCTTGTCCAGGAGCGCCATCGTGGCGTGCAGGTTGTTGGCAGTGCCGAAGTAGTCGCTGATGTACTGGTACTTCGAGAGGCAGCAGACCTCGGACGTGGGGAACGCCATCCGCTCGCCCGTCCGCAGCGTGAAACGCACCCACATCTCGCCGTCCACGTCGAGAAGCTCCGTGTAGTCGGGCTTCAGCGGGAACAGGCCGTTGGTGTACCCGCGCTCGTCGTAGGTCGGTATGACGAACGCCGTGCAGTCCACCTCGTAGATGGTTGCGAGCCTGTACAGGAAGCGCGGCCACGTCATGTACGGGTTGGGCCAGCTCTCGAAGGCCCTCACGAGCTCGGGCCTGCCGCCCCCCGCGATGTGCGGCTCGCCCTTCGAGCACGCGCTCGCGAAGGCGTGGACGCACGCCCGCGTGAGCTCCATCTCGTACACGCCGCCGTGCCACGTCCTGAACGCCGGGTTGTACTCGGTGAAGGTGCGGAAGTACGAGGTCGCGGCGTCCCTTGCCTCGGAGCGCCTGCGGAACCTGCCGAGCACCTTGGAAATGAGCCCGTCGTTCGCCAAGTGCACCACCTCCGACCGGCATGAAAAAGGCCCCCGACACTTCGGAGGCCAGACATGTTTCCCATTGAACACAATATAGCTGAGTATTCTGTAATTGTCAATAAACAATATGCCTTATGCGTTCGTCTGCATATCGTCACATCAAGCTTGCACCTACGTGAGGAGCGCCTTGTACTCCCCCTCGTGGCGCAGGAGGGCGATGTAGCCGTCGAGCTCAGCCATGAAGCCGTCAATCTTGTTGGCCCCCTTGCCCTCCTTCTTGTCGGGCGTCATGTTGAGGTTCGCGTCGTAGAGCACCCGCACGTTCATGCGGCACCAGCGGTTGATGGGGTGCGCGTCGTCGACGAAGCGCCCCTGCTGGTAGTCGGCGCGTATGCGGTTCATGGGGTCGGAGAGCGTCTTGGCGCCCTGTATGACAGCCTCGCAGCGCTCGGGCCCGACCATCTGCTCCAACAGCTCGCGGTCGCCGCCGATGATGTGCCACGGGTCGTAGCCGATGGCGAACGTGTACAGGCCGTGCTCGTCGCGCAGCTCGTTGATGAACTCCGAGAGCACCGAGACGGGCACCACGTTGCCTGGTACGACCCTCAGAAGCCCCTGGTCCTTCCACAGGCGGTACGGGGCGTGGTCCTTGGTCGCGTGGTCGCCCTTGGTCTCCTGCGCGTCGAGCTTGCTCTCCGGCATCCAGTACATGCTCGTCTCGTAGATGTGCGGGTCGAACACGGGCGCTCCCAGCTCGTCCCTCACGATGCCGCCGTCCGCGTCGCGCTCCGGGCGCATGCATAGGACCTGAGCCGCCGCGAGGTCCACGGACTGCGCGTAGTCGAAGCCGATGATGCAGTAGCGGAAGCCCATGTTCCAGAAGTCGATGCGCTCCTCCGAGCCGCTCTCCTCCCACGTCAGCCACGCGGTCGAGCTGTTCTGCGGGACGTTGAAGTCCTTGGTAAGCACGGTCGGACGGAAGCTTGGCTCGTTCATGGCGCGCTGCACGAACCCACGGAGGGTGTCGATGGACTTGATGGTGCCGAGGCCGGGGTTGGCCTTGTGCCAGCACTCCTCGTCGTGCATCCAGTCGTCGGTGCGGTCGAGCTCCCAGATGAACGGGATGAATCGGTCATCCTCGATCTCGCCGTCGAGCCACCTAGAGGCATAGTCGTATTGCGTGTCGTAGATGGAGTTGCGCACGAAGCCAGCGGTGGTGATCTCGAACATCAGCGGCTTCTTGCGCGCGGACATGCCCTGCTTCACGTCGTTGTAGGGGCCATCGGTCTTCCACGCGGCAATCTCGTCGCACACGGCGCCGTGGACGTCGAGGCCGTCGAGCTCGGTGCTCATGGTGAGCGTGGTGATGAACCCGTCGTTGGCGTCGTGTAGGATGCCCTGGCGGCGACGCTCCGGGACCGTCCCCATGCGCTCGCGCTTGCTGAGCGCTGGCGACTGCTTCATCATCTTCTTGCAGCCTCCGAAGCACAGTGCCGCTTGGGAGTCGGTGCACGCCATCGTGTATATCTGCGGTCCGTACTCCCCATCGGCGACGAGGAGGTACTGCATGATGGCCGACGCGATGGCCGTCTTTCCGTTCTTGCGGCCCATGATGATGAGGACCTCTTGGAACTCGCGGTTGCCATCGTCGTCCACCCAGCCGAAGATTGCCGAGATGAAGAACTTCTGGAACGGCTGCAGCCTGAGCTTCTTGCCAATCTCCCCCGACGTCTGGCAGCAGAAGGACTCGACGAAGCGGATGGCGTGGTCGGCCTTCGAGTGGTCGTAGTGCCACCGCTTGTACCGCTCGCCGCGCTTGCTCAGAATCGCGCACAGCTTCCTAATCTTGCCGGAGGTGACGAACGCGCCAGCGAGCGCGTCCGCCATGTACTCGTGGTACGCGCTACGCATTCAGGAACTCGTCGAGGTCGTCGCCCCGCTCGGGGGCGGTCGTGGAGAGCTGCTTGAGCTGGCGCAGCGCCTCGCCCTGCATGCCCATGTACGCCTTGATGGAGCCCTGCGCGGGGTTCTGAATTCTTCCGTGCAGCCCCTCCACCATCAGGCCCTCGGTGTCGAGGATGCGGCGGCACTCCTCAATCTTGTCGTCGAGCCACGCATACTGGCAGATTGTGGACTCGATGGTCGGGTCGGTAAGGTCGTAGCGGCCCGTGCGCACCATCGCCTTGTACGCCTCGGACTCGCGGATGACCTCCTTCTTGTAGCTCTCAGCCTTCTTCATCGACGAACCTCACGTTCTCGTGTGGCACGACCCTGACCGTGCCGTCCTCAAGCTCGCACACCCATCCGCCCTTGCCAGCCTGCGTGGTGTGCACGCCGCAGACCAGCTCCCTTATCTCGTGGTGCGTCACGTAGCCGTCCTCGTCCAGCACCGGCTCCCGCACCGTCGCGACCGCTGGCCGCACCTCCGGCGCGAGGACGAACTCGTCCATCACCGCTCGACTCCCCCTCTCATCGGCCTCCCCTGCTCGTCGAACCACACCCTCGTGGGCTGGCTCGCCCTCTTGTAGCCCTTCTCATGGCGCCTGTTGTGGCACTCACGGCACAGGCCCACGCAGCGGTCGGGGTCGAGGCTCACGCTCGGGTCCCCGACGTTCTGCTCGGTGAGGAACGTGAGGTGGTGGACCTCGTCTATCGGCCTGAACTCCCCGCGCCCCATGCAGTCGGCGCAGAGCCCGTGCTGGCGCTCCCACACTACCCTGCGGCACTCCTGCCACGCCTTCGACCTGTAGAACCGCCGCTGCCACGGCTTCGGTGCATACATATGCCCCCAATCACACGCTATTCTGCATGAAAGTGGTTTTCGATTCAATGCCACTTTAGCGTACTAAAGCGGTTTTGGAAGTGGTCTCGCATAAACTCCCCTC
>ODAI012652565.1_pt1 | contig 16924 bp, 18 predicted proteins | sample 1539321 | NCBI WGS metagenome assembly ODAI01 (sample SAMN02144231, study PRJEB22623) | gut metagenome | biome: sheep rumen | host: Ovis aries | place: New Zealand | reverse complement strand
CTGTTCTCCATCTCTTTTTTCTTCTTACAACCCGTCGAGAAAACAAATGAGGAAGCCAAGATCAAAGCGCACGCTTTGGTCCCTATCTTCCAAACAGAATAGAATTTCCCGCTTAAGATGGATTTCTTTCCTTGCATAGTGTCTTCTCCTTCAGATTGTTCTACTTTTTATTCTATCACGGTGCTTTTACCAAGAGGGCAAATATGCAAGAGACCCCAAGAAATATGCAAGAATAATGTAGTATACGCTAATTTACCATGATATACTTGGGATGGGTCGATTAGACATAATAGGGGGTTTTCGGTTGATTTTGTCATAATGAAGATTGTAGTTTTTGATGATAACGAAAAAGATTTAAACGAATTGGCTCGAACTATCCTCTCATGGAAAGAGCAACATGGTTATTGTGATATTATCCTGAACAAATATCATTCCGCTCATTCTTTGACGTTTTCTCTTTCGAACTATGATTCATATGATGTTTTTTTCTTGGATATAATGACCGCAGATGATGCAAGCACAGGCTTTCGAGTTGCAGAAGCAATTCATCAGCGCAACCACCGTGCAATCATTATTTTTACTACTAATAGTCAGGAATACTATGAAAGCGCTTTCGAAATCTCCGCTTTTCGGTACATGTTGAAACCACTTAACCCACAAAAGATTTATGCAGCTCTTGACGAAATCTATTCTAGATTAAGAACAATTAATAGCCATGCTTTCATCTTTCAGAGTGCCCGTCAGAAACTGATTATCGAGAGTGATCGGATTTTGTATCTCGAGTCAATTACTACTGATCACCGCGCTAAACTGATTTTGACAGATGGTAAGGTCGAAGAAATAAGTCTTTCCGGCACGAATTTTACAAGTCTCCCTAACGAAAAGCTTTCTGCTGATTTTTGTCAATGTCACCGAAGTTATATTATAAACCTGAACTATGTAACGAAATATAGCAACCATTCGGTTATACTCCAGAATGATACCGAAATACCAGTTGGTACCAAGTACCGAACACAACTAACCAACCATATGATTGATCATTATAAAATGGACACCTAGAATGTATTGGACACTATATGAAATAATAATAAACTTATATCAGGGGCTTGTTTTCACTTGGTTTATCACCAAAATGCTTCCTAAACGGAAACACGAATATGTCTCCGCTCTTATATGTTCTATTTTGACAGCTACAGCTCTTTCTTCATATATATTCTTCTCTATGCCGGAATGGGATACTTGGATCTTTGTTTTTGTAATTTTATATGCTCTACTCTGTTTTGATGGAAGTGTTCTGCAAAAACTGTTTTGGTGCACTATTCTGATTATAGTGTCTATGGGGATCGTTGGCATCTCCTTCCAATTCGCCAGTTTGATAGCCGGTGCAGATGTGGATGAGCTTCTTGCCTCTGGCAGTACGCGTATTCTTTTCACACTTCTATCTAATTTCTTAATATGGTTAGGACTCTGGCTGATCACTCGTATTTTTCCTCAAAAATCTCATTCCATACGACCGCCTTACCTACTTCTGTTTGCGGTTCTTTTATGTTCATTTCTGGTTGATGTATTCTTCAAACTTAAAAATCAGTATAGTATCCCTCTCATATGGCTGTTTATTGGTTGCTTTATTTCAATAGCAATCGCAATCATCATCCTGATCAATTACCGACTTTTGGAGAAATACGAAAGAGAAAAGCAAATCCTTCAGTTGCAGGATGAAATGCTAAAGGAAGCGCAAAGCCAGACCGAAGATCTCCAGCACGTGTATGGTTCCATGATGCAGTTGCGTCATGATATGCGATCGTATGTTCACGATATACAGGAGATGGTTAAAAAGGGTCAACTCCCGAAAGAACCAGAGTATTTAAAGGATTTGGAATCGCAAGTATTGCCACTTTATAGTTCAGGGAACCAGACTCTGGATTCTATACTGGCAGTCAAACTGAACAAACTTCGAGCAAACAAAATTGAATTGCGCGGATCTAATCTACACTACACCGGCGGCATGAACATCTCTGATTTTGAGTTGTGTTCGCTGGTTTCTAACATGATTGATAATGCTATTGAAGCTCTAAACGAGAGGAAAGACCGTGACGGAGACAGATATGTTTACTTGCAATTTACATACTCTCCGGCGGGACTCACGATTATATGCGAAAATCCGCTTTTAGGCATTCCACCTAAGATGCAGCGTTCATCTTTTCTCAGCAGCAAGTATGAACCCTACCATGGCCTCGGCATATCTATCATGAAACGAATAGTTGATGAAGCAAATGGGACCTTTGAGGTAGCGGTAAACAATGATCTATTCAGAGTATTTATAATCATTCCGCCTAAAGATCAAGCGTCCACTGAAAACAGGAAGGTGATGTTGGATGACACCAATTCAAAGACTCACTGACCATCTGATACTTAAACAGTATATTCCGAGCGAAGACCGGGAAATCTATGAATACGGTTTCGACATTCTTATCTATACAGTCTGGTCTACCCTTGCTCTTCTTCTCATCGGTCTTGTTCTGAGGCAGTTCTGGAACGCCGCTATCATAGTTCTGGGCTTTTATACATTCCAATCCTTTGGTGGCGGATATCATGCGGACTCACATCTGAAATGCTTTTTGACAATGACGTGCGGATTACTGATTGGCCTCTCATTTGTTTTTCTGCAAGAACAACTCGTAATTCTTCTGATTATAACAGGGATCAGTACAATCGTACTTCTCATGATTCCGTTAACAATCCATCCGAACAAGTCCTTTCTCGAACCAAAAAGAAAGCCCTTAACTATACACTCTATCATCATTACACTTTCCGCTCTGGTTCTCGTCATACTCGTGAGCATATTCCTTGACAAGTACTTATGCGCATGTACCGCCACCTTTTTCCTGGCAGCCGCTTCGCGAATCGCGGGGAAAATAAAGTATAAGAACGACAGGCACGATTGAGTGGGAGTAAGTCGTAAAGTTCTTTTCTCTGTTGCTGTCCTCGGCTTCGCCTGCGGAGGCAACGTCGAAAAGACTTTACTCCTGCGTGGGGCGTGGGAGTCAAATAATCTCATATAGCTGAAGAAAGACCGGCTGAGGGAATTCTTGGCCGGTCTTTGTCTGTTACCTAATATTCATCAGATTCATGACCAGTGTGATCATGATCTCTTTATCTGACGGATCAGATTCCGCTATCATGAGTGTAATCGCAACCAGAGTTCCATCACTTATCGTCTTTTCACCATTCTTGAACAAACAGCCGTTTCGATTCAGAAACTCTAAAAACAGCGATGCGGCAATTCGTTTGCATCCATCATTAAAGGGATGATCCTTTATGATGAAATATAAAAGATTGGCCGCCTTCTCTTCCAAAGACGGATAAACCTCTCCACCAAAAACATCCTGATAAACTGCGCCAAGAATGCCCTCCACCTTGCCGGCTTCCTTCTCAACACCAAATACATCTGATTTGTATTCCGTTTCCAGGCGTGAGATAATGTCTCGACAATCCTTGTATGTGAGTTTGTATAGAGGCTTTGTTCCCTCAGGTTTTTCCAGATCATGATGATCATATTGATCAAGAAGCAACAATGCTTCTGTATATTGACTCACCGTTCGAAGTACATCCTGCTGTTCAACAGACAACGTATCCGCGAGCATCCTCGACTGAATCTCCACAGTCTTCTGAAGGGCAAGAAGTCTCTTCTCATTTATGGCATATCCGTTGATGATATACTGCTTCAATACTGAATTTGCCCACTGGCGAAATTCAATACCGCGTTGAGATTTCACTCTGTACCCAACGGAGATGATAACATCAAGGTTATAGTACTGTGGCGGGCGAGAAGCTGTATTTGTACTTCTGTCGAAAATTTCGACAGAAGTCTCCCTGTTCAGTTCTCCTTCTTTAAAAATCTGGTTGATGTGATATGCAATTGTCGATCTGGCCGTATCAAAAAGTGAACTCATTTGTTCTTGAGTAAGCCATACAGTATCATCGACAATAGACACGTTCAACTTGATCTCTTTGTCCTTTGTTTCAAATAGAACCATCTCGTTTTCCATACAAATTCTCCTTTCATATTTGCTAAACAAATGGTACAAAAAATGCTGTCCGTATATACGGACAGCGTATATAATTAAGTAATCATTGATGACAATTACGTGATCACTTATCCATTTCTTGTTTAATTCCGAAGAAAAGAATATAGGTTTCTTCCCGGAGTCTTCGATTCATACGGGATCAAGCCGAATCCCTCTCCCGATACGGCACAACGGATCATCTTCTTCGTCAGATCCGGAACGGTATCATTGGCGAGTGCTTCCGCCGACAGACTGACTCCAATTTGTTTTACCAGGATCTGCTGTTGTCATGTTTATTCCTTTCCGAGATAGCATACCATGATGTACTCTTCGTTATTCTCATCCACTTTCCGGAATCCGACTTTCTCATACATTCTGACCGCATAGTTACTCTTCTGGACAGCCAGAGAGGCTTTTTTGAAACCCTGATTCTTCAGATGCTCCAGCATCTTTTTCATCAGTTCGGTGCCGATTCCTTTGCCGCGGTATTCCTTGATCAGGGAGATGGCAAAGGATGGCGTCTGCGAATCCACATGACCATAATCCTCCATGATGCGGGTCCAGACCGCTCCCACTACCTTACCGTCATCCTCGGCCACAAAGCAATGGTCCGCTTCGCCGGATCCGAAGTCCTCGTAATACAATTTCAACTCCGGTCTCTCGATAATGTCCTTCGGTGGCGGTTCCATACCTTCCGGAATAAAGATCGCCTCGTACAGAAAATCCTGCAGCAGATCTTTCTCATTGTCTCTCATTTCACGGATTACCATACACTGACCTATTCTTTCGTTCTTTCCTCATTTCGTGTTCTTTATTATAGCATCGACATAAGAAAAGGGACCATCTCACGACAGGCACGATTGAGTGGGAGTAATTGAAAAGAGAGCCACCCTAAAGTGGCTCTCCTTTTTCATCTCTTCTTCGAATAGTAAATGAATTCTTTGTCCCGGCGGACTTCCGTGTAGCCGAGCTTCGTGTAAAAAGCATTCGTTCTTCTGTTCCAGATCGGGGTATCAAGTACGAGTTCTTTTGCATCGGAAAACATCGACTCGATGCTTTCCATCATGAAGATCCCGTACCCTTTATGGAAGTGTTCCGGAGATACGAAGATCCTACCGACATTAAGCCTGTCCTGCTCCGGGAAAAGCACCGCTCCGCCCACGATCAAGCCATGGTCATCCACCAGTTTGTAAAGGTTACCCGTCCGGGCCATCTTCATGTGGAACGGAGTGGACTTGTATCCGGGAGGACCTCCTGCGGAGGGCGATCCTACCTCGACATCGCTGTCAAAAGCATGCTTCGAGATCGCGACCAGGATCACGGCATCAGAAGAGCCTGCTTTCATCAACTTCATACTCAGCACCCCGCAATCGCCATAAAGATATCCATGTAGTGTATACCGCCCTGCGTCATCGTTTTCTGTTTTCGTAGATAACTGATATTCGTTCCTAAACTCATGGTCTTACCTCGGATCAAGTTATATACCATCGGCCATCTGGTAAAACCATTATTCCACACATCACGTGTCAATTCCATCAACCGTTACGTGCTTTTTCTTTATTCTCTGCAACACATCATGTTGCATTTCCCGCCAGTTCTTCCGCCAGCACATACGAGGACGCCGGATACAGCTGGAAGTATTGCCGTTTATCATCATGCTCCGCTGAAATCAGGTAGTAGAGGCCCGGCTCGCCATAGTTTCGGTACATATATTGCTCGACCTGAAGTTCCACTTCTCTTTCGCCGGCCATATAGTAAACAAAATAGTAAATAGTTCTGCTTCTTCTCTTATCATATCTATCGCTCCTAACCACTTCGATCGGGTAAACATGAAATGTCACTTCCTGTTTTTTCTTTCTATAGCCCTCCGATAAAGAAATGAGGGAGATTAATCCTACAGAAAAAGCGATGAGGATGATCACAGCGATAAGAAGTTTGACGTCGAAAATATGCATTTTGTTTTTGTATCGCACACAAACAATTACAAAAGCTATTATGCCGGCAACCATTACCGTTCCCGCAACAACCGCAAGAACCGTATAATTCGCAACATTCGGAATAGTCCTTTCGTATTGTTCGCGAAGAGTTTCCTCCGTCAGAACGATCTTTGTTTGACCCATTATGGTTGCTTCAGGTCTATCTGTTCCCGGTAAGATATCGTCAGGAGCTACCGTTTCCGGAGTCTGTATCGCTTCTTCTGCTATCGGAATATTTTTTCTGGCGATACTTCTATTGGGATTCAGAAAATTAGGGTACATCTTGTTCGCCACGATGAGAAGTGCAATGATCACGACCCCGATCACAAGAAGAATTATCTCCTTCTTTCCCAGTTTCACATCCCCTATCTCGATGATCCATCTTCCGTGGCTTTTCCCATTTTCAGAACCCATCTTTTATTACACTCTTTTGTCTATATATCAATTGTCCGTATTAGCATAAACTGACTCAGATATCTTCCTTCACCGATAATTCTCTTGCATAGTAGCCGCACTTTGTTTCATGATCTGTGATGAACGAAGTACCAGAGCAATCTGCCAGATAGAAATGGCGACGATTGCAACTGACAGAATGAGCAGCAGTAGCAGCACAACAGTGACCACCATCGGCAAGAAACAGGCTAACAGGCAGAAGACGAATCCGCCATATACATACAGAAAGATCTTCTTATACGATTCCCAAGTAACAGACATATTCGGCGCAACGTTATCGAAACTGTTACTCATCGCCACCGCGAATTTCAGGATGTAGAGTACCGAGGAAACTGCTGTAAGAAGCTGAAAAGTAATCTGTATCTTCCCAGTCGTAGAATTACTCACCGCTGAACTAGCACCACTGATAATGTAGTATAGTCCGCCCATTCTAAATTCCAGATGATACTTCCCCAGGCCGAGAAGGAAAACACCATAAACAACAGAGAGTACCGCAGATGTAGCAGCGATAATGATCATGAAGACCTTCGTTTCCTTATAGAAATCTGCATTACTCGAAGCAATACTCGATAGGATCGTCGAAATAATACTCAGTGCGGCTCCTCCGATCAGAATCAGAAACATCTGCTTATACTTCTCCGAAAGAACAGTACAGCGGGAGAGCTTCTCAGCATGTTCGAACTGTTCCTTCGATTCTTTTTTCCTGTCAAATCTGGCTTCAGCCGAATAGTGGTATCCTATAGGCGCGGTTACACTTCTCTGCATCCCATCCGCCGCAAATGCTGCCGTCTGGGAAGATGCCTGCGGCAGTTCATCCAGTGCTTTCATGATCGACGGAAGACCATCATCCTTCGATTCTTCCGGTTCACTTTCTAAAGCAGCATCCTGTTCTCTAAAAAAATCTGCAATCTCGTCTTCTTGATTATACTTACCCATTCTCTTCGTTCTTCTCTCATAATGTGTATATATTATAACACTATCATTTGAGAATCCCGTCATGATTCACGGTCAGCTAAAGAGAACCGGCAGGAACGGATCCCCAATCATTTTGGTGTATTCGCTGACTCCCAGTTTTTCCGATAAACTCTCGTCCGTCACATCGATCCATTCCCCGTCCACCAGAACAAAGGATGTGTTAGGTTCAGTATGCGTCACATACTCAAGTTCACCTTCGACGGCGCCGCTATAAAAGAAGCGTTTCGTCGGAACGGTCATGGATTCTCCTTCAAAATAGACAGTTCCCGTTTTCCTTATAACGACAGTGCATTCCTTGACAGAAAGAGGTGTATCAAGCGTAACCAGGTGATATCCGGCATGCTCCATCTGCCCGCTGACCTTGGCAAGTGACTGTCCGAATTTACCGTCCAGGATCTCCACCTCATAGGTGCAGGTCTCTTCTTCCGAGAAGATCCCGACTGCAGAGAGTTTCCCCTCGTGCCGGATAATGCTGGCATAAGTGCTTTCACCGGAGCCAAGGCTCAGATCGATGTTACCGATCAAGGCACTTCCGTGATTTTCACCGGAAGAATAGGAATTGGTCATCTGATACGAAATCGCCAAGGGAAACTGCACGTCGTAGGAGACCCAGTAATAGGCAGGAATGTTAAGGGGCGTGATGGTATTCTGCACCAGCCATGCTCCGTTTCGGGAGGCTTTCGTGGAGAAGGCGTCTGCCGGAAAATCGTCATCCCAGCCGATCACACACAGGAAGTGATTCGTTTCCGTTCCCTTATAGTTCTGCGTCGGATATCCGTGGCTTCTGGAGTATCCCGATTCTATGTTGATTGCTACGACCGGAGCCCCATATTCCCGGACCCATTCTTTCAGTTCGTCGATCTTAGGATTCAAGAGCCGTTTTGCATCCGAAAGCACATACCCGTGCAGAGGCTCCGAACAAAGTACATCGAATACATGGAGCGGGTTTCCGCCATATTCGGTCTTATCTCCAATGGTGACATACATGCCATCTTTTCCAGAAGACATGTCCTCCTTCGCACAGTACATACGGTCAAATATCTCCTCGCCGGTCGCCTCCCAGTTCCCGATCTTATTCTTCTGAAGATAGGCCTGCACAGACGTAACCGCGGAAAAAGCAAAGCATCCGCTCATACCCTGCGTATATACGGGAAGGTCTAATCCTTCATCCAGCGAGCAGTAACTGGTCTTCTCATTCTGGAAGGGGGTGAAGTATTCCGTATCTGCCTTCGGAAAAAGATCATTGTGATTTGCTTTCTTTTTCTCTTTCTTGCATCCGGCAAAAGAAGTTGTGGAAAGAATGAGAAGCATGGCGATCCCTCTTCTCATTAGGCTATTTCTATTCATATGTCTATCTCCTGAATTATTTTTCTGCTCTTCTCTGGACCGGAAGCCAGATCTCGTTATAAAAACCTTTCCCGTCTTCGCTCGGAAGGTTATAACATTCGATATTGTACTCGGCAATAAGATCGTATTCGTCCGTATCCAGAAGCCATTCTCCGAAGATGAATCTGCGCATCTTCTGGATCTCTTCTGTGGAATTATCCTTACAGCGGAACTTCGCCCAGAGCGTCTCCGGGATCTCGATACAGGTCATATCTTCCGGGATCTCCCCGCCCTTATACTCGAATCCGGCAAGGAAAAGGAATCGTTCCGCAAAGGTGATCTTCTGGACTTCGTCTTCATCAAAATCCGAAAGCCAGGGTGTTCCCTGATTATTCAGAACGCTCTCACATTCTCCGACACTGACTCCGTAGAAAGGTCCGTAGTTTTTGCTTTCGAGCTGTTTCTTGACAAAATCGGTCACAAATCCGGGGATCTTCTGAAAGCAGGTCTCATTTTCAAACACATCCGCTTTCCCGAAGAGAAAGAACGGCGCGGTCGTATCGATCACTACATCCACCGTATCGGCGCCTTTGACCGAGAAAGAAAGCTTCAGCGGAAGAAATGTCCGAATCGGTTTTTTCTTTTTTTTGATCTCATTGGGAGTCGCATCGTGAAAACGGCTGAAGGCTTTTGTGAAGCTTTCCGGTGTCTCGTATCCGTATTTAGCTGCAATATCGATGACTTTGACATCCTCTCCCAGAAGATCCATTGCAGCCAGATACAGTTTTCTGTTACGGACATATTCACTGATCGAATATCCGGTGATCATCTGAAAACTTGTCTGAAGATAACTTGCCGAAACATGTACCATAAGGGCCACCTCCTTCGGACCTTTCACTGTCAGAAGATTCTTCTCCAGATATCGGAGCGTCTCGGTAATGACATTGACCCAGTCCATCTTGTGATTTCTCCCTTACTTTATCCTGTTTCAGAAGACAAATCCTGTCTTTTCATTCGAAGATTTGTCTCATTATATCATATGGATATATCCTACTATGTTAGAATGATTATAGTTTCGCTTTATGAGCATAGTGCAGCGATAGCCTATAGATCCGTCGGAGGAAAATAACATGAATAAAGAATGGTCTGAAATGAACAAGAAGATGCAGACCCTCATCGGAAAAGAAGCGACTTTTGCCGAAGGAATCGATGCGCTCATCGAACTTCGGGAAGTACTTTTCGAGCAGATCACATCGATCGCGGAGAATTACCCGGCAGAGGCTTTTTATCAGATGCCTTTTGCAGGAGCGGAAGGATATCACAGTAAGACGCTCGTTTACTCGATGTGGCATATCTTCCGGATCGAAGATATCGTGGCCCATGAACTGATCGCCAAAGACAAGCAGGTGCTCTTTTCCGGCGGCTGGCTGAAAAAGACGAAGAGCCCGATCATTACTACGGGAAATGAACTGCACGATGAGGGAATCGTTTCTTTTTCCCGGGAATTGGACACGCAGGCGGTATATGAGTACTGCCGTGCCGTGAAGAGTTCTTCGGATGAGATCCTTCGCAAGCTGACGTATAAGGATCTGAAGAAAACTTTTACAGACGAAGATAAGAAACGGATCCTTGATAGCGGCAGCGTAAGCACGGACGAGAACACCGTGTGGTTGATCGATTACTGGTGCGATAAAGATCTGAAGGGACTTCTGAAGATGCCTTTCAGCCGGCACTGGATCATGCATATCGAGGCGATGTGCCGCATCAAGAACAAGCTCTGCCAGAAGGCGAAGAAGGGCGTCGATCAGATCGCATATTGCGGCCTTTCCTGCGCCCACTGCTTCCTGAAAGATTATTGCGGATCCTGCAGAACACCGTACAACACCTGTTCATATGCAACGTGTTCACCGGACGGGGTGTGCCCGAATACCAAATGCTGTAAAGAAAAAGGTCTCGACGGCTGCTACGAATGTGACGATATCCGGGAATGCAAGCGCGGTTTCTATGCTCTCGGAAAAGAAGTCCACGCCATCAAATCGATGTCCCTTTTCATTTCCAAGTACGGCAAGAAAGAACTTCAGACAGTTCTTGAGAATCTCCATAAGAAACAGGAATTCGAGAAGATACAGGAAGTCCTTGGAGATGACATCGATCAGGGCCTTCAGATCCTGGAAGAGAATAGGTAACGTCAGACACACCGACCTTTCCGCCAATTCTATCTGCGTAAGCGGATAATGGATGCAATACTTCTTAATTTGTCTAGTAATCTACTAGGCGCGTCTTCTTCGAAACTTACCGGGAGAAAACAAAACCATAATAAAAAGAAGGTAAAGTTTTCTAAAGCACCTTGTTATGAATTGAAAATACCGCAGATAAGAAAGGCCGCACCGAAAAGGATCACCGGCACCAGAAGCAAGCAAATGCCGATCGCCCACACTCCGTGCGTTTTTCTCCCTCTTATCCGCAGGATCAAACCGTAGATGATCAGTAGAATCCCTGGGATGATCGCGATATAGGGAATATCAGCCGACATCGACAGCGAATCGGAATCCCACTTAAAGTTTAAGAGCATCTCGATGATCGAGAGAAGACATGTGGTCGCGGCAAACGTGTAGATAATGATCTTGTGCTTCTCTTCGGCCTCGATACTTGCTACGTTCACGACATCCTTTACGATATCTTCCGTTTCCTTAGTAGAGACATTTTCAGCGATTCTTTCAGATTTCATGAGTTCCATCATGGACACACCCAGAGCATCCGCCAGAGGTTCTAAAGAATTAATATCCGGAAATCCTAATCCTCTTTCCCATCTGCTGACAGCTTTGTCGGTTACCTGTATTTTTGCAGCCAGATCTTTCTGTGTCATATTCAGTTCTTTTCTTCTTTCAGCTACAAAGCAACCGAATTTGTATGCATCCATTTTTCTCACCTCCAAATGCACTCTACCTCATCCCGTTCCGAATCACAACCGATGTATCGTTTACCTTCGGAAATGTCTGAAATCAAGGGCATTCTACGATTCGTTTACTATAGAAGATGTCTGCTTTGTGCCCCATTATGTAAAGAGGTAACTATATCTTCTTTTCATCTCCATCACCACATCGATCACTCTGCGTCGGATCTCTTCGGGGTAGATATCTGCTTTTTCCACGACGGACTCCACCTCGTTATATCCGAACGTAAAGTGGATATTCTCTCCATACATTTTTTCAGAGATCTCCAGTTGTTCTTCAAAAGAATCACAGAAAGTCTTCGGTTTCACTTTCGAGATCAGATCCAGCGGATCTCTTCCCATCGGATAATCCATACTGGTATCGGAAAGAAGACTTGCTCCGTTGTCAAAGATCGGCGCTAGCCGGAAGTCTCCGGTCCCGTTCGTTAACACAGCAATATTGTGTGTATGTCTATCTTCATTCAGGAACAATGCATCCAAAGTGATGAGCTTGCTCATATAGATTCCGAAGTCCTTGAGTCCGATAGTTCTCTCAACCTGTTCCACAAGGATCTTCAGTCGCTCCTTATGATCCGGTGTGCCATATATGATCTCGTTTAATCCTGTTCCGTATGTATCTTTAAAGAGCCGCTCCAGCGTGATCAGATTCCAGCCGTCTGTAAAGTCCTTGCTCTTGCATGCGCGAAAAACACTGCCATTATATTCGATCTCTTCCAGCTCATAATCCACATACTCGTCCGGATGAAGATCAGAAAACGCAAGGAGTTTCGATATCACATATTCAGAAAGACCTTCATACCCCATGTAATCGGTCTTATACCAGATTCCATCCAGACTGAATTTCAGCTGATTGCCTTTCGACGACTCTCGATTAAAATTCCGCATTTCCGCATCACTTAGCCGAATCAAATTTCTCACCTCTCGATCCTTATCCAGAACTTATCTTCTGCCATTCTTCCTTCTGTCTTCTCAATGATCAGGATCGGATCGTAGAAAGGGATCCCCAGGCGTTTCAGTTCCAGCTTGATCTTGTCACGAGTCTCCGGGAAGCAGCGCGATTTCAGAAATTCTTCATAGTCTTCAAACCCTGGTTCCGTGTTCCTGCCAAAGGCACGGAATAAGGGATCGTCGATATAATTTCTGATCTTTACGATCCGTTTCAGCTCGTCCACGTCAATAACCGTGCATACCATATCTTCATACATATACCATAAGCGCAGCTTTAACCTGGTTTCCGGAAGCTCCAGTTTCCCGGCAATCTCGGGATGTCTCCGAAGGATCTCTACCAGCGTAACAATGGGTCCTTTTATCGGTTCGTCCTTCATTTCCCAGTTCTCGACAGTTCTCTTCGAGGCGTTTGCAAATACAGCAAACTCCTTCTGCGTCATATTCAGAAGTTTCCGGACCTGTCTCAGATCTTCGCCGGTAATCGATTCATTCAGTACATATTTATGGTTCATGAGTATCCCTCCTGGACTCATTAAACCACATATTTTGTGGCAATTCAACAGTATTTTGTCACATTATTTGCGGTTTTCATTCATCCTGATCGGGAGAGGAGGGAACTTCGATGTTGATGATCTTCATATACCTGTCGAGTGCATATTCTCCGTCGTGGGATTCGCCCGGGAAAAACGTGCTCATATCCGACCCGGTGGTAATACGTGTCAGGCCGCACTTTGCGAAGATCTCAACCAGTTCTTCTCTTTTTTTCATCGGGCAGATGAGTCCTGCCGTCTGAAGATAATATCTCGATGCGAAAAGCACTTCCGTGATCTTTTCTTTCGGAAGAGGTTTCACCAGTACGTTGCACATCATGGGCGATAATTCGAGATCGCTGTCGGAAGATAGGATCAGGCTCATCCCTCTGCCGCGGATCGTATCTGCCGTTTTTTCTTCCTCACCGAGATATCTTTTCAACCGTTGCGTATACGCGACCAGCGTATCTCTGGCACGGATCCCGATCTCATCTGATGCATTGGCATCCACGGCTTTTTGGAGGATCGGGAAAAATCTTTCCGCAAACTTTCTCACTTCCTGCATATCCTTAGTATCCAGGTAGATCACCTGACAGCTGCTGCATAGAAGCTGCTTCGTAAACGCTATATGTTTTGCCAGTCCCTCGAGGTCCTGCTCCGCATTCTCTGCATGTTCCGGATCCGAGATATAGCAGAATCCGAGTTTCTGGCCCCATTCGATCAGTTTCGCGCCGGTAGGCGCCAGACCGCGCACGGCCTCGATAGCCATGTCACTTCCCCAGACGCTGATGCCGTTAGATAGCTCCGCCATGGTCCTCATTCCTTGAATATCCGTCGATGATGTGTCAAAGACATAGATGAAATCTTTCAGTTCCGGCTGGTATTCGATGAGCTGCATGATGAGTTTCAGAGAAAGCCCGTTATCCGCAGACGGAAGTTTCAGGATGTTGATGTTGCCGGCAAGAAGGCCTTCTGCCAGAGAATAGGCAGGAAGAAAATCCATATTCCCCGCCGCGATATGAAAGATCACGCCGAGCGGAACTTTCTTTACCCGGATCCTCGAGAATCCTTCCAGCTTGTCCGTGACATACTCCTCTGTATTTCCCAGTTCCGTCCGTATCTTTAGATGCAGATATTCTTTCGAAAGAAGGACCTCCGCCTGCTTCTTATATGACTCGACGATATCTTTCGGAAACGAAGTGAGAAGATCATCGAACTTTCCTTCAAGTGTTTCTTTGCGGAGCTGATCGACCGCATCGACCACGATCTCCGGATCGAGTGATTTTGTCTGAAGAGTCTGGGGGATCTTTTCTTTTAATTCAGCAAGCAGTCTTCCCTGCTCCGAGCTTTCAAACAGTTGCCCGTCGAAAAGGATCATATCTTCACCCCCTTCAGAATATCTGCAGCTCCGGCAGCGCACGTCTTGATATCTTCCGGCGCGACTCGTCCTACGATCTCCAGGTAGGGAGAGGTGACGCCACATCCGCATTTCTCCCCGTCATGAAGGATGCCAAGATCATCGGTCATGACCGAAAGAAGAGGCGTAGCTTTACAGATCGGAGTGACCAGATTCACAAGTCCCATCTTCCCGTTTTCCAGTGGCTCCAGCGTATCGGGATCTCTGATGATCACTTTACTGTAAACAGGGACATGGAAGTGGTGATTCTTGCAGTCGCAGTATAGGATCGGATGTTCCACGGCGCCGAAAAATTCCACGATATTTTCCTCATCGATACCGAGGGTCTTTTTCGCCATTTTATAAAAGGTCTCTTTATCGGCGGCTTCCTGATAAAACTGTTTCCAGCCTCCTCCCAGCATGATCTTCGAGCCCTTCGGAAGAGAAAAAGAAAGTCCCCTATCTTCCAGAAGCCGGAACAGGAAAAACGTATAGGCCGGGAAACCCATAAACCGCACCGGGAGCCTGCCCTTTTCATATTTCCGGAGTGCTTTTACAATACTTTCGAAATCCGGTTTATATCCGTCTTTTGTATGCTTAAGGATGAACTTTCTGCTGACCGCAGGAGCAAGAAATGTAGTCAGATAGGCCGTCTTCGCGACCGCCATCTGATTGGATCTGTGAGGCTTATATCCCATAACGATATAGCGGCAGGGCTTGATCGTCATAATGCCGTGGTAGCGGGTGATCTTGATGGACATCCGGAGCGCGGCCATCAGTGCGCTGAACTCGAACCGGATCGTACTCTTCTTTCCGCTGGTGCCGGATGAAGTTGCTTTTACCATATAGCGTCCTGAACGGAAATCATGCTGCTTAAAAAGCATCGTCGGAAGCACAGGAATATCCGATACATCTTTTATGTCATCCGGTGATTTCACAGAAAGCCCGTCGCTTATTTTCTTATAGTCATCGCAGTGACCGTACAGATAATTGAAATTCTCTTTCGAAGCACGAAGAAACAGATCCGATTTTGACACATCATACGGATCCTTGCTCGAGAACAATTTCCTTCGAAGTTTCATACCTATGCCCTCTTAATATACCAACCCCCGCCGCGAGTATTCACGGCGCCTTATAGGCACATGATAACCTATCTTCCGAAAAAGGAAAACAAAAAACTCATTCATCGCTAGCCATACCCATGAGCAGGCTCGACACAAACCTGATTATGTCCTACACAATTCCACATTCACATTATACACTCTACGGTCCCTGAGTGCCTGAAAAGCACCTGCCTTCTTCTTCAGTTCGCGTATTATCCGATCCACCTAACCCACTCCAAAAGTTCTCCCGGCCACTATGCTTTTATTATATCAGACGCGTCTTCTTCGAAACTCTTTCATTCCTCTTCTGATGATCAAAAAAGCAAATAGCACATCAATGCCGAGGCAGAATATCCCGCCAAGCACATTTTCCGAAAACATGGATACTCCGACAAAACCGATCAGCGCAATTACTGCTATAAAGAGCAAAGAAACGAGAGTTCCAAGTATTATCCGGATCGGAAGCGGAACTCTTTTGCTCTTGCTTAGTTCAACACTTCCTTCGATTATGAGGTCAAAAAGATTTTCAAAAAGTATCTCCATGACAGTTTCTCCTAACAAGCAGCGTGAATATATGTAATCACATTATTTGTGACCTTCCTTAAATCTGATCGGGAGAGGAGGGGACTTCGTTTACCTGGCCTCATTTACATACTTGGTTACGCGGTCGTTAATAAAGCGGATCACGTCATCTATCGACTTGTCGCCCGAATAATATGCCGCCAGTTCTTCGTTGATGATGTTCTTGATCTCCTTATCATCCATGTAGTACACAGAGAGTGTCGAGAGCATATCGTAGAACTTCTGCTGCATCGTTTCCGTCGCTTCTTTATAGCCCATGGTCTTCAGTTGGGATTTATTAAAGAGTCCATATTCCATCTCATACTCGTAGATCTCGTTATAGTATTTCGAAATCAGGGAGATCTCACTCTTCATGGCATCTTTGTTGATACAGACCGAACTGATCGACAACTCCTCTTTGGAAATAAACTTACCGCCGAGAAGATAGTTGATGAACTTTTTACATCCTTCCTGCTGGCCGGATTTCGCTGCTACGGAAATACTTTCCTGTGCCGTAAATCTCGGACCCTGTCCCGTAACCGACGGCGTGCCGATGACGGAGCAGGCATCCTGTTCTCCTGAACAGTTCATAACGTAGTTGATAAAATTCGTCATGTGCACATATCTTCCATCCGG
>ODAI011193132.1_pt1 | contig 16925 bp, 10 predicted proteins | sample 1539321 | NCBI WGS metagenome assembly ODAI01 (sample SAMN02144231, study PRJEB22623) | gut metagenome | biome: sheep rumen | host: Ovis aries | place: New Zealand | reverse complement strand
GTTCGAATTTAAGAGTTAATACTTGGGTTATACGGCTGCAAAGATACGAACTTAATCCGACATCTCCAAATTTTCTGCCATGTTTTTTATAACGTTACGCCTGAATACATCTCTTTGTCACGGAATGTCCTGCCCCCAATGTGTCGACTAATAGTGAGTATGAATGGTGGTTGTTTTTTCTTTAAACCTATTTAAACCCTGAGCCGCACTATTTGAGGCTGTTAGTTTCATTACATGCGGCTAACATTTTAAAGTATTTACTGTTTGGGGGCCTCAACCTCCTGAAGGAAAGGACACCCTGCGAAAAGCGGGGGAGCAAGACTTCGCTGCCTGCTCCCCCGCTTTGGTAATCTATGTCACGAAATGTCCAGAACCCATTGTTACATGTCATTCATCCCTCTTCCAATCAATGAATACATTTATCTGGTTCTTGTCGTTTTTCTCATAAGAATAAGAATACGTTCCTTGATTCAGGTTTTCTGCCTTGAATACGACTTTTCATCTTTTCCATTTTTCTTATCGTTTTAATGGTTAATAATAAAATATGTTGCAAATATAAGAAAAATAAATGAGAAAAGGCTCGCATTTTAACAGGATTTAGGAAGATTTATGTCTGCTTGCTTCTGTGTTCCCGAATTTTTATTGTAACTTTGCAGCGATTTTAATTCGAATTAAGTATGAAGATAGCTTTAATCGGCTACGGCAAGATGGGCAAGATGATAGAGCAGATAGCCCTCGACCGTGGCCATGAGATTGTGAGTATCATTGATATTGACAACCAGCAGGACTTCGACAGCCCTGAGTTTGCATCGGCCGATGTGGCCATCGAGTTTACGGCTCCGCAGGTGGCCTACGGCAACTATCTGAAGGCCTGGGCCAAGGGCGTGAAGGTAGTCTCCGGCTCTACGGGCTGGCTGAAGGAGCATGGCGACGACGTGCGTCGGGCCTGTGCGGCAGAGACAGAGCCGGGGATTGCAAATCCCCAGCAGCGTACGCTCTTCTGGGCTTCCAACTTCTCGATAGGCGTTGCCATCTTCTCGGCCGTGAACCGCTATCTGGCAAAGATTATGAATCAGTTCCCGCAGTATGACGTGGAGCTGGAGGAGACCCACCATGTGCACAAGCTCGACCATCCCTCAGGCACTGCCATCACGCTGGCCGAGGAGATTGTGGAGCGTCTGGACCGTAAGGAGGGCTGGGCCGAGGAGACCACCGATCCGAAGCTGCTGCGCGTGGATGACATCCGTCGCGGTGAGGTGCCAGGCATCCATACCATCCGCTATGACTCGGAGGCCGACCTGATCACCATTTCGCATGACGCCCATAGCCGTAAGGGCTTTGCTCTTGGTGCTGTGCTGGCTGCGGAATACACGAAGGATCATCAGGGATTGCTTACTATCTCAGATATGTTTAAATTCTGAAATATAGGTTAAAGGCGCAACTTATAGAAATGTAGGTGCGTCAAACCTTTGTGGATCATATTTTTATCTAAGATGGAGAAAAAGAAGAAAACAAATCCGAAGGTGCAGTGTGCGAAGTTCATCGTGGTGCTGGTACTCTACCTGCTGTTCCTCTACTGGGTGAAGTCGTGGTGGGGCTTGCTCGTGGTGCCGTTCATCTACGACATCTATATCACCAAGAAGATCAAGTGGCAGTGGTGGAAGGAAGAGGAAGGTCCCGTGAAGTGGGTGATGTCGTGGGTCGATGCCCTGGTGTTTGCCCTTGTGGCCGTCTATTTCATCAACCTGTTCTTCTTTCAGAACTACGTGATTCCTTCAAGCTCGCTGGAGAAGTCGCTGCTGACGGGCGACTACCTGTTCGTGTCGAAGGTGAGCTACGGTCCCCGCATCCCTCAGACACCGCTGACGATGCCGCTCACGCAGCATACGCTGCCTGTAGTGGAGTGTAAGAGCTATATCGAGTGGCCGCAGTGGGACTACCGCCGCGTGAGCGGACTGGGCAAGGTTCAGCTGAACGACATCGTGGTGTTCAATTACCCCGCAGGTGACACCCTCTGCTCTGCACAGAAATACCAGCCCTTCGATTTCTACCGCCTCTGCTATGAGATAGGTTACCAGATGTATCCCCAGCGCCCCAATCCCGACTCGCTCGATGCCGGTGTCCGTCGCAAGCTCTTCGATGCCATCTATCAGGGTGGCCGTCAGTATATAGAAGAAAATCAGGCGGAGTACGGTGAGGTGATCACCCGTCCTGCCGACCGCAGGGAGAACTATGTGAAACGTTGCGTAGGACTGCCCGGACAGACGCTGCAGATCAAGGACCATATCATCTACCTTGACGGCAAGGCCAACAAGGAGCCCGACAATGTGCAGTATACATACAAGCTGAAGCTGAAGCAATCGTTGCCCGACGAGCTGATGAAAGAGCTTGGCATCACGATGGAAGACCTGATGAGCCTGAACACCCTCGGCTATATGCCGATGACCAAGCATGCCGTGGCGACTCTCAAGCAGCAAGGCTATGCAGAGAGTATTGAGCTGAACACCGATGCCGAGGAGTGGGACATCTATCCGCTGAACGGCAATACACACTGGACGCGCGACAACTATGGCCCTGTATGGATTCCCGAGAAAGGCAAGAGCGTGAAGCTCACCCTCGACAATCTGGCCATCTACGAGCGCCCCATCCGTACCTATGAAGGCAATACACTCGAGGTGACCGACGACGGACGAATACTCATCAATGGTCAGGAGGCCAAGGAGTATACCTTCAAGATGGACTACTACTGGATGATGGGTGACAACCGTCACAACTCGCTCGACTCCCGCTACTGGGGGTTTGTTCCCGAAGACCACATTGTGGGTAAGCCCATCTTCATCTGGTGGAGCAGTGACCCTGACCGCAGTGGCCTCGGTGGTATCCGATGGAATCGCCTGTTCCGCTTCGTAGACAATATCAAGTGATGCGCGCTACCCTGAAGTTCATCCTGGCACTGGCAGTAGCCTTCGTGGTGATGCTGGCCTTCCGCAGCCTGGTGATGACAGTCTGCACCATCGAAGGCAATGGCATGTCACCAACATTCCTGGCTGGTGACCGTGTACTGGTGAACCGCTGGAGGTATGGGCTCAGGACGGGCGACAGGGGAGGACTCTTCGACTATGGGCGGTTGTGCCGTCAGCCAGTAGAAAAGGGCGATTTCATCGCATTTGAAGACTCACTCGGCCAACTGCTTTTCTGTCGTTGCGCTGCCCTTCCAGGCGATACAGTCAGGGTGTCGTCAGAGTCGGTGGTCGTCCCTGGTGTGGCAGCCTGTGCTGACCAGGATTATTACTGGGTGGAGCCAATAGGTAAGAACAATCAGGTGGGAAGTCGACAGTTGGGCTTCATCCCAGAGTCAAGCATCGTGGGGCGTGCCTGTCTTATTCTCTATAGCCACGACGCTTCAGCCCCGATATCGGAAGGCTGGCGTGGTCAGCGCTTTCTGTTACCGCGATGAAGGCTCTGCTCAGTACAACCTATTTCGGTCCCGTGCAGTGGTATCAGAAGCTCTGTCGTTGCAGCGAGTGTGAGATAGAGCAGTGGGAGAGTTTCCAGAAACAGACCTATCGCAATCGTTGCCTCATCGCAACCGCCAACGGCATCCAGGCCCTCACCGTCCCTGTGGAGCATGGCAATTCCATGCTCATAAAGGATATCCGTATCAGCGACCACGGCAATTGGCGCCATCTGCACTGGAATGCCCTCCAGAGTGCATACGGCGACTCCCCTTTTTTCGAATACTATCAAGACGATATCCACCCCTTCCTTGAGCAACGCTGGGAATACTTGCTCGACTTCAACGAAGCCATTCGCCAGAAGATGTGCGAGTTGCTTGACATTCAGCCGGAGGTGAGTTATAGTGAGAAGTTTGAGCTTTCAGCCATAAACCCGCCAAAAGATTTCCGCGAGGCCATTCGTCCCAAGCACCCACAGGCTGACCCCGATTTCGTGCCGAAGCCCTACTATCAGGTGTATCAGCAGCGCCATGGATTTCTGCCCAACCTCTCTGTGCTCGACCTGCTCTTCAATATGGGACCAGAGAGCATTTTCTGGCTTTAAGGCAGAAAATGAGACACACAGAAAACTTTTTCGTACCATAGTTAAACGCTGTCTCATCAGAAATTCTTAATTTTGCACCGACAAAATATGAATAGCAATGAAGAAAGCGCTTGTATACACCCTCTTTCTGATGCAGTGTCTCATTGTCTCAGGACAGAACAAACACTTCTACACGTCGGAGAAATTGTCGAGCAACCTGATCTCCAGTATCTGTCAGGATCGCTCGGGGTATATTTGGATTGGAACCGAATACGGCCTGAATAAGTACGACGGTTATCGCTTCACAAACTATTTCCATAGGCAAGGTGATGCGTCAACCTTGGTCAGCAACAATATCACTACGCTCTTTGTCGACAGCGAAGGTCAGTTGTGGGTTGGTACTGGTATCGGCCTGTCGCGCTATCATGCTGCCATTGATGCCTTTGAGCAGATTACTTTGGGCGACGTTCCCAGAGCCCGAGTAAATGATATCATCAAGGAAGACGAAGGCCACTTGCTGATAGGAACCGCCGGTTACGGTCTCTTCCGAATAGGGCTGCATGACAAGAAGGCCGTGGAAGTGAAGGGCTATGCCGAGGGCGACGATTTCTACAGCCATATCCACCTCGATGGCAAAGGACAGTTCTGGAAGGCCGGTTCCGGTCCTGTCATCTCTTGCCGGCAAACCAACGGCCGGGGCTTTACGACAGTGGAGTCTCCTTTTGGCGCTGTAACCGGCTTCGTAGACACCGAGGGAGGGGTACTGATGGTCTGTCTTCACGGTCTCGTCTTCTATCGGGACGGGGAGATTTTTCCCGATTTCATCGACATTTCCGTTCTCGGAGGAGGAAATGTGCTGTTGCGTACGGCCTATCAGGACAGAGAGGGCAATATCTTTGTCGGAACGATGGGAAAGGGTCTTTGTTGGATACCCCGAGGCACGCACAAGCTCCAGCCTTATTACCATAAAAGTGTGTCCTTCGATCTGAACACTGCCAATGTATGGGCATTGGCCGAGGATAATCAGGATAATCTCTGGGTGGGATGTCTCAATCGCGGCTTGTTGTTGTTACCACAGAGGGAGCCGCAGTTCAGCACCTGGAGCTTCTCAGGTCAGAATGTCAGTATCGGTGGCTCAGTGACCTCTGTCTGTCAGGGTGACAATGGCATCGTCTGGTGTGCTGTACAGAACAATGGCATCTATGGCTTTAACGAGAATGGGCAAGTGGTGGCTCATCCCCAGTCGCCCTCTGACACCTATTCTATATATAGGGACAAGGGTGGGCAGTATTGGATAGGCACAGCCAATGGACTCTATACCTATCAACCACTGTCTGGTACTTCGAAGAAGGTGGTTGACTTTGCCAGCAACTATATTAATGTGCTGACCGACGACGGTGCCGGGAATCTGTATTTCTCTACCTATTCCAAAGGGTTTTGTTCCTATAGTCAGAGCACGGGAGAGGTCAGGAACTTCACCATGCATCAGGAGGACTCCATCCGAGGTCGTCTGCACAACAACTGGATCATGTCGATGATGTTCGACAGCCAGAAGAAGCTCTGGATAGGCACCTCATCGAATCTCTGTTGCTACGACCCCGAGCGTGATACCTTCAAGCCCTATGGCTGGGAGGTATTGCTGGAAGGAAAGTCGGTCTTCTGCATCTATGAGACACGCGACCACCGCATATTAATGGGTACTGACGAAGGCCTCTATCTCTACAACAGCAAGGAAGGTGACGCCCGTCCCTTTCCAAATGCAGAAGTGCTGGCAGACAAGGTCATCTGCGGTATAGAAGAAGACCGCTTCGGCGACATCTGGATCAGTACCTCGAAAGGTATCTGGCGCTATCAGCAAGACCAGAAGCGCTTCATCAACTATCTTAACGGCAATGGTCTGGTGACCAAAGACTATGTGCGTGGCCTTGCGATGAGCACGACGCTTGGCACCATCTTCTTCGGTATCAGCGACGGTCTCACCTCTTTCCGTCCCGAGGCGCTGAGAGCGAACAGCCCGCATCAGGGGGCAGTCCACCTGACCGGACTCCTCATTGGCGGCAGGGCAGTAAACAGTCAGTCGCTCTCTGACGGACAGCCTATCATGGCAGACACGCTGGCAGACTGTCACCGCTTCACCCTGTCCTATATCGACAACACCTTTACGATGGAGTTCTCGCTGATGAATTTCCTCAATGCGGAGAACGTCATATATGAGTATCGCCTGAACGGTGCCACAGAATGGTCTCGCACGGCGGCAGGCACCAACTCGATACCCTTCCACCATCTGCCTCCGGGGTCATATACCATCGAGGTGAGGGCTTACGACAGTGGTGTCTATACAGAGGCCGAGACCTACCGCATCATCATCCGTGCACCATGGTACCGGACCAGCTTGGCTTACCTTATTTATATATTATTGCTGATGTTCATCGTTGGTCTGCTGATATGGTTATCCCGCCGCAGGGCCCATCAGCAGCTTGACGAGGAAAAGATGAAGTTCCTCATCAACGCGACCCATGACATCCGCTCGCCGCTGACACTCGTGATGAGTCCGCTACACAAGTTGTTGAGGCGTGACCTTCCAGGAGATGTGCGCGACGAACTGAAAACCATTGAGCACAACGCCAGCCGTATCCAGAACCTGGTGAACCAGATACTCGACATCCGCAAGATCGACAAGCAGCAGATGAAGCTGCAATGCCAGAAGACGGATATCGTGCAATATGTGGGCAACATTCTCAAGTCTTACACCTATATGGCCCGCGAACGCGGCATCACCCTGACCTATCGCCCCCAGGTAGACAAACTGGATGTATGGGTAGACCGTAGTGGTTTGGACAAGGTGGTGGACAATCTGTTGTCGAATGCCTTCAAGTATACCTATGACGGTGGCGAGATAAACGTCGACATAGACCGTTCTGACGATCATACGGCACAGCTTCAGGTGGTCGACAACGGTATGGGTATCAAGGGCGACGTTCAGAAGATCTTCGACCGATTCTATCAGGGTAGCAACTCACGTTCCGTGCATATTGAGGGCACGGGTATCGGACTCAACCTCTGTAAGATGATCGTCACCATGCACCATGGCACCATCGAGGCAGCCAACCGCACCGACACGCAAGGCAGTATCTTCACCGTACATCTGCCACTGGGCAACGGTCATCTGACAGGTGACGAGCTATTATCCGAGGCACCAAAGGAGAAGTTCAGCCGACAAAAGCCACAATCGAGCTATCACGTATTAGTTGTCGACGACGATGCCGAGATCGGATTCTATATCACTCAAGAACTGGGTGGTTATTACCATATCTCTTCGGTGACGAGTGCCCGCGAGGCCTTACGCCTGCTGCTCGACACGACCGACGAACAACATTACGACCTGGTGGTCAGCGATGTGATGATGCCTGAGATGGACGGCTTTACCTTCCTCCGTATGGTGAAGACCAACATGAACATCAGTCATATTCCCGTGGTGATGCTTACTTCGAAGGCCGATGTCGCCAACCGTCTGGAGGGACTGGAAAAAGGTGCCGATGCCTATCTGGCCAAACCTTTCGATATGGACGAGCTGCACATGGTGATCAGCAATCTGATCAACAAGAATCTGCGCCTGCGAGGTAAGTTCTCCGGTGCTCAGCAGCAGAAGGAAAAAGTGGTGGAGAAGAAGGTGAAGGGCAACGACGAGCAGCTGATGGAGCGCATCATGAAGGTGGTGAACGACCACCTCTCTGACAGCGACCTCAATGTGGAGATGCTCACCAGTGAGGTTGGCATCAGTCGCGCCCAGCTGCACCGCAAGATGAAGGAGATGACCGGACTGCCCATCAGCGAGTTCATCCGCAACATTCGTCTGGAGCAGGCTGTGCGCCTGCTGAAAGAGCAGAAGATCAACGTGACACAAGTGGCTTATTCTGTAGGTTTCAGCAATCTGGCCCACTTCTCCACCGTGTTCCGCAAGCAGTTTGGAGTATCGCCTTCCGAATATATTGAACGAAATCAGAAAGGTGACACAAAGCAACAAGTAAACGAGACATAAATGAAAGCCATATTATCAAATAAGAACTAATTTTGCAACAGATTTTCGACATTATTATTAACTAACAAAGCAAAAGTATGAGTTTCAAAGCAAAGAAAACAGCCCTCTGTGTCGGATTATGTCTCATTGGCATGATCGGCGCACAGCAGGCATCGGCAGCTACCGAGTCGGTGGCTTCCGTTCAGCAAACGAGACAGGCATCGGGTCATGTGACCGACTCTCAGGGTCCGCTGATTGGTGCCAGTGTCATGGAGAAGGGTACCACCAACGGTACTGTGACCGACTTCGGCGGTAACTTCACTCTCAATGTCAAGCCGGGCGCCACGCTCGTCATCTCTTATGTAGGTTATGAGACACAGGAGGTAAAAGAAAGTTCGCACGTGAGCGTCATACTGAAGGAAGATGGTCACGTGGTCAACGAGGTGGTGGTGATCGGTTACGGTACCCAGCGCCGCGAGGCCGTCACCGGTTCGGTGGCCAACATCGGCGGTGAGAAGCTGAATCAGGTGGCAGCCACCAACGCTGCCCAGGCTCTGCAGGGACGTGTGGCTGGTGTGCTGATGACGCAGACCTCATCAAAGCCGGGCGAGGAGATGCAGATCCGCATCCGTGGTCAGCGCTCTCTGAGTGCCAGCAACGACCCGCTGATCGTGCTCGACGGTATTCCCTTCATGGGACAGCTCTCGGATATCAACCCCAGCGACATCAAGTCGTTGGACATCCTGAAGGATGCCTCCGCAACGGCCATCTATGGTAGCCGCGGTGCCAACGGTGTGATCATCATCACCACCGTCAAGGGTACGCAGGGCACACCCGCCAAGGTGAGCTACAACGGCTACGTCAGCTTCAAGAAGGTGTTCCACAAGTATCCCATGATGGACGGTCCCGCCTTCTCGAAGATGCGTCAGTATGCCGGACTCTACCAGAACTCTCTGGACGAGAATGACAATACCAACACCGACTGGCAGGACCTGTACTACCAGACGGGTGTGAGCCACAACCACGACGTGAGTGTGGCCGGTGGCACCAACGGCGGCAGCTATAGCTTCGGCGCCGGTTACTATCACGACGAGTCGGTAGTGCCCACCGAGGGTTACGACCGTGTCGCTGTTCGCGGTAACTTCGACCAGATGGTTGGCAAGTATTTCCGCTTCGGTCTGAGCACCAACAACAGCTACCGCAAGAACAAGGGCGTCAACGATATGTATGGCGTGCTGAGCAAGAGCCCGCTGGCCAGCCCCTATGATGAGAATGGCAACCTGAAGCGCTATATCTCGCTGCCCGCCGACGACCAGAGCGTTGTCACCAAGGAGACAGTGGAGCGCGACAAGGAGGTATGGCTCAACGAGAACAAGGGTATCGGTTCTTACAACACCATCTTCGGTGAACTGAAGTGCCCGTGGATTGAAGGTCTGAGCTATCGCATCAACATCGGTCTGAACTTCCGCAGCTCCAAGGGCGGCAACTTCACCGGTACTGGTGTCAACAACAAGGATGCCAACGCCGTCAACGGTGGCGGTATCTCAGAGAACCAGACACGCAACTGGGCTGTTGAGAACCTGCTCACCTTCGACCGCACCTTCGCTGAGAAGCACAACCTGAATGTGGTGGCCATGTATTCTGCCGAGCAGACCACCTACGAGTCGTCAGGTGCCGGCGTACAGGACATCCCCGCCGACTACTTCCAGTACTATGCACTCGACAAGGCCGTAGGCCAGGTGAACCTCAACAATTACAACTACTGGCAGAGTGGCCTGGTTTCCTGGATGGGTCGTGTGATGTACTCTTATGATAATAAGTACATGATCTCTGCTGCCCTCCGTTCCGACGCTTCCTCTCGTCTGGCCAAGGGACACCAGTGGCACACCTATCCCGCAGTCAGCGCCGGTTGGAACATCGCTCGTGAGTCGTTCATGGAAGGAACGAAGAACTGGCTCGACAACCTGAAGCTGCGCATCGGCTATGGTGAGACCTCTAACCAGTCTATCAACCCCTATTCAACACTCGGCGGACTGGCCGTACGCAACTACAACTTCGGCAGTACCTACAAGGCCGGTTACTACGTCAACGCACTGCCCAACCCCGAACTCGGATGGGAGTACTCCAAGACCTGGAACTTCGGTCTCGACTTCTCACTGTTCAACGGCCGCCTCTCCGGATCGTTCGAGTACTACACTCAGAAGACCAACGACATCCTGCTCGACGTCAGCCTGCCCTCCACCTCTGGTGTAAGCAGCTACGTGGGTAACATCGGTAACACGCAGAACAAGGGTTGGGAGCTCACCCTGAACGGTATCATCATCGACAACAAGAACGGTTGGAACTGGGAGGCAGGTATCAACCTCTACCAGAACCGCAACAAGCTGACCAAGCTGACCGGAGCAGTCGACGCGAATGGCAACCCCGTGCCTGATAAGGCCAACCGTTGGTTCATCGACCAGCCTATCGATGTCATCTATGACTACAAGTATGACGGTTTGTGGAACGAGAGCGATGTGTATCCTGTAACTATAAAGAATGAGGACGGCACAACGACAGAGACAACCAACTTCGCTATTCTTGAGCCCGGTGGCAACATAGGTATGATCAAGGTGGCTCACGAACGCGCTCTCGACGAGAACGGCGTTCCCACCCGCCAGATTGGTGAGGACGACCGCGAGGTGATGAGCATGGAGCCCGACCTCATCGGCGGCTTCAACACCACCGTGGGCTACAAGGGCTTCGACCTGACCATCATCGGTGCCTTCCAGATTGGCGGTAAGCTCATCTCGGCCATCCACTCTGCCAACGGCTACCTGAACATGCTGACAGGCCGTCGCGGACAGCTCGACGTGGACTACTGGACCGAGCAGAACACTGGTGCCAAGTATCCGAAGCCCGGCGGCATCCAGAGCGGTGACAACCCCAAGTACGGTTCTACCCTGGGCTACTTCAATGCAGGCTACCTGAAGTTCCGTGCCATCACACTGGGCTATAACTTCGACAACCTGAAGGCCATCAAGAACTTCGGCATCAGCCGTCTGCGCCTCTACGCCGCGGTTCAGAATCCGTTCGTGCTCTTCTCGCCGTTCAACAACGAGAGCGGACTTGACCCCGAGACCAACTCGTTTGCAACCCAGAACACGGCTGTCGGCATCGACGGTTACACTGGCAAGCACAAGATGCCGATCGTGGGCTACAACACACCGGCTACACGCAACTTCATCTTCGGTCTCAACCTGACGTTCTAAGAAGAATTGAAAAATTGAAGAATTGAAAAATTGAAAATATAAGGTTATGAAAACAAAGAATATCAAATATATCCTCGCTGCGGGTCTAGTATGTTGCGGTATTTCCGCAACCCTCACCTCCTGCAACAGCGTGCTCGACGAGCAGCCCCGCAGCCAGTTCGACCCGACGTTCTTCACCACGAAGGCGGGTATCGAGGGCGGTCTGACATCACTCTACGCCCATCTGCGCTATTTCTATGGCAACGGCTACTATCTGAACAGCCTTGAGACGGGTACCGACGAATACACCTACGCTCAGTCGGCCGACGGCAACTTCAAGGATGCCGACCTCTCTGGCGTCGGTTCGATGAACCCCAACAACAGTATCGCCGGCGGATGCTGGGGAGCTGCCTTCGCCAACATCAATACTGCCAGCGGTATTATCGAGAACGGCGCTGCAGCCGGCATCGACGATGCACTGCTCGCCGAGGCCTACTTCTTCCGCGCATTCGACTACTTCATCCTCGTACAGACTTACGGTGGCGTGCCCCTCGACCTGGGTGCAGGCGAACTGAAGTTCAACACCTCTACCGTTCGTACCTCTGTGCGTAACACCGTACCCGAAGTCTATGCCGCCATCTTCAGCGACCTGGAGAAGGCTGTGGCCGACCTGCCCGAGAATCCCCGTCTGACCGGTACGGCCACCAAGAACCTGGCCCGCCTGTACCTTTCGAAGGCTTACCTGACCTACGCCTGGTGGCTGGAGAACCCCAACAACATCCCCACCTATCCTGAGTGCTCGCGCAACAGCGGCGAGGCACAGAGCTACTTCCAGAAGGCTTACGACACAGCCCAACAGGCCATCAACAATCCTGGCCCGTATGCCCTGCAGCCCACCTTCTACGACGTGAACGTGGCTACCAACGACCGCAACTCGGAAATCATGCTCTATGCCGACCACGACGAGGACGAGAAGTTCGGTAACGGCGGTGCCGGCTACGGCTGGGGTAGCGGTGGCTCTCCTGAGAACTTCGCCTACTGGATGGAGACCTGGAACTACACCGAGATGATTGCCAAAGCCGCCTCTGGTGCCACCATCAACCCCATCCAGCGTGAGGCTGTACAGGCCCTCGGTCGCCCCTGGACCCGTATGGCTCCTATCGCCGACAACTTCATGGAGGGCGGCGTATGGGAAGATGCCGTCAAGGCCATCGACTCGCGCTATGATGCTACCTTCACCCTGCGCTATCACACCAACTGGCAGAAGACCGGCAATACAGAGCCCTACGTCTTCGGTGCCAATGGCATGCAGGTGGGCCCCAACGAGGTCTACTTCAGCTGGGTGCCTGAGAGCGAGGACAGCAAGATCAACTATACCGGTGCCGACGGTAAGCTCGGCTTCGGCGAGATGGAAGGCCGTCCTGACTTCGTAGTGGCTGTCAACCACATCAGCCGTAAGAAGTACCCCATCAACTGGAAGATCGGTATCTACCGCACCGACAACAACGGTGGCCTGGGCTCTAAGGTGAACGGTGGCTCGCCCCGTCCCTGGAACATCGCCAAGTTCTCTGAGTTCTACCTCATCGCTGCCGAGGCTGCCGTGAAGCTGAACAAGAATGCTGAGGCCCGCGACCTGGTGAACGTGCTCCGTGCCCGTGCCGGTAAGATGACTTTCAACCAGAACGACAATGTAGCCGTCAGCATAGACCACAGCGCCGAGATGCTGGCCGCCACACCAGAGACCATCACCATCGACTACATCCTCGACGAGCGTAGCCGTGAGTTCTGGGGCGAGGGCTACCGTTGGTTCGACCTCGTGCGCACTCAGAAGTGGGCCGAGCGTGCAAGTACCTACCGTATCGCCGACAAGGGCTACACCGACAAGGACCTGCTCACCTTCAAGCGCGACATCCCCGCCGGTTACTATCTCCGCCCGATTCCTCAGGGTCAGCTCGATGGTCTGATCATGTCGATGGACGAGAAGGAGGCATATCAGAATCCTGCCTACAGGTGATTCACATATTATATATATGAGTTTTTAAGAGTTAGTTAGCAAGTTTTTCTGAAACACTGGCCGTCCGAACCGGACGGCCAGTGTGTTTTTAGAACCATTGCATCAAAGGACGAAGGAAAGCGGTCAGCTCAGCGGCCATCTTTTCGTGCTGCCAGAGGCTGGGATGCCAGTCGTTGCCGTATCCGAGTTCACCATTCTGAGGTGAGAAGTCGAAACGGTAGACTTCCTTGTCGCCAGCCATGTGAGCCTCTTCGGCAACTTCGTTGAGCAGGCGTTTGGCAATGTCGAGTTCTTTTCCATTCAGCATGCAGCCGCAAAGGAAGACGATCTTTGCCTTGGGGTTGTGCTGGCGTACCATCTTCAACAACGATTGATACCCTTGCTTGAGCAGCTTCGTGTCATAGTTGTTGGTAGAGAGGTCGTTGGTACCGAGGTTGATACAGACCACATCGGGCTGATAGCGACTGAAGTCCCATCGCTCGCTGTCGAAGCCTCCCTTCTGCCGGAGTTTGGATTCAGGGGCATAGCCCGTATATTCATATTGTACCTGCATACAAGAACCAGGAGAGCCGGCTTTGGGATCGCCGTAGTTGCGATAGGCTCCGATACCGCTTCTGGCCACCACCCAGTGCTGAGCCTGAAGGGCACGTGCTGTGATACTGGCATAACTGTAGTAGTGGTTCTCGGTGGCATAGCTGAACCCTTCGTTCTTATCGGTGCCCTCGTTGCCGTAGCCACAGGTGATGCTGTTGCCAATAAACTCCAGCTTGCGTGCAGAGAATGACGGGACCTCGGCGAGCTGTCGGCCCTGGTCTAGCACGAATCCCCAGAACTCAGGGTAGAATTCATAGCCCTCAATTACATACATCAGCCGCACCAGGTGTCTTCCTTCTGGCAGTGCCGTGGCGAGTGTTGCTATGGAGTCGTCAGGACTGGTAAAAGCAACCTTGAAGGGATCAGCATTGTCAATCTGTGCCATGAAGTAGCCGCTGCAGGGCTTGGCCATCATTTTGAGCGACGTGCCCTCGAAGGCAGCAGTCATCTGAATACCCGGAAAGTTCCATGCAGGACGTTCGGGGTTGGCGAAACTAATTCGGCCTGCGTACCGGATGTTACTATCGGTAGGGCAGACGAAAGAGCCCTTTACGGGGAGCGTCTTGTGGGCGCATGCACTTAGGCAAAAAGCAGCCAGCAGTGCGGAGAAGATGGTTCTTTTCATGTAGGAAGTAATTTATTTGTTCTTAGGAAATTTCGAGTTGAGGTATTGTTGGAAGGCCGGTAAGAAGGCTTCGGTGACATGGATGATTTCCGAAGCATCTTCATTGCCGATGTAGATGCAGTCGTTGCGGTCTACCTTGCGAATCTTGTCGAGTGCCACAATATAGGATCGATGTACGCGCATAAATTGTTGTTGTGGCAGCATCTCCTCAACGCTTTTCATCGTCAGGTGGGTCACCAATGGGCGCTTCTCGCCGTCGAGATAGAACATCACGTAGTCCTTCATACCTGCCACGTAGATGATGTCGGCAATGTTGATTTGGCGGTATTCACTGTCGACCTTCAGGAAGAGGGTAGAGTTTACGGTCGACGGTTGATGGTTTTCAGATGATTTCCTGGCTTTCTCAACGGCGGCGAGGAATTTGTTGTAGCGAATGGGTTTGAGCAGAAAGTCGAGGGCGCTTACCTCGTAGCTCTCGAAGGCATATTCCTTGAAGGCGGTAGTAAAGATGATGCGTGTGCCTTCGGGCAGCATGCGGGCCAGTTCCATGCCGTTGAGGTCGGGCATTTGTATGTCGAGGAAGAGTAGGTCGGGTCGCTGCTCCCTGACGGCATTGATGGCTTCTACAGAGTCAGTGAAGGAAGCCAGTAGCTCCAGGTCAGGTGTCTTGGTGACAAACGACTCTAAAAGTTTTACGGCCAAAGGCTCGTCGTCGACGATGATGCAGCTCAGGGACATATTCTGTTCAGTTTATAGTTTACAGTTTACAGATGATTCTTGGACGAGCCAAGCGGCAGAGCCGATTCCAATTGCAGAGTGATGGTGACGTGGTAGATGTCGTTGTTGAGCGACTGTTCCCACTGGTAGCGGTGAGGATAGAGCAGATCGAGGCGGCGGCGGGTGTTCTCGATGCCGATACCCGAGCCGCTACGGTCAGCATCGCTCTTGGGATAGTTGGTGTTGTCGCAGGTGAATACGAGCTGCCCTTCCTGCTGCTCCAGGCGGATGTCTATCCGCGAGGGGCGGCTGCTGCTCAGTCCGTGCTTGAAGGCATTCTCGATGAGCGAGATGAAGAGCAGGGGCGCAATCTCAGCCTGGCGGTCGGCTATCGACCACTGGGCACTGACCTCGGCCTTGTCGTTGCAGCGCAGCTTCATCAGCGAGATATAGTTCTGCATAAACTCCACCTCGCCCTGAATGGGCACCGTCTTCTTGTTCGTCTCGTACATGGCGTAGCGCAGCAGGTCGGAGAGTTGTGCGATGGCATCCTGGGCTGCGTCGGGGTCTATCTGCGTCAGACTCGAGATGTTGTTCAGTGTGTTGAAGAGGAAGTGGGGGTTAATCTGATTTTTCAGCCAGGCGAGTTCGGCCTCGGTGCTCTTAGCTTTCTCCTCCTTCAGCTGCTGCTTGATTTGCCGGACGCGCTGCAGATGTCGGATGCCGACGGCCACGGCCGCTGTGGCTGCATTGAGCAACAGAAACATAAAGGCACCCGAGAAGAAGCCTATCCAGGCCTGGCCCGTCATCTGCGGCACACGCTCCTTGATCATGAAGTAGCCGAAGAAAAAGCCGTAGTTGACACCCAGGATCAGCAGGATGTTGCACAGGGCGAACAGCCAGTAGCGGCGACGGAAGAACAGGTAGGGCCCGAAGAGATAGAAATTAGCAAAGTAGACCACCATCGGGGCGCGCAACAGTTGCCACACCATCAGTAGCGAGGTGGATGTCGACTCCCAGTTGCGGGTGCTGACAAATACTGCCAATGGGAACACCAGTATCATCAATGCCCACACGCCTGCCTGAGCCAGGAACAGCCAGATGTCTTTCCTCTCGATCTTCTTCATGTGTGCAAAGTTAAACATTATTTCCAAACTCCTATTCTTTTTAAGACAAAAATCTCCAAAAATCTAACGTAAATCTCTCTGAAAGGAAGATTTGTGTCAGATTTTTGAAGATTTTCGTCCCAATTTTATTTACTGCTGTGGCATCGTACCGTTACCAGAGGTGTTGCCGGAACCTACGCTATTGATCATCTCACCCTGCGACTGCTGTTCGATGAAGTCGTTCTGCACGCGGTTGACGTGCTGCTTCTGCATCATCTTGGTGTTGCCGAAGGTGTAGCTGACGGTGAACGTAACGCCGTAGATAGGCACCTTGATATTTGTGCTCGAAGTGAAGTTCTGGCCACGGCTATAGCTCTCGATGTTCAGCTTGCCGCCCTTGTTGAGACCCGTCAGGCCAGAGAGGCTAAGTGTCAGCTTGTCTTTCAGCAGCGACTTCGAGATGCTGGCGGTGAGCAGGTTGAATCCGCCGCTCCAGCCCTGCAGGGTATAGTTCTTGGTGGAGGTGATGGCGAAGGCGCTCAGCTTGAGATTCCAAGGCAGTGTCTGCTGCAGGCCCAGCATG
>ODAI011243985.1_pt1 | contig 16926 bp, 8 predicted proteins | sample 1539321 | NCBI WGS metagenome assembly ODAI01 (sample SAMN02144231, study PRJEB22623) | gut metagenome | biome: sheep rumen | host: Ovis aries | place: New Zealand | reverse complement strand
GCTCCTACGGAGCAGTTGCGCCGTTGTTAATGACATCTTCTACGGAGCAGCTGCGCCGTTATTAAACGCCAACCTGCGCCGTTCAGGCGCTTCCGTTTAATAGCAGGGGGCAGGGTGTGTGCAAACAACCCATTCTCCGTCAGGAGATTTCGGGCGGCTGTCGGTTTTTGATGCTTTGGGGGGAGCACCCCCTCACCCCTGCGGGGAGCTCCCCTTGAAAAGGGGAGCAGCCAAGAGAGGGATTGAGGAGGGGAGCAGCCGGAATGTTGTTACTTGTTGTTTCTGTTGTCTTTAAACACAAAAAAGGAAGCGCCTGCTGCACTTCCCTATGCTGACGTTGGCTTGGGGCCTACTTTTTCCCCACCAGGCGGCGGAAGAATTTGCGCCAGGAGGAGGAGTCGAAGAAGGAGGAGTCGGTGGTGGCCTGGAGGGTGAGGACGATGCCGATGGGGAGCATGACGAGCGAGGAGATCCACATGCCTTCGGGGCCGAGGGCGGACTCGCGGACGGCCTTTTCGCTGATCATGCCCACGACGTAGTAGAGCACGAAGAAGGCCACCGAGGCTACCAGCGGCAGGCCGAGGCCGCCTTTGCGGACGATGGAGCCGAAGGGCGCGCCGACGAGGAAGAGCAGCAGGCAGGCGATGGAGAGCGTGAATTTGCGGTGCCACTCGATATGGTGGCGGTTGATGTATTCGCGGTCGGACTCGACCATGTCGGCGTACATTTTGGCCTGCGAGGAGGCTGTCTGCGCGGCGTTGCGGGCGTAGGTGACGGCGCGGTGGCGGTCGGCGGCGGGCATGCTGTCGAGCAGGGCGGTGAAGGTGGCGGTGGTGGCGGCAGCAGCGCTGTCGGCCGCTTCGGACAGGCGCGGCCAGGCGTGGAGCGCGGAGGTGAGCTCGGTGCGGCACTGCTCTTGGCGCTTGGCGAGCGAGGAGTCGAGCTTGAGGATGGCGGTGTCCAACTGGTTGATATTCATCATCTGGTAGCTGCCCTTGAAGATGTCCTCCGTCGTCTTGTTGTAGGCAAACGACGAGATGTCGAACGAGATGGTCTGCTGGCGGAAGCCGATGGTGGTGAAGGGACGGCGCTGGTAGTTCTCGCCGGTGGGGGATTCGGTGTAGGAGTAGCCGTCGCGGAGGGTGAACTGCAGGAAGCGGTTGTCGGGCGTGGCCTGCATGATGCCGCTGCGGGCCACGATGACGTTCATCTCGCCCGAGCCGCGCGAGTGGTCGTAGATGATGACGTCCTCCAGCGTGCGGCCGTCCTTGCCTTTGTTGCCGACGCGGATGACGTAGCCGTCGAGCTCCTTGTAGTACTCGCCGGGGCGGATGTTGACGGCGGGTTTCTTGCGCGTGATGTCGTAGAGGGTCATGCGGTATTTGAGCATGGCGGTGGGCATGACGTTGTTGGCGAAGTAGAAGGCCATGCCGGTGAGCAGCAGTGCCACCAGCGCCATGGGCATCATGACGCGGCGCACGCTGACGCCGCCGGCCTTCATGGCCACCAGCTCGTATTTCTCGCCGAAGTTGCCCATGGTCATGATGGAGGCGAAGAGCACGGCGATGGGGAGCGCCATGGGGACGAAGGTGGCCGAGGCGTACATCAGCAGCTCGGCGATGACGCTGAACTCGAGCCCCTTGCCGACGAGGTCGTCGACATATTTCCACACAAACTGCATCAGCAGCACCAGCACGGCGAGGGTGAACGTCAGTGCCAGCGGCCCGATGAAGGAGCGGAGGATGAGGCGGTCGAGTCGTTTCATGCGGGGTTAGAATTTCGAAGAGAGCCAGCGCCAGAGGTCGTTGCCGTTGGCGAAAATCATCAGTGCCAGCAGGAGGAACATGCCCACGCTCTGGGCGTAGGAGAGGAACTTGTCGGAGGGTTTGCGGCGGGTGACGATCTCCCAGAGGGTGAAGAGGATATGGCCGCCGTCGAGGCCGGGGATGGGGATGACGTTCATGAAGGCCAGGATGAGGGCCAGCAGGGCGGTGAGTTCCCAGAAGGCCTGCCAGTGCCAGTGGTCGGGGAAGAGGCTGGCCATGGCGCCGAAGCCGCCGAGGTTCTGCGCGCCGCCGGGGGCGAAGAGCATCTTGAGGCCCGAGACGTAGGTCATGAGCGTCTCCCAGCCGTGGCTGATGCCGGCGGGGATGGCCTGGAGGAGGGTGTAGTCGATGTGGCGCACGTCGGGGAAGAGGCGCTTGATGTCGGTCTCGCACTGCACGCCCAGCTTGCCGGCGCTGCTCACCTCGACGGGCAGCGAGGCGAGGGCTCCGTTGCGGTAGAAGCCCACGGTGATGGTCTCGCCCTTGTGGTCGCCCAGGGCGGCGGTGATGTCGTTGAAGGCCGTCATGGGTTTGCCCGCGATGCTGACCACGCTGTCGCCGGGCAGCATGCCGGCTTTCTCGGCTGTCGAGCCGGCGGCGAAGCTCTTCACCACGAAGGGGATACGGGGCGACATGAGCTGCTTGACGCGCTCGTTGTTGACGCGCTCCACGAGGCGGCCGCTCATGGTGATGTCCACCAGCGAGTCGCCGCGGCGCACGGTCACCCGGCGGGCGTCGCCGAGGAGGAGCATCTTGTTGACGGCCACGTAGTCGTCCACCTCCTGCCCGTCGATCGAGCGGATGAGGTCGCCCTGCCGGAAGCCCTCGTCGAGCATCACCTGGTGGTACTGGAAGCCCAGGGTGGCGCTGTGCATCGGCAGCTCGTCCTTGCCCCAGTGGGCGAAGATGATGCCGTAGAGCAGCAGGGCGGTGACGAAGTTGACCAGCACGCCGCCGCTGATGATGCAGAGGCGCTGCCAGGCGGGTTTGGTGCGGTACTCCCACGGCTGGGGCTCGGCCTCGAGGTCTTTGGCGTCCTTGGTCTCGTCGATCATGCCGGCGATGTCGCAGTAGCCGCCCAGCGGTATCCAGCCCAGGCCCCAGAGGGTGTTGTCCTGGTCCTCGGGGGCGAGGTTCTTCTCGTCCCAGCTGTCGGGGGTCTTCGAGTTGAACCAAAGGAAGTGCCACTTGCCGCCGAACTTCTTGGCTTTCAGGATGGAGAATTGCCAGTTGAAAAATATATAGTACCTGCGCACGCGCGTGTGGAACAACTTGGCGAAAAACAGGTGGCCCAACTCGTGGGTGGCCACCAGGATGGTGAGGCTGAGGATGAGGGCTAGCCAGTTCATTGCTGTCGGATGGTTTTATCGGTTTCGAATAGGTCTTCCAGTGTGGGGTTGGGGATGAAGTGGGCGCGCTCGAGGGCTTGCTCCACAAAGTCGGCGATGCCGAGGAAGGAGAGCTGCCCGTCGATGAAGCGTTGCACCGCCACCTCGTTGGCCGCATTGAGGACGCAGGGCATGTTGCCACCGCGCTCGATGGCGCGGTAGGCGAGGTCGAGGCAGCGGAAGGTGGTGCGGTCGGGCTGCTCGAAAGTGAGCGAGGGATGCTGCATGAAGTCGAAGCGCGGCAGGTGGCTCTCGATGCGGTGGGGGAAGGAGAGGGCATACTGGATGGGGGTCTCCATGGTGGGGGTGCCCAGCTGGGCTTTGATGCTGCCGTCGCAGAACTGCACCATCGAGTGGACCACCGACTGCGGATGCACCAGCACCTCGATGTCCGAGGGTTCCACGTTGAAAAGCCATTTGGCTTCGATCACCTCGAGGCCCTTGTTCATAAGCGAGGCGCTGTCGATGGTCACCTTGCGCCCCATACTCCAGTTGGGGTGGCGGAGGGCCTGCTCGAGGGTGACGTGCTGTAGCTCCTCGCGCGAGCGGCCTCGGAAGGGGCCGCCGCTGGCGGTGAGGAGTATCTTGTCCACCGGGCCTTCGCCGATGAGGCACTGGAAGATGGCCGAGTGCTCGCTGTCGACGGGCAGCAGGGCCACCCTGTGGCGCTCGGCGGCGGCAGTGACCAGGCTGCCGGCCACCACGAGGGTCTCCTTGTTGGCCAAGGCGATATGCTTGCCGCACTCGATGGCGCGCAGGGTGGGGCGCAGGCCGGCGAAGCCCACGATGGCGGCCACCACCATGTCGATACCGCCCATCTCCATCACCTCCACCATGGCCTGCTGGCCGGCGAAGACCTTGATGTCGTGCGGGTCCAGCGCATCGTGTACTTGCTGATATTTGCCTTCGTCGGCAATGACGACGGCGTTGGGACCGAATTCCAAGGCCTGCTCAATGAGCAGGTCGGCATTGGAGCCGGCACAGAGCACCTCGACCCCGAAGAGGTCGCGGTGGCGGCGGACGACGTTGAGCGTCTGCGTACCGATGGAGCCGGTGGAACCTAGTATGGCGATTTGTTTCGTAATATGTGCGTTTTTAAAATGATATATACTCAACGGGGTTGACGGGCGAACCGTTGACCCACAGTTCGAAATGGAGGTAGGGACCCTGCTCGCGGAGGCCGGCATTGCCCACGTAGCCGAGGGGTTCGGCAGCGCGGACAGCGTCGCCCTGGCGCTTGAGCAGTGTGCCCAGGTTGCGATAGACGGAGATGACGTTGCCCGAATGCTGAATGGTGACAACGTAGCCCGCCTCGGCAGTGAAGGTGGCCGAAATGACGGTACCGCTGTAGGCCGCATTGACAGGTTGGCTGGCAGCCCCTGCAATGTCTGCCCCATAGTGGTGGGTTTCGGGGCTGTAGGGGTTGAGCACCTTGCCTTTGAGCGGCGCAAAGAAGAGGTGGATAATGGCGGGCGATGGCTCGGCCGCAAGGGTTGTGTTGGGTTTGAGCTGATAGCGGCTGTCCTCGCGCTCCACGGCGAGACGCAGCAGGCTGTCTTCCTTCGAGCGGCGGTAGGCTTTGGCCACAGCGGGCAGGGCGGCCAAGGTGTCGCGCCGCAGCGAGTCGGCTTCGCGTCCCAAGTCTTCGCCACGCAGCACAGCGCGCACCGTGCGCAACATCCACTCCTGCTGCTCGAGGCGCGCCTCTAGCGAGTCTACCCGCTGGGCATTGTCGTAGGTCTGCTGCACAGCGCGTGCATTGGTGTAGCCAGGGATGAGCTCGCGCAGCGGGGTGAAGGCGATGAGCAGGGTGGTGAGGGCCACAAGGACGATGGCGGCGATGCCAACCCCCACAAAGAGGTTGGTGCCCGAAAGCTGAAAGGAGAACTTTTCGGAGAAGGTATTGGTGTCCATCACCACAAACTTGTGCTTGTGGCGCATCAGCTCGCGGAAAGAGCGGCTGCGTAGTTGTGTCCACCAGTGTTTCACGTCCATAGTCTCGATCGAAAACCGAAGGTGGAAAGTGGAACAACCTGTGGGGCTCCGCTTTCCACCTTTATTGCATTTCGATAGTGGTTATCTGCTAGAAGAATTTATTGCGCTGGTCGGTGATGTCGGCGCTCATGCGGAGGGCCTGGGTGAGGAAGCGGCCCTTGTTGCGGAAGCCCTGCTCGAGCTGAGCCTTGACGGCGTCGGCATTGGCATTGGCATTGGGGGCTTTGGAGTCGACCTGAACCATATAGACACCACCGGTGCCTTTGACAGGGCCGACAAGGCCACCCTTGGCTACAGCCACAGCGGCCTGCACCTTGGGCTCCATGCCATAGCGGCCGAGGTAATAGTCGGCGTAGGAGATGCTGTCGAGGGTGTCGACCTGGACGGCCAGCTTGGCGGCAATGCTGTTGATGTCTTTGCCCACCTTGGCGGCCTCTTCGGCGCGAGCCATGAGGAGTTCAGCCTTCTTCTCGTTGCGGACCTGCTGCTCGATCATGGGTTTCACTTGGTCGAGAGTGGCATAGCCTTTTTTGAAGACATCCTTGAGAGCAACCACAACGAACTGGCCGTTGCACTCGTAGACCTGGTCGGCCACGGTGCCCACCTTGGTCTCCTCGCCGAAGGCCCACTGAACCACTTGGCGGGCATTGGAGACACCGGCAAGGTTCTCGGTCATAAGGTTGACGCGGGCGCTGCGCACCTGGAGGTTCTCCTGCTGGGCGGAGGCGGTGAAGGAGGCCAGCGAACGGTTAGCGGCGGCGAACTTGTGGGCGGCGGCGAAGACAGCGTCGTTGGTGGCCTTGGAAGGTTCAATCTCGCGGGTGATGAGGGCCACGCGGTATTTCTTGGTAGCCTGGGTCTTGTCGGTCACTTTGACGACGAGATAGCCCACACCCTGCGGGTGCTCAGCCACGAAGTAGCCTCCCACAGGAGTGTTGATAATCTGCTCGTTGAGGAAGCCGTAGCCACCATCGGGCTGCCACTGCATGTCGCCCTTGGTCTCGCTCTTTTGGGGGTCGTCGCTGAACTGCTCGAGGGCAGCCTCGAAAGTCGTCTTGTTACCGTTGAGGAGGGCGAGCACGCTGTCGGCCAGCACTTTGGCCTGCTCGTTGGAGCGAGTGGTGATGCCGGTGCCGGCATTTTGGTTGAGGACGTAGATGACGCTGGCGCGGATGGAGTCGGGGCGCACGGCGGTGCGGAGCACTTTGGCCATCATCCACTCGTTGCCGACAATGGCGGGCTCAATCTTGGCACCGGCCTCGGAAGCGGCAATCTGGTCGCCTAGAGGAGCGGGGAAAGAGGAGGCTTTCACGTAGGAGGAGTCGTAGCTGCGGTGGCTTTCACCGTTGACAAAGAAAGGAATCTCGACATCGGAGAGGGTGTCGAACTCAGCCCAGACCTTGCGCACATCGGCCTCGATGTCGGCCAGGTCCTGAGGAGTAGGATTGACGGGGAAGGAGATGAAATCCAAATCACGCATCTCATCCATCACGCGGAACTCGGCGCGGTGCTCGTCGTAGTAGGCCTTGTAGTCGGCATCGGAGAGGGTGACCTCGTCGTCGGCCACACTGTGGAACGGCAGGGCGGCAACGCGCACGTTGGCGAGCTGGCTACCGAGTTCGGCCACTTTGGCGGCAATGGCCTTGGGCATGTAGAAACCGGCGGTGATCATGCCGGCATATTTCTGCTGCTCGCGGTCTTTCTTGACGGTTTTCTCGAGCTCCACCCACTGCAGGCGGGCAGCGGTATCGAGCTGGTCGAAGTTCTCGATGATGCGGTTGACGTAGGCGTAGTCGTACTGGCCGGTCTGCGGATTGGTGAAGTTTTGGCGCATGTAGGGATGGATGAACTGGCCGGTGTACATGTCGCTGACCTCGGCAGAGGTAACGCGGAGACCGAGCTTGGAGGTCTGCTCCTCGAGCAGGGTCTCGTCGACAAACTGCTGCCACACCTGCTCACGGATCTGGCTCTGCACGTCGGCAGGCACCTGAGCGGTCTGCTGCTGCATCTTGTAGTTGTTCTCCATCTGCGCCACCAAGTCGTCGAAGCGCTGGCGGGTCATGACAGTGTTGCCCACCTTGCCCATGTCAGGGATGGACTGGTTGTTCTTGGTGAGGTCGCCGAGAATGAAGGCGATGATGGCAATACCCACGATAGCCACGGCTATCCACGAATGCTTTCTAATACTTCCAATGATTCCCATTGTTTGTTAGCGGTTTTTTGTTATTATTTTATATTAGTTTGCTCGCTTTTTAAGTGTGCAAAGGTACGAAGAAAAAACATAGCGGAGAAATTTTTTTTACTATTTCGCCTCTTCGAATCATGCAAATTGCTAATGTACAATGCATTGTGCAATCTGCTTTTCTTTGTGTTCAACTCGGCTACAGCCCCCAAAAAAGGGATATCCAAGACCTCTTTGGCATAAAAATGCCACCAGGCGATACAATAAAAAACGCGAACTGTTGTTATTGGACACATAACAGACACGCTATGCACATGACGAAAAGAACCCTGCTGGCGGCGATGCTACTGGCATCGGCCAGCCTTGCCGCACAGAACGACCGCGGATTCGAGATAGCCAAAAACCTCGAAATCTTCTCCTCGGTCTACAAACATCTGAACCAGAACTATGTAGACGATGTGGATCCGGGCAAGACCATCAAGGTGGCCATCGACGCCATGCTCTCGTCGCTCGACCCCTACACCAACTACTACCCCGAGAGCGACATCGAGGACGTAAAAATGCAGCTGCTAGGCGAATACGGCGGTGTGGGCTCGCTCATTATGCAGCGTGGCGACAGCATCTTGATTTCCGAACCCTATCAGGGTCTTCCGGCCGACGAAGCCGGCCTCAAGGCCGGCGACCTGATTCTGGAGGTGAATGGCGAGAGCACCCGCGGCAAGACCACCGCCGACGTGAGCAGTGCCATGCGCGGCCAAGCCGGCACAAAGGTTACTCTCAAGTTGGAACGCGCCGGCAAGGTGTTCGACAAGACACTCACCCGCCGCGAAATCAAGCTGCCCAATGTACCCTACTATGGCTATGTGCAGGGCGACTACGGCTATATCAAGCTCGACGAATTCACGGCCGATGCAGCCAAGAACGTGAAAGAAGCCTTCATCAAGCTCAAAAAGGACAAACCCGCCATGAAGGGGCTCATCCTAGACCTGCGCGGCAACGGCGGCGGCTTGATGAACGAGGCGGTGGACATCGTCAACATCTGGGTGCCCCAAGGCACGCTGGTGGTGGAAACCAAGGGCAAGGTGGCTTCCAAAAACATGAAAAGCTACACCCGCCAACAGCCCCTCGACACAAAGATACCGCTGGCGGTGCTCATCGACAACACCTCCGCCTCGGCCTCCGAGATCGTCAGCGGAAGCCTGCAAGACCTTGACCGCGCCATGGTGCTGGGCCAGCGAAGCTTCGGCAAGGGGCTGGTGCAGAACATCCTGCCTATGCCCTACAACAGCCAAATGAAGGTCACCGTCAGCAAGTACTACATCCCCAGCGGACGCTGCATCCAAGCCATCGACTATAGCCACCGCGACGAGCAGGGACGCGCCACCCGCGTGCCCGACTCGCTCAAGACGGCCTTCAAAACCAAGGCCGGCCGCACAGTCTACGACGGCTTCGGCATCGAGCCCGACATAGAGGTGGAGCCCGACTACATGTCCAACATCGCTATCGCGCTGGTGCAGAAGATGCTCATCTTCGACTACGCCACCGACTACTACCGCTCGCACAAGGAGATTGCACCGGCTGCCGAGTTCGAAGTCAGCGACGAACTCTACAGCGACTTCTGCCGATTCCTGGCCGAGCGCCGCTTGAGTTACGACACCTATACCGAACACGCCATCAAAGAACTGCGCAAGATTGCCGACCGCGAGAAGTACTCCGACGCCATCGAGCAGCAGCTGAAGGCGATGGAGGAGTCCATGAAGCATGTGAAGGAGGACGACCTGAACAAGCCCCGCCAGGAAATCGCCGAGATGCTCAAGGCCGAGCTGCTGAACCGCTACTACTACGACCACGGCCGCATCCAAGGTGCCCTGAAGTCCGACAAGGTGGTGCTCCGAGCCGTGGAAGAGATGAAAGGAAGAGCAAGTAATGAAAAGGAGTGAAAGGGAGTGAAAAAGGAGTGAAGGGGAGTGAGGGGGAGTGAAAGGGAGTGAAGGGGAGTGAAAGGGAGTGAAAGGACATTACTGCCTGTCAACCTGTCAACTTATCAACTTATCAACCTATCAACAACCTATCACCCTATCAACCTATCAACTTATCAACCTATCAACAACCTATCACCCTATCAACATATCAACTTATCAACCTATCAACAATACATAGAAACATCTACCTGACGCTGCTCACGCTGCTGGGCGGGTGTATGGTGTGTTCCACCTGGGCATCGAACCTGATATGGGTGCTGATGGCGGCCCACTGGCTGCTTGAAGGGCGCTGGACCGAGAAATGGCAGCTGGCACGCCGTAGCCGCCTGCTGCATGCCGTGCTGGCCCTATGGGCGCTCTACGCCATCTCCGTCCTTTGGAGCGACGACAAAACACAGTGGCTAGGCCAAATGGAACTCGCATTACCCCTGCTGGCCGTGCCGCTTGTCGTACTCACCACACCTCCCCCTGCGGGGCGTGCCCGCCGCACCATCCTCTGGCTCTACACCGGCACAGTGGTGGTAGTGAGCGTGATAGGCGTCGTGCGCCTGCTGACCCTCGAGGGGTTGCCCTATCGCGATGCCGTCCCCTATATCTCCCATATCCGCTTTGCACTGGCTTGCTGCCTGGCCTTCGCGGTATGCCTCACCGAGGCCGGACACACGCGCTGGCGCTATGGTGCTTGGCTGCTGGCGGCATGGCTGGCGGTGTTTTTGGTACTGGTGCGCTCCTATACGGGTGTGGCGGTGCTGGTGGCGGTCGTCCTGCTGCTGGCACTCCGCTCCGGCCATCGCCGCCGCTGGGTGACGGTCTGGGCGTTCTGCCTGCTGGCCATGGGCGGATACCTGCTCTACGAGGTACGCAACTACTACCGCATGGTTCCCCTGGCCACCGAGCCTCTCCGGACATGCACCGCCAACGGACGCCCCTACGACCACCTGCAAGACGGCCTTATCGAGAGCGGCAACTATGTCAACAACTACCTTTGCTTCGTGGAGCTGCGCTCCGAATGGCAGCGCCGCATCCAAAATTCAACAATCGAAATCCAAAACCCCTCGCTCACCGAAGCCTGCCTTATACGCTACCTCAACGCCCTCGGGCTGCCGAAAGACAGCGCCGGCGTGGCAGCCCTGACGCCCGAGCAGGTGGCCGAAGTGGCGCGCGGCGTGCCCAACCCGGCCTATGTGCACGGATGGCCCGTGCGCCGGATGGTGTATGTGATGCTGTTCGAGTACGAAAACTACCGCTGCTACGATGTCGTGGCGGGCTTCACCATGCTGCAGCGCTTCGAGCTGTGGCAGGCGGCCTGGCGCGTCTTCCTGCGCCATCCCTGGCTCGGTACCGGTGCCGGCGACCTCCAACAAGCCATGGAAACCGAACTCCGCGCCATGGACTCGCCCCTGAAAGGCCTCGGCATGTATCCCCACAGCCAGTATCTTACATGGCTGGCCATGTTCGGTGTGCTGGGCATGCTGCTGACAGCGAGCCTCTTCGTCCGTGCGATGCATGGCCTGCGCCGCCAGCCTACGGTGGTGGCGGCCTGGGTACTGGTGATGCTCGTCGCCGCCCTCACCGAGACCACCCTCGGCTCCCTGGCCGGAATCCTTATCTACTCCTGGTTCATGGCCTTCCGCCGTCCACGGTAGGCTCGCGGAGGGCTTCTAACCGACCGTCGGTCTGCCGGCGAACGAATCGGCCGTTTTTCGCCCGTTTGGGGTGGGGAACGGTAGGGGAATGGTAGGGGAACGGTAGGGGAATAGGAGGGCATTGTCCGCTATTGTCCGGGGGGGCGGACAGGGGGAATTTTGAATTCTGAATTTTGAATTTTGAATTTTGAATTTTGAGTTTTGAGTTTTGAATTTTCAATTTTCAATTTTCAATTTTTTGGGGGGTTCCGCTGCGCTCCACCCCCGGCTATTCGCCGGCGCCGCTATGCGGCTGGACGCACATGGTTTCGTCCGCTTGTGGAGCTTGGGCTCCACCTCCCACGTGGGAGAGGAGAGGGGGGAGAGAACCCCTCACCCCTGCGGGGAGCTCCCCTTGGGAAGGGGAGCAGCCGAATGGAGGGAAAGGGGAGCAGCCAAAAGAGGGGTTGAGAGGAAAGGGGAGCAGCCGAGAGAGGGGTTGAGGGAATGGGGAGCAGCCGAGGGGGGGTAAAACAGCCCGGGCCCCGCGGAACGCGGGGCCCGGGCGCCTCCCCCTCTCACACGGGAGAGGGGGCAGGGGGGGTGAGGCCGTGAGGCCTGGGTTACTTCACTATCAGCTTGCGCACGGCCGCCTGGCGCTCGCCCGCGATGCGGACGAAGTAGGCTCCGGATGTCAGCCCGCTGACATCTGCGGTCAGTGTGCCGGCGTCAGTGGTCAGCGAGAGCACTTCGCGGCCGTTGAGGTCCACAATCGTAACCTTGGCACCGGGCTCGAGGCCGCTGAGGGTGACGCTGGTCGTGGCCGGGTTCGGGTACAGGCTGATGGCGCTGCCTTCAACCTCGTCGATGCCCACCACCTCCTCGAAGTTGGCCGTCAGGGTGATGTTCTCGGTGACGGTGAAGGTGTAGTTGGAGTCGGCCACGCCGTTGCTCCAGCCCGCGAAGCGGTAGCCGGGGTTGGAGGTGGCAACGAGGGTGATCGAGGTGCCGGCGAGGTAGGTGCCCGCGCCGGTGACAGTGCCGCGCGTGGCGTCATAGTTCACCGTTACCGTGTACTGGTCGGGCTCCGTGCCGTCGGCGGCGAAGATGGCCGAGAGGTTGACGTCGGCCGTGGCCGTGAAGACGTACGGGTTGGCGGTGGAGACCTGCGTGGCGCCGTCCATCCAGGCCACGAAGTGATAGCCTGCGTTGGCCGTGGCGGTGAGGGTCACCTGGGCGCCTGCGGTGTAGGTGCCCGCGCCGAGCACGCTGCCCATCGTCTCGTCGGCCGTCACGCTGACGGTGACCATCGTGACCGTGGCCTCGAAGGTGGCGGTGAGCGCGGTGTTGGCCGTCACAGTGAAGGTGTAGGGGTTGGCGGTGGAAACCGTGGCGCCGGTGGCGTCGGTCCAGGCTACGAAGCGGTAGCCCGCATTGGCGGTGGCGGTGGCGGTGAAGCTGCCGTTCTCGACCACGGTGGTGTTGCCCGCAGGGCTCACGCTGCCCATGGCGGCATCGGCAGAGGCGAGGGTGACGGTGTAGGTGGTGGGAGCGGGGGCAGTGGTGTCGAGGGTGATAGTGATGTCGTCGATGTAGCCGTAGTCGTTGCTGGGATAGTAGGCATTGCCGTCCTCGGAGAACTGGACGAAGGTGATGCGGGTGCCGTTGCCGGTGTAGGCGCTGAAGTCGACCTGATACTGGTGCCAAGCACTATCGGTGGGGCGGACGGTGAGGAGGCGGGTGAAGGTGGAGGTGTCGGAGGTGGTTTCGCTCACGCCGACGGCAAGCCACATGTTGCCGAAGTTCTCATCGGGCTCGGCCTTGTACCAGAAACTGAGGTTGAGGTTGGAGATGGCGGTGTCGAACTCTGGCATGAAGGCGGCGGAGTAGTCGAAGAACTCTTCATATTCGTAGTAGTCGAACTCGTAGAGGGAGACCATTGCGAGCGAGTTGCTGCCGCTGTAGCTGGCATCGCTGGTGGCGTAGGGGTAGCTGGTGGTGGAGATGGCATAGGACTCGTAGTAGCGGTTCCAGCAGGAGGGGACGCCGGCGGCGCCGGTGGCCCAGGAGTCGAAGTTCTCGGTGTAGGGGAAGGTGTTGACGAGCTCGCACTCGGTCATGAAGCTGGTGGCGATGGACGAGGTGAGGGAAGCATCGGCGCAGATGGCGCGGACTTCGACATTGTAGGAAGTGGCAGGCAGGAGCGAGGTGAGGGCCACGACCGAGTCGGTGGCGGTGAGGGTGGTGGTGTCGGTACCGGCGATGAGGCTGATGCTGTAGTTGCCGACAGCGTTGGTGTCGACGATATGGAGGGTGGCAGCAGTGGGGGTGACGTCGGTCACAAAGGCACTCTGCGGACGGGGGCAGGCGGCGGCGGGCTCGACAACGAGGTCGTCGACATACCAGTAGTAGTTGGTGGCGTTGGCCTTGTGGAGGAAGGCGATGTAGGCGCCAGCGGGAGCACCGGCCAGGGGGACCAACTTCTCTTCGTAGGCGCTGAATTCGTTGTAGGAGTAGGAAGCCAGTGCGGTGAAGGTAGCGGTGTCGCCAAGGTCGGCGAGGTAGCCCACCTCGAAGGTGCCGCAGCTAGCATTGGTGAAGCTTTCGGGGCGGGTCCAGAAGCGCACCTGGAGGGTGTCGACGCCCTGGTTGAAGAGGGGCAGGGCAATCATGTTGCGGTAGGTGCCGCGGAAGTCGAGGTAATAGCTGCTGGCATGGGCATTATAACTGCTGTTGCGGACCACAACGTTGCCGCCCAGCGGAATCCAGCAGGAGGGGGCGTCGCTGGCCGCCTCGGACTCGAAGTCGATGCTGTAGGGGATGTCGATGGCGGTGCAGGGGGTGTGGAAGCTGGCGGTGCGGGCCTCGGTGAGGGTGCCGTCGGAGCAGACGGTGCGGACCGAGACGGTATAGGCAGTGTTGGGGGAGAGGGTGTCGACGGTGAGCGTGGTGGTGGTGAGGGCGATGGTGTCGGAGTTGAGCACGAGGGAGTAGCTACCGGCATTGGTCGTGTCGACGATGGTGAAGGTGGCCTCGGTGGGGGTGAGCCCGCTGACCATGACGGCCGAAGGACGGATACAGTCGGAGGCGATTTTAACGGTGATGTCGTCGAGGTAGACAACGCCGTAGCCGGTGTGGGCGTAGCGGAGGGCTATGCGGCCTTCGGTATGTCCTGCGAAGGTGGCATCGAAGTACTGGTACTCGTTGGCCACAGAGGGGCTGCAGGAGGCGATGCTGACGAATGAGGAGTCGTTGGTGGTGTCGGTCAGCACGCCGACTTCGACACCGGCACCCAGGTTGCCGGTACGGGCCCAGAAGGAAATCTGCAACTCGTCGAGGTTAGACTCGAAGATGGGCAGCACGAGCAGGGTGGCGGGAGAGGAACAGGTGAGGTTGAGCGACTTGACGCCCGAGTGGGAATAGGTGGCGGTGGACGAGTTGGCCATCACATAGGGATAGTTGGTGTTGTAGCGGTTGAAGACCATCCAGCAGGGGTCGCCGAAGCGGCTGGCAGTGGAGGAAGAGGTGGCGGCGGAATAGCCCTCGAAACCTTCCGACCACGGGAGGTTGGCAGTGGGGATGATGCCGCAGGCGGTACGGAAGGAGGTGCTGATGGCGCGCGAAGAGTCGCTGCCACAGGTGGTGACCACAACGACTTTATAGATGGTGCTGGGAACCAGCGCGGTGAAGGTGGTAGCGGTGTCGGAAAAGTCGCCTTCATCAACCACAGCGGTGTCGTTGGCAAAAAGGGTGTAGTGGTAAGAGCCGCTGCTGCTGGGGTCGTGGACAACGAGGGTGGCCTCGTCGGCCAGGATGTCGGTGATGGTGATGCTGTTGGGGCGGGGGCAGGAGCTGACGGGCTCGACGGTCACATCGTCGACATACCAGTACCAGCCCGAAGTGCCGGCTTTGTGGAGGAAGGCGATGTAGGCGCCGTCGGGAGCGCCGGCCATAGAGACCTCTTTCTCCTCGTAGGCAGTGAAGTCGCTATAGGTATAGGAAGCCACAGCGGTGAAGGTGGTGGTGTCGGCGAGGTTGGTGAGGTAGCCCACCTCGAAGGTGCCGCAGTTGGCGTTGGTGAAGCTTTCGGGGCGGGTCCAGAAGCGCACCTGGAGGGTGTTGATCTCCTGGTCGAAGAGGGGCAGGGCAACCATGTTGCGCAGCGAGCCGCGGAAATCGAGATAGTTGGAACCCTCGTGGGAGTTGGTGGAATAGGAGGTGTTGGCACGCACCGCGATGGTGCCGTTCAGCGGGATCCAGCAGGCGGGGGCGAGAGTGGCCGAATCGGTCTCGAAACCGGTAGTGTAGGGGAGGGCATAGGAGGCGCAGGGGGTGGTGAAGGTGACGGTGCGCGCGTCGGTGGCCGTGCCGTCGGAGCAGATGGTGCGCACGATGGCGGTATAGGTAGTGTTGGGGCTGAGGGTGTCGAGGAGGAGGCTATAGTCGTAGATGGTGGTGCTGTCGGAGCCAACAACGACCGAGTAGAGGCCGGCATTGTTGAGGTCGGTGATTTCGATGGTGGCCGAGGTGGAGGTCACGCCGGAGACGGCGACGCTGGTGGGGCGTACGCAGCTGGGCAGGGGCTGGACGGTGAGATCGTCGAGATAGAGATTGACCGAGGAGGAGCCGGTGTAGCGCAGGGCGATGCGGCCCTCGGTGTGGCCGGGGAAGGAGGCGTCGAAGTGCTCGTAGGTGCTCGAGGCGGCGGGGATGCAGGTGGCCACGCTGACGAAGGTGGAGGCATCGGTGGGGTTGGTTATGACGCCCACTTCGAGGCCGGCACCGGTGCTGGCGGCACGGAGCCAGAAGTCGAGCTGCAGCATCTCGGGGGCATCCTCGAAAGCGGGGAGGATGACGACGGTGGCGGCAGAGGCGGTGCCTGTGATGCAGAGCGAATTGCTGCCAGTGTGGGAGTAGGTGGAGTAGGAGGAGTTGGTGTTGACGTAGGGGTAATTGGCGGAGGATCGGTTGAGCACATCCCAGCAGGGAGCCTCGAAGCGGCTGGAAACGCTGGAATAAGTGTCGCCGGGGAGGTTCTCGAAGCCCTCGGTCCAGGGGAGGCTGTCGCTGATGATGTCCTCGCAGGCGGTGCGGAAGGTGGTGGCGACGGTGCCGGAAGCGGTGTCACCGCAGGCGGTGGCGATGGTGAGGCGGTAGGCGGTATTGGGGGGGAGGCCGGGGATGGTGTAGGTGTCGCCCGTGAAGTCGGACTCGCTGGACAGCAAGGTGTCGTTGACGTAGAGGGCATAGTGGTAGGTGCCGTAGTTGTTGGGGTCGCTGACACTGAATGTAACTTCGTCGACGGTCACTGCCGTGACGGCGACAGCGGTCGGGCGGGGGCAGGAGCTGACGGGCTCCACCACCACCGAGTCGACATACCAGTAGAAGTTGGTGGAGTTGGCCTTGTGGAGGAAGGCGATGTAGGCACCCGTGGGGGCACCGGCCATGGAGACCTCTTTCTCCTCGTAGGCGGTGAAGTCGCTATAGGTATAGGAGGCCACGGGGGTGAAGGTGGTGGTGTCGGCGAGGTTGGCGATGTAGCCCACCTCAAAGGTGCCGCAGCTGTTGCTGGTGAAGTTCTCGGGGCGGGTCCAGAAGCGCACTTGGTAGGTGTTGATGTCCTGCTCCGTGGCGGGCAGGGCGATCATATTGCGGAGGGTGCCGCGGAAGTCGAGGTACATGGAGCCGTTGCGGGAATTGCTGGTGCTGTTGCGGACAAAGACGTCGCCGCCCAGCGGAGTCCAGCAGAAGGGGGCCGCACTGGCGGGCTGGGTCTCGAAGTTTTCGACCCAGGGGATGGAGGTGGAGGCGATGGGGGCGCAGGCGGTGCGGGCGGCGATCGCGACCCCGCTGGACTGGCCGCTGCCGCAGACGGACTGCTAGCGGTAGGTGAAGGGGGCGTGAGGGGTGTTGCCGGGGGGTGTGGAG
>ODAI014361663.1_pt1 | contig 16928 bp, 8 predicted proteins | sample 1539321 | NCBI WGS metagenome assembly ODAI01 (sample SAMN02144231, study PRJEB22623) | gut metagenome | biome: sheep rumen | host: Ovis aries | place: New Zealand | reverse complement strand
GGAGAGACTCAAGGACTTCCTTGACTGCCTGGTGGAACTCGGGCTGAGCGGGATTCTGCGCAATTACCTTCTCCAGAACTTCATCAACATAAGACATAAAAATACCTCCTTAATGTGGTCTGCCGAAAGGCTCCGGTACAGTAACGGTCAGAGAATGTGCCGTGTGCTGCAAACAGGATCATAGTTCTGATTGGTCCGGAATGTATACAAAGTGTCCGAAATAGCAACATAATGCATTATTGTATACAATCGACAGGTCAAAAAATATTTCAGAAACCGATCTGCTGCGGAATTGGAATCGCAAACAGGTTCGTATTTCTTCAAAAAAACAACTATACGTTGCATTATACTGCCTGAAAAGCCATACGACAAGAGAAAATTGTAAAAAATCCCCGAAAAATGAATATATGGATATTTGGATTCTGGAATAATTGTATACATCGATACAATTTATACGCACTGGTTCACATTTTTCGTTTTTTCTGAGCATGCGTGACCTTATGCTTTTCCAGCCGCCCGGTCGCTTCTGTCTCCCGTCCGCAGTAGTGATCTTTCCCTTTTAAGACATCTATGTCGCTTTGCTTTTTCAAAACATGCGTGACCTTTTGCTCTTTGAGTCCCCTGGTCGCTTTGCTGCCTCATCCGCAGTAGTGATCTTTCCCTTTTAAGACATCTATGTCGCTTTGCTTTTTCAACGGTTGATAAAAAACAGGCTGCGGCACCGTTCGTAGTCGGTACCGCAGCCTAAGAGGCCTTTACAAAAGTCCTTTACAGGAGACGGATCCCGGCTTCCTGAAGTGCTTTCTCGGTCTCTTCGGGCCAGAGCGAAGACTGGACTTCGCCGATGTGGGCCTTGCGGAGGAAGAACATGCAGATGCGGGACTGTCCGATACCGCCGCCGATGGTGTAGGGAAGTTCATCGTTCAGGATAGCCTTCTGGAAAGGAAGCTCTGCGCGCTCTTCACAGCCGGCTTTTTTGAGCTGTTCCGCGAGGGATTTTGCGTCTACGCGGATGCCCATGGAAGAGAGCTCGAGGGCGATATCCAGGACAGGATAGTAGACCAGGATATCCGCGTTCAGCTGCCAGTCGTCATAGTCCGGGGCGCGTCCGTCATGGGGAGCGCCGCTGCGGAGCTTGTCGCCGATCTGCATGATGCAAACGGCGCCCTTGGCGCGGCTGATGATGTACTCGCGCTCCTTGGGAGTCTTGTCCGGGAAGCGGGCTTCCAGCTCAGAGGTGGTGATGAAATAGATCTCTCTGGGAAGGGTCTCTTCAATATAGTCGTAGCGGATGGACATATAGCGCTCCGTCATGCGGAGTGCCCTGTAGACATCGCGGACGACCGCCTTGAGGGTCTCGAGGTTTCTGTCCTCTTTGCGGATGATCTTTTCCCAGTCCCACTGGTCTACATAGATGGAGTGGATATTGTCAGTGATCTCATCGCGGCGGATGGCGCTCATATCGGTATAGAGACCTTCACCTACCTGGAATCCGTATTTTTTCAGGGCGTAGCGTTTCCACTTTGCCAGGGACTGTACAACTTCGCCCATGCGGCCGTTCTGCTCCAGGATATCGAAATTGACGGGACGCTCGACACCGTTCAGGTTGTCGTTCAGTCCCGAAGAGGGATCGACAAAGAGCGGTGCGGAAACACGCAGGAGATTGAGTCTCTCGGCAAGCATGCCCTGGAAAAAGTCCTTTACAGTCTTGATGCCGACCTGCGTATCATGCAGATTCAGCGCGGAATGGTAATCTTCGGGAATCATTGTGTTTTTCATGATTTTCCTCCTCATACGCCTCATATATGTACACTGTGGCTGCAAGTGATACTTGCGCCACGCCAGAGGTATTTTCTCAGGCTACTGCCGCGTCCTCGAGGGGGCGCAAACAATAATGTATATAGTTAACACCATTCTTTCAAAAAATGCAATACTTTGTATACAAGGATACAAAGAAATGGGTTCCAAGTGAAATCGTTTCCGGGTGTGTTATAATAGATTATCCGTTACAAGTCACGCCTGCACCAGACTCGAGGTGTTTTCACGCCTTCTTTCCGTGAAAACCCGGGTTAAACGGCGAATGGCCATCCCCGAAGGGGATTTGGAATGGGCATTCGCAACGTTGCCCGGTCACAACCTGGTCTGGTTGTGACCAGTAACGATTATCCTGTCGTCTGGCAGAGCTGTGAATTGTGTCATGCCTCAGGATGTGATAGTAAAATGATCCGGAGATTTGCGACGCAAATGGACCGGACCTCCGATGGGCGTGCCGGCTGCAAGGGATATAACTCCGGCGTGAATTGTTTCAGAATTGACCGGGATTTTCGGGGAGAGGCATCTGTTCAATGGAGAAGGAAGAAAACATCATTCGGATATCGGTACGTGCGCTCGTAGAGTTTCTCCTGCGCAGGGGGTCTCTGGATACGCAGGCGGGTTCTTCTTCCGAGGCGGCCATGCTGGAGGGTGCGCGGATCCACCGCAGACTTCAGAAAAAAGAGGGTGAAGGCTATCAGGCGGAGGTCCCTCTCCGCATGGATGTGCCCGTGGGGCAGGCTGTCCTGCGGCTGGAGGGACGCGCGGACGGGATTTTTTGCATGAAAGATGCGAAAGGTGCAGAAGATGTGGGAGATTCGGAAGAAGCGGGAAATGCGGATCCGGGGATCGAAAAGTCTTCTGCCCCTCTTTGGACGATCGATGAGATCAAGACAGTGTTCCGTGGACTCGGGAGTATGGAAGGGCCTGTGGATGTCCATCTGGCCCAGGCCCGCTGCTATGCCTATATGTATGCCTGCCGGGAAGGCCTTGACAGGATCCGGATCCGCATGACCTACTGCAGTCAGGCGACGGGTGATGTGAGGTATTTTTATGAAGCGCTGTCCTTTGAGGCGCTGGAAGAGTGGTTTGAGGAACTGATCGGAGCATATGAGCCCTGGGTCGGCATGCGCCTGTCCTTTGACGAGGCGAGAAGCAGAACCATCCGGCAGATGGTCTTTCCTTTTCCCTATCGGGAAGGGCAGTATGACCTTGCCGCAGGGGTCTACAGAACCATCGTGCATGGGAAAAAGCTTTTCCTGCAGGCGCCCACAGGCACCGGGAAAACGATGGCGGTCCTGTTTCCGGCCCTCAAGGCGGTCGGCGCAAAAAAGGCGGAGAGGATCTTTTATCTGACTGCAAAAGGTGTCACAGGCTCAGTGGCACAGGAGGCGCTTTCTCTACTCCATAATAAGGGGCTCAGTATCCGCAGCCTTTCTCTGGTATCGAAGGAACGTGCCTGCCCCTGCACCCAGGTCGACTGCCGGCCGGAGGTATGTGCACGGGCTGACGGTCACTTTGACAGGGTCAACGCTGCTCTTTGGGAGCTTCTGCAAGGGACGGCCGAAGGCGCGTCGATGACCGCACAGGCAGTCGCGGAGTGCGCCCGCAGGCACAATGTATGTCCGTATTCACTCTCTCTGGATGCGGCCGAATTCGCGGATGTGATCATCTGCGATTATAATTATGCTTTTCACCCCCAGGCCAGGCTGACTCGCTTTTTTGACGGCAAAAACAATTCGATCCTGCTGATTGATGAAGCGCATAATCTTCTGGAGCGCGGACGGGATATGTACAGCGCGCAGCTCTCTTACAGCCAGGTGAGGCGGTTCCGCAAATCGGTAAAGACTGTCTGGCCGCGGCTCTGGAAGAAGATGAAAAACCTTGTGCAGATTCTGCGCCGGCTGGAAAAGGATACCGCACAGGACGACAGGAGGATCACTGTTTTCAACGATTGGACAGCTGAGGAAACAGAGGCCGAAAGCCCTGCCGATGCTGCCGCTGCCAATGATGCGGCGCCTGAAGTACCTGATGCAATGCCGGTCAGGCGTTCACAGCTCTATTATGCGGTGGAGGAAGTGAGGGATCAGATCCAGTGGATCCTGGAGCAGGAAAACAGGAGCGCCGCTCTGTATGGGGAGGCGCGGGATTCTGCTGCTGCCCCGGATTCTGCCTTGGACGCTGCCTTAGACTCCGTCTCGCATTCTGCCTCGGATGCAGGTGATTCCGGTGACCACAGAGATGATGATCCGAAAGAGGATGGGACTGCAAAAACAGACTCCGGGCCCGCCGGGATCCCGGAACTTCTGGAATTCTACTTCGGCCTGTCGCATTTTAGCCAGATGCTCCGCGAACTCGATGCTCATTATATCGTCTACGCGGAAAAAGGAGGCGGAAGTCAGCCGGGAAAAGGCTCTTCCGCCGTAGAAGGTTCCGGGAGTCCCCGCTCCGCAAGCTCTCATGGAGGATTTACAGTGCATCTGTATTGCGCTGATCCGTCCGGACATCTGCGGGAATGTATGGAAGGCCTGACGTCGGCGGTTTTTTTCTCGGCGACATTTCTGCCCATCCAGTACTACAAGAGTCTTTTGGGAGGAAAGCCGGAGGATTTCGAGATGTATGCCAGATCCTCCTTTTCTCCTGAACGGCGCAAGGTCGTCATCGTGCGTGATGTGACCAGCCGCTACAGGGACCGGAACGAAGAGACCTACACGCGGATCGCCCGCAGCATCGGGCGGATCGTGGCCTGCCGCCCCGGCAACTATATGGCATATTTTCCGTCCTATGCCTTTCTGGAAAATGTCCTGGATGCCTTCTGCAGAGAATGCCATCCGGAGGAACTGTCTCTGCGGGAGCCGTCGGAGCTGCCGGAACAGTCGGATATTGCCGACAGACCTGTCGGTCTTGACACATCCTCCCGGGTATGTGTTCTTGCCCAGAAGAGAGAGATGGGGGATGCGGAGCGGGCAGCATTTCTGCAGGCGTTTGAAGACGTGCGAAGCGACCGTCATCTGATCGGTTTCTGTGTGCTGGGCGGCATGTTCGGAGAGGGCATAGATCTCAGGAGCGACCGGCTTATTGGAAGCCTGGTCGTGGGGACGGGGATTCCGCCGGTGGAGCCTCAGCGGGAGCTTCTGCGAGAGTATTTTTCGTCATGGGGCAGAAACGGTTATGACTTTGCCTATCGTTTTCCCGGCATGAACAAAGTGCTGCAGGCGGCCGGACGTGTCATACGGACGGCAGATGATACAGGAATTGTTGTTCTGATGGATGGGAGATTTTCTGAAGGGGCAAACCGTGAGCTTTTTCCTCTGGAATGGGGGCAGCCGGAGTCCGTAGGAAGCGACATGGCAGCAGAGATCATCCGTCATTTCTGGGAAAAAAAGTTTCCTTCATAGGAATATATTTTTGTTAACTTTAAAAAGGCAGAATACTCTGTAAATTAGGTGAATTAAGCCCGAAAACCCGCAAAATCAAAAAAATCAGACATCTAAGTCATTGTGGATAACTCTGTGGATTCTGGGGATATCTGGGTGAAAAGCAGAAAAAAACAGGTGGAAAAGTCAATTTTATGTGGACGAAATAGCAATTACTTTGAAAGTGCCAAAGAAATTGACTGATTTGAATAACGGACATTTTTGTTAACTTTTGTTGAAGGCCGGTATAAAAATGGCATTTACATAGATACAAAGAGTCCTGTCGATTGTACAATAACTGCAAAAATACTTTCAGGAGGATATACTATATGTGGGCATTCAACAGCGTGTTTTATCAGATTTATACTTTGGGATTCTGCGGAGCTCCTTTTTCCAATGACAAGGATCCGGAAGAGGAAATGGCACAGCACAGGATCCGAAAAGTGACGGAGTGGATTCCTCATATGAAGAAACTGGGGATCGACGCAGTCTATTTCTGCCCTCTGTTTGAGTCTGACACGCATGGTTATAATACAAGAGACTATAAAAAGATCGACGTCCGCCTGGGGACCAACGAGGATTTCCGGGAGGTCTGCAGGGAACTTCACGAGAACGGGATCCGCGTCGTTCTGGACGGTGTCTTCAACCATGTGGGCCGCGGTTTTACACAGTTCCTGGACGTGGTCAAAAACAGGGAAAACTCCCCTTACAGGGACTGGTTCCACATCAATTTTTACGGGAATTCAAACTACAACGACGGCCTCTGGTACGAGGGATGGGAAGGAAATTACGATCTCGTCAAACTCAATCTCCGCAACGAGGAAGTGATCGGACATATTTTTGATGCCATCCGCTACTGGGTGGAGTACTTTGAGATTGACGGTCTCAGACTGGACGTGGCTTACTGCCTGGACAGGGATTTTATCCACAGGCTGCGCGCTTTTACGGATTCCCTCAAGGAGGATTTCTTCCTGGTCGGCGAGATCCTGGGAGGGGATTATAAGGTCATCATGGGAGACGGAAAGCTCCACTCCGCGACCAATTATGAGTGCTACAAGGGCATCTATTCTGCCTTCAACAGCATGAATATGTTCGAGATCGTCCACTCCCTGATCCGGCAGTTCGGCTCCGATCCCTGGACTTTGTACCACGGATATCACCTGCTGTCCTTCGTCGACAACCACGATGTGAGCAGGATCGCGACGATTTTGGAGAAAAAAGAACACCTTCCCCTGGTCTATGCCATGTGCTTCGGCATGCCGGGCATTCCCTGCATCTATTATGGAAGCGAATGGGGGGCGGAGGGAGACAAGAAAAACGGCGATCCCTCGCTGCGTCCCTGTTTTGATGAGCCGGAGTGGAACAGGCTCAGTGACTGGATAAGTCATCTTGCCGCGGCAAAGAAAAAGTCCCAGGCTCTCTGCAATGGAGACTTCCGAAGCGTGCTTTTGACCAACAAGCAGTGTATCTTTGAACGCAAGACCGATCAGGAGCGTGTGCTTGTCGCGATCAACGCCGATGGCGAGGAATATGTCGCGCATTTTAATGCCGGCTGCGGATTGGCCGTAGATCTTATCACCGGGAAAAAGCATGATTTCGGAGGCGGGAGCCATCTGCCTCCCTACAGTGCGGCTTTCTGGCTGATGGAGAAATAAAGATCCGGCCGCAGGCAATCATTGTAAGTAAAAGAGGAGGATCTCAATGCTTCATCTTGAATCTCCTGAAGTCCGAAAATGTCTCCTGCAGGGAAAATTCGGACTGGAAAAGGAAGGCCTGCGTGTATATGAAGACGCTTCAATGGCTCATACACCGCACCCTTTTCCGAATGACAGCCATATTACCCGTGATTTCTCTGAAAACCAGGTAGAGATCAACACCTGTGCCGAGCCATCGGCCGAGGGGGCTGTCCTTGCGCTGGAGGCCTACAGCCGACAGGTCCGGAAGACGATCGGTGCACTTCCGCGCCCGGAGTATATCTGGCCCTTCTCCAATCCGCCCTTTCTGGCGGGGGAGGAGGACATTCCCATTGCGCAGTTTACAGGTCCGCTGGCATCGAAGACCGTTTACCGGGAATATCTGGCAAGGCAGTATGGACGCTATAAGATGACTTTTTCCGGCATCCATGTGAACTATTCCTTTTCCGAGGAGCTTCTCAAGGAAGAGTTTTCTCTCAGGGGCACCGGCCGTTCCAGGTCCTTCCGTGACAGTTTTTATCTGGAACTGGCGGAAAAGGCGGCCGCCTATGGCTGGCTCCTTGTCATCCTGACGGCGGCCAGTCCGGTGCTGGATGCAAGTTATTTTGAGCACGCAGACAAGGCAGGCAGGATCACTGGACGGGATGTCTTTTCGGGAATGGCCAGTGTCCGCTGCAGTGAGCTTGGCTACTGGAACGCTTTCGCGCCGGTATTCGATTACGCCAATATCCAGAGGTATTCGGACGGGATCAGAAAATATGTGGAGTCCGGTCTGTTGTCCGCTGTCTCAGAACTCTACTACCCGGTCCGTCTCAAATCCAAGGGAGAGAACAACCTCGATTCCCTCAAAGAAACAGGTGTGGATCACATTGAGCTGCGCATGTTCGATCTCAATCCTCTGGCCGGGGCCGGACTGGATGTGCGGGATGTGCAGTTTACCCAGCTTTTCCTGGTCTGGCTGGCTTCGCTCCCCAGGAGAAACATGTCGGTCTCGGACCAGGTTCTGGCTGTGCAGAATTTCAAAAATGCCGCTCACTATGATCTGCGCACTGTGCGCATTGTCATGCCGGAGCTCAAAGGGCAGGCAGCAGATACTGCGCAGGATGCGGCTCTTTACGTAATGGATAGGATCCGGCGCTTTTACCGCCCCCTTCTTCCGGACCTTCCCGACTGGGTGGATGAGATCCTTCATTTCGAATATCAAAAGCTGAAACATCCTGAAAAGCGCTATGCGGCCCTTGTGCGCGAGAAGTTTTCCGGAACTTTCCTTGAAAAGGGAATCCGTCACTGTATGCACCCTGACGAGGGTGAGTAAGTTTCAGGCGCATTTATACTGTAACCGGTAATCTGTATAACAGCTGACCGCACCTGCTTTGCGGATTGAAACACAGGCGCGCAGGTACTATAATAAGACTGCAGCGAATGGCTTGGGGAAGGCCGCATCAGACGGTCATCCCGGGAGGCCTTCTACAAGTTCTGAAAGCTGGATTTGGCATACGATATGCTATTTGCATGACGGGAAGAGAGAGAAGGGAGTGACTGTGGAAAGAGATAAGGACAATACCGCCAATACAGGGGCGGGCAGCATTGACATCGATGAAGAGGTGTCTGCATTACAGGACGGCGGCATCGAGCAGATGACGTTTGAGGACATCTGTGCCCTGGCAGAGGAGAACATGCGTCTGAAGCAGGAGCTTCGGATCAGAGATAATGATATCCTCAGCCATGATCAGGTCTTCGACTCGATCGTCAGCGGGACACAGAATCTGATCCTTGTAATGTCTGTTACCACCTTTAAGGCGGAGTTCATCACTTCCAATATCGATACCGCACTCGGAGTCAGCCGCAGTGAGGCCATGGAGGATGTGCGCAATATCAGTCATGTCTTTGACGACATCGAACAGCACAACGGGCTGGAAGAGTTTTTTATCCACCGGAAGAACGGAGCGCGCCGCCAGTATCTGATTTACGTGATCCATCTTCCTTACGGACGCTCTGACCGGGTCGCTGTGGTTTTGCTGTGCAAATCCAACGCGTCGAAAACAGATCTCGAAGAGATCATGATCCGGCAGACGCAGGATGCCAACCGGGCTGCGGGCTATTTCCTTGCCAGCATGTCACACGACTTCCGGGTGCCGATCAACTCGATCTCCGGATTTGTCATGCTGCTGATGAAGAATGCCAACAATCCGTCCAAAGTCATGGAATATTCCCACCGGATCGGACTGGCCTGCCAGGAGATTCTGACTACAGTCGACCAGATCCTGGATATGAGCCGTATAGAGACATTGGAGGCCGAACTGGCATCTGAGGAATTCGGTCTCGGCCTGGTCCTGGAGGAGGTCTCTTCCATTATTAAAAGTCTCGCGAAAGCACGGGATCAGAAATTCGTTTTTTCTGCTGTGGGGATCGAACACGACATTGTCCTGGGAGACAGGGACAGGATCACAGAGATCCTGCGCGGCATTCTTTCCAACGCAGTCAAATATACACCTCCGGGCGGACGGGTGGAACTCACCGTCACAGGCGTCCCGGATGAAAACAATGAAAATGTCTCCCTGATCTTCGAGGTGCGGGATACCGGCATCGGAATGGAAAAAGATCAGCTGCAGAAGTATTTCCGGGACGAGATTCCGGAAAACGCGGATGGCAGGCCCGGACGCGGAACAGGCATCTGGCTTGTGCGCAGACTGATCGACATGATGGGCGGAAGCATATCGGCCCAGAGTCTGCCGGGTGAGGGGACGATCATATGGATCCGCCTGCAGCTCAAGATGGTCAACAGCGGCGGCTCTGATTTCTGGAAACAGCACGGGATCCAGAACATACTGGTCGTCAACAATAACCTGCAGGAGGCCGCGAGGATCCGGAATCTGATGGAGAGCGCGGGTGTTACTGCGACCAGCACTTCCAGCGGATATGGAACGATTAAATTGATCGAGCAGGCGGCTGTCGCTGAGAACGAGTTTGATCTGCTCCTTCTGGATGAGGATCTTCAGGATATGGACTGGCATGAGGTCGTGAACAGCGTGCGCAGAATGTCCTGGATCCGGATGCCCCATATTTTCCTGATGACCAGCCGTCATATGTTTGACGAGGAACGTCGCGGTGCAGGGATAGGACAGACTCTTCAGAAACCTTTTTATGTCTCGGGACTGCACAGGCTGGTCGATCAGGTCTGCGAAGTATCCGGAAACGGTACCGGCGACTATGAGGATGGTGAACAGTCCATGGACGGACTGCGTTTCCTGATTGCGGAAGACAATACCATCAATGCCGCCATGCTCAAGGAGCTCCTGGAGATGACAGGCGCCCGCTGTGAGATTGCCGGAAACGGAAGGGCGGCGCTGGCTATGTTCAGCAACTCCAGGCCGGGCTACTATGATGTGATCCTCATGGATCTGCAGATGCCTGTGATAGACGGGTACGCCGCAGCGGAAGCAATCCGCGCCATGGACCGTGAAGACGCAAAGACGATCCCGATTTTTGCCATGACAGGCAACAATTATGAAGAGGATCTGAACCGTACTTTTGAGGCCGGGATGAATGCGCATATCACCAAGCCCATTGATATCCGGGTGCTGCAGAATCACGTGCGCCGTGTCCGCGGCAGTTGACGGCAGGAAATGCCCGGGAAAACTCCCTGTTCAGGAATATGCAGGAATGGAAAATAACAGTTTTTTTCAGAGATTGATCCGCAGGATCCGGGAATGGCTGCAGAAGCTTCTGCAGATCCTGTTTCCGGCAGATGTCCTCGATCGTATCAGACAGACTGATGCGGACGCAGATGATGCGCCAATTGGGGAAGGACCTCCGGAGCTTTCGGAGGAAGAGAGGAGACGCATGATGGAGACACCCGTTGAGAGGCGGCATATCAGATTTTACGGCCGTGTGCAGGGGGTCGGTTTCCGCTATCATATGATGTATGATGCGAGAAATCATGGCCTCACCGGCTGGGTCCAGAATCTGGCGGACGGAAGCGTCGAGGTGGAGATCCAGGGGCCTTCCGCGGTCATTGATTTTGTGATCAACAATCTCGGAAGAGGGCGCTGGATCCGTGTGGACGAAATGGATTGCGAGAAGATTCCTGTCGTGCAGGGTGAACATGGTTTCAAGGTGACAGGATACTATTAAAGATACAAAAAACCATATGCCGTCGGTACCATCCGGCGGCTTATTTACTGTAAAAGCTCTGGTCAAGCGACCGGGGGCGCCGCGTGCTCGCACGCAGGCGGCCACGGGCATTTGACCAGGCCACATGTATGAGCAAAAAAGCCACGCGCCGCGAAGCAAGCGGGGCGATTTGCGAATACAGGTGGCAGGATTGCGGAAGCTGCTTAAGCAGCGGAGCAATCCGAAGAGCTTTTACTCCCTTGGTGAAGGCAGTCACGCTGCCATGGCAGTTTTCTATAAGATAAAGAGGCCGGTGAAAACACGATCGGCGGGAGAGAAGAAGATGAGAAAAAGTGCGGCGCTGAGTACGCTATGCTACATGGAAAAAGACGGAAAATACCTTATGTTGCATCGCACAGTCAAAAAGAACGATGTGAACAAGGATAAGTGGATCGGTGTCGGCGGCCATTTTGAGGCCGATGAGAGTCCGGAGGAGTGTCTTCTGCGGGAGGTCCGCGAGGAGACCGGATACCGGCTTACTTCCTGGAGGTTCAGGGGGATCGTCACCTTTGTCTCAGGGGACGGCGTCACGGAATATATGCATCTGTTCACTGCAGACGGCTTCGAGGGAGAGCCCATCGCCTGCGATGAGGGGCAGCTGGAATGGGTGGATATAGCCCGGGTCTGGAAGCTCAATATCTGGGAGGGGGACAAGATCTTTTTCCGCCTGATCGACGAGAATGTCCCTTTCTTTTCTCTCAAGCTTGTCTACAACGGTAGCGGAGGGCTTGTATCCGCAGTCCTGAACGGGGAGCCGATGGAGCTCTTCGATATCCTCAATGAAGACGGGACCAGGACGGGGCTTGTGCGGGAGAGGGGTGTCGCGCACCGCGACGGAAGTCTCCATGAGACCGTGCACACCTGGATCGTCAGGCGGGCGCAGCAAGCAGCCGCGGACGAGGGAAAAAGATCATCTGCTGATGCCGCTGCTGAAGAGGAAAAGAAGACAGGCACTGAAGAGGGAAAGAAGGCAGGCACTGAAGAGGGAAAGCGCTGGGAGGTGCTGCTGCAGAAACGCAGCGCGATCAAGGATTCCAATCCCGGCTGTTATGATATTTCCTCCGCAGGCCATCTTTCGAGCGGGGATATTGCTCTTGAGGGCGCGCTGCGGGAACTGAAGGAGGAACTGGGTGTCACGGCCTCTCCGGAGGACCTGCACTACATCGGGAAACACCGCGGATCATTCCAGGCACCCTTTCACGGAAGGATGTTCCGCGACAATGAACTCAGCAATGTCTATGTCATCACGAAGTATATCGATGAGAGCAGGCTGCGTCTCCAGGAGAGCGAAGTCGAATCCGTCATGTGGATGGATTACGAGACCTGCAGGAGACAGATCCATGAGGGGACCCTCCCCAACTGTATTTATGAAGATGAATTTGACATGGTCGGAGAGTATCTGAAGCACTTATGATCCGGCAGGACGGATGATCGCAGGAAAAGGCACAGCCGGATATGGCGGCTGTTCGTTTGGAAGTCGTGAATTGACAGAGGTAAAAGACATGGCATTATCTACGTATACTTATGAGCAGCAGGGGTTAGGAGCAGAGCTCGGACTTCTGACCGATAAGGAAAAAGACGCTTTGGAAAAGTCCTGGGCGGCAGCCTTTGCGTCGGATATTTTTCCCTATATCGATGAGAAGATTTTCATCCCCCTCTACAGCGAGAGAAAGTCCAGAAGAAATGTTCCGGTCAACGTGCTGGCGGGAGCCCTGCTCCTGCAGGAGATCCGCGGAATGTCGGATGAAGATCTGGTGGAGGCGGCCATGTTTGACCTCCGCCTGCGGACCGCCCTTCATATCACCAATGCGGTCGGACAGCCCCTGAGCCTGCGCACCATACAGAGGTTCCGGACCCGCCTCAAGAGGCACAAGGAGACTGCCGGCGATGATCTTCTGAAGATCTGCTATGACGGTATTTCAGACAGACTGACTCCTTTTCTGGAAAAATACGCCAAATATATGGCCAATCCTGCCCAGCCTGATCCGGAGAACAGGGAGCGGCGCAGGAATCCCGGAACCCGGGCGGCAGGGAAAAAAGACGCATCGTCTGTTTCCGATTCCGGCACAGTATCATCCGCAAAAGCAGACGGGACAGCTCTTGATGCCGGGCCGGAGCCGGGACGGGAAAAAGCGTCCGGGTTTGATCTCTCCATTCTGGCGGATCCGGCCGTTTTCAAGGTAAACTGTCTTCCCGCCCACTCGGATCATATGTTTTTTGCGGATGAAAGGGAACTGGAAAAGGGCGCCGGGGAGCCGGCCGGAACCGCAGGTTCATCGGTATTGCGCTATTCCCTGAACGGCCTCTGGAAGTTTTCCTATTCGGAAAAGCCGGCGGACGCGCCCGCAGGCTTTGAAGCCCTCTCTTATGACTGCCGCACATGGGCGGACATCCGTGTCCCTGCCCATATTCAGATGGAAGGGTATGATGTTCCCGCCTATATCAATTATCAATATCCCTGGGACGGCAGGGAGGATATCATCCCCGGCGAGATTCCGGAGCACTATAATCCCACGGCGTCCTATGTAAAATATTTCCCGATCCCTGCATCCATGCAGGACTATCTGGACCAGGGAAGTCCCCTGATCATTTCCTTCCAGGGAGTGGAGAGCGGTTTTGCCCTGTGGTGCAACGGACAGTATGTCGGCTACAGCGAGGACAGCTTTACCCCTTCGGAATTTGACCTGACAGCTTTCATCCGGCCGGGCCTCAACAAACTTGCTGTGCGTGTCTTTAAATGGACTGCCTCCAGCTGGCTTGAGAGCCAGGACTTTTTCCGCTTCTCGGGTATTTTCAGGGACGTTTACCTGTATACGGTCCCCCGTGCCCATATCTATGACCTGCGCATCCGTCCGACTTTGGACGACACATTTACGACGGGCACTCTTTCCATAGAAGCGCAGATCATGCTGCCGGGAGAGTCCCGTTCTACCCGGGATAAGACCGGACGCCTGTGCCTTTACTATGCACTTGTAAAAGGAGGGGAAAAGATCCTGGACGGCGCAGTGGAAGTGGCTGAGGACGCATATGATCAGGACAAGGGGACTTCCCTTGTGACTGTCTCGGAGACTCTTTTGTCGCCGGCGCTCTGGAGCGCAGAGGATCCCCTGCTCTATGATCTGACCCTCCGCCTGGTCAGTGAAAACGGAATGCGGGATGATGAAAATGAGCCGCAGGAGGCTCTTTTGGAAATCGTCCGGGAGCGCGTGGGTTTCCGGCGCTTTGAGATGAAGGACGGCCTCATGTGCCTGAACGGAAAACGCATCGTTTTCCGCGGCGTCAACCGCCACGAATTTACCTGCGACAGCGGCCGCGTCGTTCCTACGGAGGTGACTTATCAGGACCTCCTCCTGATGAAGCAGAACAATATCAATGCCGTGCGCACCTGTCATTACCCCAACAGTTCAGCTCTCTATCGCTTCTGCGATGAGCTGGGTCTCTACCTGATCGCTGAAAACAATATGGAAAGCCACGGCAGCTGGTCGCCGACAGAACTGGGGCTTCCCACACCGGGAATTGTCCCCGGAGATGACGGGCGCTGGCTGGACCTGCTTCTCGACAGGATCAATTCCTGCTGGCAGAGGGACAAAAATCATCCATCGATCCTCATCTGGTCAGTGGGCAATGAGTCCTTCGGAGGGACGGTGATCCGGGACATGGCGGAAAGATTCCGTGCCCTCGATACAGACCGCCTTGTCCACTATGAGGGCATTTTCCATGACCGAACCTGGCCGCAGACATCGGATATGGAGAGCCAGATGTATCCTTCCGCGGAAGCGATTGAAGAGTTCCTGAGGGAAAACAGGGACAAGCCTTTTATCTGCTGTGAGTACACTCATGCCATGGGCAATTCCTGCGGAGGCATGCACCGCTATACGGACCTGACCCTTCGCGAGCCCCTCTATCAGGGCGGCTTTATCTGGGATTTTGTCGATCAGTCCATCCGCAGCAGAAACCGGTATGGAGAGGAATTCCAGGCCTACGGCGGCGATTTCGGCGAGCGTCCCACAGACTATGATTTCTCCGGGAACGGAATTGTCGACGGCACCCGCCGCCCCTATGCGGGGAAGATGCAGGAGGTCAAATTCAACTATCAGAGCATCCGCTTTGAAGTAGAAAAAGACCGTGTCCGCGTCATGAATGACAGCCTCTTTACGTGCACGGACCGGTACAAGTGCGTCGTCCGTCTGGACAGGGAAGGGCATCAGGCGGCGGAGGCTCTTTTGCAGACCTCGGTTCCGCCCCTTGCAGAGGCGGAATATGTCCTGCCCCACCCGATCCTGGAAAAAATCGATCAGATTTCTTCGGAGGCTGCAGCCGGGGGAGAGACTGTGGAGTATGCCGTGACAGTCTCCATGTGCCTGCGCGAGGACTGTGTCTGGGCTCCTGAAGGCTATGAGATCGCTTGCGGGCAGGGTGTTTTCCGGACTCCTGACCCGGCTTCTGAAATGAAAGCGGCTGCAGGAACGCTGGAGGAGAAAACCGGTCAGAGAGCCGGTGAGTCCGCGGAGACCGCGGGTGAGAAGACCGGCGAGATAAGCGGGTCCGACTGGAAGAGGACCATAGTGGTCCGGACACCCTGCGGAAAGCTGGAACTGACAAGGGGAAGCTTCAATATAGGCATCCGGGGGGAGCATTTCGATGCCCTGTTTTCCATTCTCCAGGGAGGCCTCGTCTCCTTCCGCCGCGGCGGAAATCCCTTTGCGGGCGGCGGCATGACGGGCTGCGCAGGCGGACCTGCCTTTGGCAGAGATGCCGTATTTACGGGCTGTGAATTGTTTGAAAAAATGCCCCGTCCCTGCTTCTGGCGCGCCCCCACCAGCAACGATATCGGAAATCATATGGCGGCCCGCTATGGTGCCTGGAAACTTGCCGAAGAATATCAGATCCCTCTGCCCGGGACATTGCGGATCTTCGCACAGGAGGATTCGGTTCTCCTGCAGCTCCGGCATGCCCTGCCCATACCGGGAGTAAGGGCACAGACCCCAGAGCAAAACCCTGCACAGAACTCTGCACAGAACCCTATGGATCTGCTTCCCTGTGTCACAGTCGGCTACCGATTCTATGCGGACGGAAGGCTGACATTGTCCATGGACTGGGATCCTGCGATGAACTGCGCTGAATCCGGATCTGGGCTTCCGCCCATGCCCGTGTTCGGATTCAGCTTCCGCCTGAACCCGGATCTTGACCGATTTACTTTCTACGGGAAGGGACCGGCCGAGAACTATATCGACCGCAACCGCGGGGCGAGGCTGGGAATCTTCAGCAGCTCCGTGGCTCAGAATATGTCGCCCTATCTTGTCCCCCAGGAATGCGGCAACCGGACCGGTGTCCGCTGGGCTGCAGTAACAGACCGGCGCGGCAGAGGCCTGCAGTTCACAGCGGGCGGGGGAAAGGGGAACGATCGGCAGCCATACTGTGCCGGGAATTCTGAGTCCTGCCAATCCACATGCGCCGGAATGGAATTCAGCGCGCTGCCCTACACACCGCAGGAACTCGAGGCAGCCTCTCATCCCTATGAACTGCCTCCGGTGCATTATACCAACGTACGCTGTGCCCTGATGCAGATGGGTGTCGGCGGTGATGACAGCTGGGGGGCTCCCACACTTCCCCAATACTGCCTGCCGGCAGACCGGAAACTTCATTTCGAAGTGACTGCGGAAGGAATCTGATGGTCAGTATCATTTGACATTCCCCAATACGTGCCATACGTACCATATGTGCCGCCTGAAGGATAAACATTCCTTCAGGCGGTTATTTTTTCGCATTTTTGCTCATTTATCTTTGTATTTTTGCTTATTTATCTTTGCTTTTTTGAATTATTTTTTGATTT
>ODAI012379464.1_pt1 | contig 16928 bp, 10 predicted proteins | sample 1539321 | NCBI WGS metagenome assembly ODAI01 (sample SAMN02144231, study PRJEB22623) | gut metagenome | biome: sheep rumen | host: Ovis aries | place: New Zealand | reverse complement strand
TTCTGAAAAAAAATGAAAAAAAATGGGATTTTTTAACACAGATAAGCACAGATGAACTCGGATGGGACACGGATATTTTTTTATTTATTATCTGTGTCCTATCCGTGTTAATCCCCGTCCATCTGTGGTGCCTCGCGGGGGAAGGCTCCGCGCGAGAACTGACTGCATGTAAAAAAAATGGCGGGAAGGAACAAAACGGCTTACGAAAATACTCGGTTTGTGCTGCGCCGAAGGAGGAAAATATATAAAATTCCAATCAGAGACCGCGTATAGCAGGCGAGCCTGCGATTTCGCTAAGCCGTTTTCGCGACTGGTAGCCATTTTTTTTCATAAACAGTTTTATGTTGCGGAGCCTTGTTATTTGGGTTTGACACAGATGGACACAGATAGACACAGATGAACTCTGATGGGATACGAATAATTTTTTATTTATTATCTGTGCCTCATCCGCGTTAATCCCCGTTCATCCGTGGTTCCCCGCGGAAACTTTAATCACTGGCTTTTGACTCTATCTTTTCTTCTATTGAGTCGTCTAATAAATAAAAGAAATCTATTCCGGTGCGGGATTCTATTTCGTTGATGGAGACGCGGTAGGCCTCGTAGCTGTCATCACACTGTTTGTTGGGAATGAGGTAGGCGCGGGCTATGAGTTTTGTGCAGTCATCGGGGGTGGCAAAATCGTCTTTGTCTTCGTATACGGGAAGCAGGACTATTTTGTAAAAATACCGGGGGATGACCACTTTACTTGCGCCGATGGTAGCGTAGCGGTCTGCACTTTCGTCCAGAACGGGGCCGCAGATGACATAAGCCCTTCCATATTTATTCGCCCAGGAGCGCACATCTTCTTCCAGATCTTTCCAGATGCCCCGGTTAAACTGGGGAGCCTGTGGCGTCATGTTGCTCATGTAAAAGGTTTCGCTCATGGCTTCCGGACTGTAGGCAAAATCTGCGGCCGGGGCTAAATGTCCGCGGTCGTAACCGGATTTGCGGTAGTCGGCAAGGCTGGCAGACTCGGTGGAAATCTGGGGATCGGGGCGGAAGTCGTTTGAGCGGGAAGTATTTTTGACAAGTTCACTTCTTTCCAGCTGGTAGGCAGACCATTCTGCCTGTTCATAACTTTCCCGGTAGCAGATGTCGTAGTCGGTAAAATGGCGCAGTTCGTGGTCGGGAGCATGCTTTACTGCCGGGCAGCGGGGAAAGGCAAGGTTACTGGGCAAGAGGATAAGTCCGTCGGAAGCCGGCGGTACAGCGGTGGAAAGCAGGCTTTGGTCTTCTCCTCCGTCAGATGCATCTTTTGCAGGTAAAGAATCATCTGACGGATGCTGGGCTTTTTCCTGCTGCTGACCGTCAGAAGCAAGTTCCTCCTTAAATTGCTCCGCCCGCTGAAAGGTTTGGAAAAGCCAGGCGCGCACTTCTGGCTGATGAGTGTAGCACCAGATGCCCGCAAGGGCAAGGACACTGATGATGATAACGATAACAAAAATGATGGTGATTTTGGTGTCGCTTGTCTGCTTCTTTGATTTTCGTTTTTTCTGTGCCATACGGAGAGTATAGCACAGAAAAAGGATAATTTTAAGAGCATAAAAAAGCCCGCCCAGGGCCTCCGCATTATAAATACCTTTAAAATGTATTGTATTTAAAAATTAAGAAAAATAATAAGATTCTTTTGGAGGAAGAAATGAACTTGAAAGAATCTCTGGAAACAATAAATGACAGCCGGATAGACAGATGCAAGAAGCATAGTCTTGTCGATATACTGATGATTGTATTTTTCGGGTGCTTTGCGGATACAAAAGCATAGAATCAATACATTTATACGCGGAACTAAGCGTAAATGTGCTGAAAAAATATCTCATTCTTGCAAACGGCATACCAAGCGCAGATACAATCCTGCGTGTACTGGCAAAAATCGACACCGGGCAGCTGGGAAAAGTATTCATTGAATATGCAAAACATGTTTTCGGAAACAAAATCAAAGAAGGAGACGTGCTTGCTTTTGACGGAAAGACGGAATGCGGCTCCGAATACAGGGCGCTGACGGAAAACGGAACGGGACACAAGGCAGTTCATATGGTCAGCGCATGGGCTTCAAGGCTGGGAGTGTGTTTCGGTCAGATAAAAACAGAGGAAAAATCGAATGAGATTACGGCAATCCCTGAACTCCTTGAGCTTCTTGATTTGAAGGGGGTCATAGTGACGGTAGATGCGATGCATATGCGCACAAGCGCAAACGTCAATAGCTACTTCTAACGCAAACATCGCGCTTGCGCGATGTATGGGCTGCCAGAAAAAAAATCGCCGGAAAAATCGCGGAGAAAAAATCAGACTATGTATTCTCGCTCAAGGGGAATCAGGAAAAAATACATGACGACGTGAAAGACTTCTTCACAAGCCATGAGCTTGATGAAAAATACTGCGAACGCTATAAGATTCAGAAATATGAAGGCGAACTAGAAATCGGACACGGAAGAATAGAAAAAAGGGAAGGATTTTTATGTACAAATATTAAATGGCTCGAAGGCAAAGCTGAATGGCCGAATCTAAAAGCCGTCGGCATGGTCAGATGCCACAGGACAGAAAAGAAAACCGGAAAAGAATCGTCAGAAACAAGATTTTTCATCATGTCATTAACAGATGCCGGTAAAGCCTGCCAGGCAATGCGCTCTCATTGGGGTGTAGAAAATGGCCTGCACAAGGAGTCTGTCAATTTCAGGAAAACAAATGCTTTGTGATAAACGCGAAGAATGCCTTGAAAAAGTCTGTAGAAATATATAATGCGGAGGCCCTGGTGTTTGTTCAAGCGCGCTTGACGGCGTCAAGTTCGCTCTTGACTGTGAACATCGCGGAAGCGTCGGCGGCTTCCCATTTTTCCATGATGCGGTTTATGACAATTTCAATGTTTGACGATTCCACTTCTTGCAGTAGAACCATGAACTGGTTTTTGGCGTTTTGGGAAACCACGTCGCTTTGCCTCAAAGAACTTTTTATTGCGTCCAAAAGTTGTTCCGCCGCGTCCTCGATTGGAATCGCCGAGCGCTTCGTTTCGGAAATTGAAAACAAGACCGCCCAAATTTCCCGTTGGTAGTTGGACACAAGGCGCTTTAAAAACTGGAACACAGTTTTAAACTGTTCAAAGGGAAGGACAAGCGCTCCCCGGGGAAGGGTCCGCTCGCTTAAGATTTGCATGGCGTTGGCAAGATCCGAGGCGCTTGTCTCCTCGTTTTTTCTTTCAGAATCTTTTTCCTTAAAAAACTTAAAGCCGTGCTTTCCGTTTTTCTTGACATCGTAAAGCGCCTTGTCCGCTTTTTTAAAAAGGCGGTCAAAGTCCGTTCCTTCGTTTGGAACAAGGACGCAGCCGATTGAAGCTCCCAAAGGAATCTGGAAGTCTTCGCCCATAAGCTCCTTGGCCGCTTCCAAAATGTATTTGTTTATGAAGCGGGATTTTTTTTCAACTACAATTTCTTCCGTGACGTTTTGGCAAAAGGCGATGAACTCGTCGCCTCCAAGACGGCCCACCAAGTCTATGGGGCGGACAACGGCCTTTAGGATTTCGGAAAAGTGCGCCAAAATTTTGTCGCCCATGGAATGGCCGTAAATGTCGTTCACAAGCTTAAAGCTGTCAAGGTCAATCATCATCAAAACGCCTTGCGCGCTTTTGCATAGGGCGGAGATTTCTTTCTGGGACGAAGCTTTGTTCAAAAGGCCGGTCATCGGGTCAAGGACGGCGGCTTTTTTTAGGCCTTGAATTTTTTCCACCGTTTGCAGAATGTTTCCCACGCGGCGTAAAAGAACGTCCGCTCGAAAAGGCTTTTTTATAAAGTCCATGGCTCCGTTTTCAAAACCCTTGCTTTCTGTGGCGTCGTCTTGGTCGGCGGTCATGAACATAAAAGGAATTTGCTCGTTGAATTCTTTTTGCAATTTTTGCTGAAGTTCGTAGCCGGTCATTCCCGGCATGTGCAAGTCGGAGAGAACCATGTCGGGCGTTTCTTTGTGAAAAAGTTCTATGGCCTCGTTTCCGTTGGAGGCGCAAACTGTTTGGTAAGCGGTGGCAAGTATGTGTTCCGTCATCATCAAGGAAACTTGCTCGTCGTCAACAATCATAATTTTTTTCATGGAAAATCTCCAAATTCAAGTTAGCGCAAAATTCCATTTTTTTCAATCTTTTGTGATGACTTTTTGTTGAATATGATTTAAAATGAAGGCATGATTGACTTGAATGTCTTGAGAGAATTTGGAGCGGACGTTGACGCGGGCCTTGCCCGTTGCCTAAAGAAAGAAGACTTCTATTATAAAATGCTGAACATCTGCCTTTCCGACGAGCGCTTTGAAAAATTAAAGGGCCTTCTTGAGTCCAAGGATTACGACGCGGCCTTTGAAACCGCCCACGCGCTAAAAGGCGTTTTGGCAAATTTGGGCCTTACTCCCATTTACGAGCCCATAAGCCAAATGACGGAATTCTTGCGCGCCAGAACCGACATGGACTACATGCCCTTGTATGGCCAAATGAAAGCGCAATACGACAAGCTTCTTTCGTATAAGTAAAAACTGGTAGGCAGATCATTCCGCCTGTTCATAACTTTCCCGGTAGCAGATGTCGTAGTCGGTAAAATGGCGCAGTTCGTGGTCGGGAGCATGCTTTACTGCCGGACAGCGGGGAAAGGCAAGTTCTGAGGGGAGCTGAATGAGTCCGTCAGGCACAGCTGGAGCGGCGGCTTGCGGTGCAGACGGCTGAGATTTTGCACTTTCAGATTCAGGTTGTGCAGGAGCGGATGCAGGGCTTTCCCCGGATTGAGATGGCGCGGATTTGGAGACGGCTTCAGAAGATTCAGATGGCGGAGTCTCTGCTGACTTTTCTCCTTCTAGTACAGATTCAATTTTTTGTGTGATTTCTTTTTCTGAGCCATAAATACAGTATAGCGGGTTTTTAAGGGGCTAAAAAGCAAAAAAAATCGCCCCTTAGGAAAGGGGGTAGCGGACAGGCAAGAAAGCGGAGAGAAGCGGCACCGCTTGCGGGGACGATTCGCAGAGCGTCTTGCATGGAAGCGAGGGGGACTTTTCCCCCGCCTGCTCTATCTCCCGATATTGCACATTCATAGATATATGGTATACTTGAATGATACTTAAAAAGTTATGGAGGAAAACGAATGGTTTTTCTGAAAAGGTCTGCACTTCCGTGTATTTTGATTTCTTCACTTTTATGGCTTTCCTGCTCACTTGGTTCAAACTCCAGTGAAGCCTCCATTACATTCGAACTTCCAGAGGCACTGGTCCGGGAACTGAGAGAGGGGGGGGGTAAAAGTGACTTTGCTGAATCAGCAGGCCCTGATAAGAGTCTGACTGACACAAATCCTTTCGATGAAATTTCTGAACCTCAGGGCTCCGGTTATTATCTGGATATTTCCATCACAGGTGATTACACAAGTACAAAAACACTTCCTGCCGTTTCCGGAGCAAAGGCTGTTTTTGATGCAATCAACCCGGGGGCCCGCATACAAGTTTCTGCCACGATATACGAGGCAATTTTTCTGGCAGACGGAAGTAAAAAGCGTACCGAACTCTACCATGGAGACAGTGTTGAAATTACCGTCAATGCCGGAGATAACCCGGTAAATCTTTCCCTTAAAAAAGTAAATCCGGATTCCGGTGATACTCCTCCAGACCAGCCTGACACACCGGGTGAAGGCGATACCCCAGGTGAAGGCGATACCCCAGGTGAAGGCGATACTCCGGGTGAAGGTGATACTTCTGGCGAAGGCGACACACCGGGCGAAGGCGATACTCCGGGTGAAGGCGACACACCGGGTGAAGGTGATACTCCTGGCGAAGGCGACACACCGGGTGAAGGCGATACTCCGGGTGAAGGTGATACTCCTGGCGAAGGCGACACACCGGGCGAAGGTGATACACCGGGTGAAGGTGATACTCCTGGCGAAGGCGATACTCCGGGTGAAGGCGATACCCCAGGCGAAGGCGATACCCCAGGCGGAAGTGATACTCCTGAGCAGAAGGACCCGGTTGAAGCAGAATATACTGTGCGCGAGTGGCAGCAGTCTGTAAGCGGACAGGGCTATGAAATTGTTTCTGAAGTAAAAAAGCAGGGACTTTCGGGCAGCAAAACCGAGGCAGTTCCCAGCGAATACGAAGGATTTGAAAACCTTGAAGCAGATGCCGTTGAGCAGCAGACGATTGCCGAAGACGGTTCAACCATTGTAAACATCTACCATGACCGCAAGACTTATACCCTCACCTACAATTCCGGCGCACATACAAGCGAAAATATTCCCGCAGAAAAGATTTACCGGCACGGAGAAAAAGTAAAAGTCTATTTTGACACTTCTGATGTTTCCGGCTATGTCATTGGTGGCTGGTACACTGATTCTGAATGCACAGAACTTTTTGATTCTACTGTCGGCCTTACCGCTCCCCTGACCCTGTATGCAAAATGGGTTGAAGGCGGTCTTTCCGGCATTCAGGTGGACTTTAACCTTACCATGACTGACATTCAGATTGGCCAGTCCCAGCCTGATGCAGACGGAAAAATCACCTTTACTGCACCCTCAGCGGCAACTGGGGAAAGTGCCTACAGCTACGAATGGAAACTTGACGGAGAAGTGCTGACTGGAGAAAACGGCAATACGCTCGTACTTGACACCAGTACCTTTGTCAGCGGACTTCCCTATGACCTTACCGTTTACGTCACAAAGGGCGAGGCTGTCTATTCTGCCTTTATCCAGATTAAAAAAGACTAGCGGGGGCCCGGCATGAAAAAAACACAACACACATGGAAGCGCCTCCTGCCGGCATGCTTTCTTCTGGCATGGACATTTTTTTCCTGTTCAGATTTGAGTCAGGAAACAGGGGCGGACGGCGGAAAAACTGCATATATCTGCGTAAAATCAGCACGAACATCTGGCCAGACACCGGCAGAAAGAACTCTACTCCCCTCCCCTGATCCAGACGACCTGACGGATCTGGTCCTGACGGGTACAAAAAGCGGCGGTACAGAAACGGAACTTGCAAGAGCGGACAATCTGGATGAACTTTCCTCAAAGCGCATAGAAATTCCTTTGGGCGAATGGATTTTTACCCTTACTGCACAACTGGACGGCGTAGAATTTTCCGGAAGTACCAGAGCAAAAGCGGTTGCAGGCAAAACAGTCAGTCTTACCTTTGACCTTACCACAAGCGAAAGCAAGGGTGGCTTTACCCTGCAGGTCTTTTTTTCTGGAGAAGCAAACGAAGTCCTTGCCCGTATCCAAAGTGTGAGCGACGGTCGCTATTATAATCCTCTGGGACAAGAAATAACCACAACCCATGACTCAACCCTCACAATAAATGAAGATGATCAGGGGAAAAAACATGTTCTTCTAAGCGCACCCATAAAATTGAGCGGAACTGAGTGCGGATTTTTAGACGGTTCTTATAAAATTCAGATAGATTTTAACTATAAAGATGGCGACACAAGATGTCTTCTGAACACCTATGAAACAAGCGTGCAGATTAAGGCCGGCTATATTTGCAAGGCAGTCGCCACTCTGGATCTGGTTGGAAAGTATTCAGTTACCCTGCATTTTAACGGGGGCAGTCTGAATGATTCCAGCCCCGAAAATGACGTTCTGACAAGCATTTTCCAGCGCAAAAAGACTGTTTCCCTCCCCGGAAGTGAGCTGATGAGGAAGAGCGGCCACACCTTTGCCGGCTGGTATGACAATGAAGATTTGAATGGCAGCGCAGTAACAGAATTAGCGGCCGGCAGTCAGGGAAGTTTTGACTACTGGGCAAAGTGGGAAGAAAAGAGTGGCTCGGGCAGCGTGACCTTGTATGTAAAGAATGGCGGAACTGGCGACGGTTCCAGCGAGACAAGTCCGCTTGGCAGCATAACTGACGCTGTTTCAAAAATTGCTGCTCTTGTGGATTCAAACGAACACTCTGCTGATGAAAATTGGAATATCTGCCTTTTGAGTGACATTGATGACGGGCAGTCTGTCGGAAGTGAACTTAATGGAAAGGCCACCCGCGTGACGATTTTAAGCAAAAGCGCGGATGACATTAAATCCATAGACTATGAGGTCGACGATTCTAATAGCAAATATGTAAATCTTACAATTGATACAAGCGTTCCCATTGAGCTAAAGGACATAAACATTGTAAATAACGCTAGTGCAAGTGGCAGCGGTAATAATGGTGGCCTTTTGATAAAGTCTGGTTCTGTAACTATGCAAAGTGGCGAAATCTCAGGAAACACAGATTGCGGAGTCGTGATTTGCAATGGAGCTTCGTTTTATATGAAGGGCGGAAGTGTTAAAAACAATGCCTATGAAAATTTGTACGGTCAAGTAATTTATAAAGAAATAGAAAACTTCGGTGATTTCTATATGTCAGGCGGAACAGTTGGCGGAGATAACGGCGGAACGGGCGTTTTTGTTTATAATGATGGCTCGATTACAATGAGCGGAAACGCAAGAATTGTCCCTGACTATGTTGTTGTCTTGAGTAGCGAAACGGTTCTTACAATTGGAGGTTCGTTAACTGGAACTACTCCAGTTGCAACAATTGCGCCCTATTCTTATGAACCTAATAGAGCATGGCTTTCGCTCGACCCCGATTCAGAAACCAGCCTTGCGGCAGAATATAGCAAGTTTGCTGTTGCGCCAGAATATGATCCAAGCGCAGAAGAGTTTATCAATTATGTTTTTGATGAGAATGGTTATGTTCAGCCTGAAAGCTCTGGCGGTGGCGGAACAAGTGGAAGCATTGACATTTACGTAAAGCAAGGCGGAACTTCAACAGGAGCGGGAACGCGAGCCGACCCGCTTGACAGCATTGCAAGCGCCGTTAATAAAATTCTCGATGCGAACGATAGCTCAAAAGCTTGGGTAATCGGAATTGACGGAATGTTGAGCGGCGCCCAGGAATTAAATCCAAAAGAGTTTAACGGCGAACTTTGGCAGTCGATACCGCTCCCCGCCGCGTCCGTCACCCTTACTGGCGTTACTGGCGCTGACTCGGACGGAATTGACGCGGGCTGGGACTTTAAAGACGGAAATGGAAATGCCTTGATTTTCCATAAGACAGGAGAAGTGATTGCCGCTCCGACAGATGATAAGGGCAGCGCGCTTACGATTACCGCGAATGTTCCTATTACGATAGAAAAACTTACGATAAAGGGCGGATGCAAGCCCGATCCTAATCCAAACGACACCACTTATTTTTTGGGCGGCGGCATTTTGTATTCCGGCGGCTCCACGCTGACCGTCAAAAACGCCCGCATAAGGGAAAACTATTCGGGGGATGGCGCGGGAATAGCAATTACAAATGGAACGCTCTATATAGAAGAGGGCGCGGCTATTTCAAAGAATGTGGCTTGGTGGACAGGCGCGGGCGTTTATGCCACCCCGGACGAAGAGAATCATACTGTAAAAATCATTATGAATGGCGGCCTTATCGGCGGCGAAGGCGATGAGGGAAACGAATGCATCAGTTTTAGTTCGTATGGTGATAGTTTTGGCGGCGGTGTTTGTGTAAGTGAAGGTCAAGCGAATAGTCCAAGCGCCGCGCAATTTAAACTGAACAACGGCGCAATCAAGGGCAATTCCGCTGGCATAGGCGCGGGCGTATACTTTTATTGCGGTTTGTTTGACATGGCCGACGGAACTATTGAAGGCAATATAGATCGCAACGATTCCGCAGGATGCGGCGCGGGTGTTGCAATGAATTCTGGCTACGGCTCTCGCTTTACTATGACCGGCGGAAAGATTTTGTCAAACGAAGCGTATTATTCCGCCGCGGTCTATCTTATGGAAGACGATGAAGATTTGACATTCTCTATGCAAGGCGGATTGATAAGCGGAAATGTCGCTCGCGACGGCATGAGCGGCGCCTTGCGCTTTATGAAAATGGATGGTTGCGCCGTCTTTGAAATGAGCGGCGGCGCCACGATAGCAAGCGACAACAAAGTGTATCTTCTTAAAGATAGCAATGAGAATAAAGTGGCCAAAATTACAATCGCGGGCCCGCTTACAGGAACCGCGCCTGTTGCCACAATCATGCCAGAGGAATATCCGTCTGGAACTTCCGACATTTCCGTTCTTGAGGTTAAAGACGGTTCGGGAACTTCGCTTGGCGACGAATGCGGAAAGTTCGCCGTCACGCCAAACGGCGCGACAAACTACACGATTGACGAAAACGGCAAACTGCAGCAGACTGGCAACGGCTCTGGTGGAACGAGCGGAAATGTGGTCAACTTGTATGTCGCTCCTGCTCCTACTGGAAATGACAGTAATGACGCTTCTTCTCAAACCAATGCTGTTGCGACTGTTGGTCGTCTGATAGATTTGATGACAGACGAAGACACAGATTACATTATCAATGTATGTGGTGATATGAAATCAGAATGGCTGCTGAAAAATATTACAGGGGCAAAGTCAATTACTATTCAGGGAAATGGAGATACAAATAGCGGCAACAAGCTGCCTGGAGTTTATACGGAAAGTAAAGCTCCAATTACCTTTAGGAATATTCAGCTTGGTGCCTTGTATATCGGTGCCGTACAAACTGATGAAGATTCATATGCTCATGCAAATGTAATACTTGATAGCGGTACCCTTATACAAAACAATGGTTCGATTACAAGTATTGATGATAACGGATTATACGGTGTAGTTCACTTGTTCCAGAAAGGTGCAGTTACACTTACCATGAAGTCAGGAGCCGTAATTTCTAATAATACTTATGTAAATGAAGCTGCTAAACAATACGGTGCTTGTGGCGGTGTATATATCGGACAGTATTCTGAGTTCAGAATGGAAGGCGGTACAATCAGTGGCAACGCTGAATATGATGTAAGTAATTGTCAGGATGGATACTTTATTGTAAGTGGTGATGCACAGGCTGGTAAAGTATATTGTAAAGCTTTAGACAGTGCTGATTCAAGAAGTGCTCCAATTTATATTGGTGGACCACTTACAAGTTCTACTGTCGCTACCATTACACCATACTTCTATCCCAACTGGCAGGCATTGGAACTTGGCAATGATGAAGATGGCAATCCGATAACGACAACAACGATAGGCGATGTATATAACAAGTTCGCAGTAACACCGTATAATTCCACAAACTACGAGATTGACAGCAATGGTAAACTGCAGGTAAGTTCTAGCGGCAGCGGAATACCACAGGGATTTGCACTGGTGGAAGGAAATCCGCTTATAGAACCAAACAGATGGGATCCTGATTTCTCAAGTCTGGACGATGATCCAAACACACCTGATATTGATGAACGTAATTATATTTCTGTACCAGACTTATATGTCTGTAAACACGAAGTGACACAATCTGAATGGGAAGAATACATGAGTTACTATGGTGCAGAAGTAGACGGTACAGAAGAAGGACAGAAGAGTTCTGATAAACCATATATTCCAAATGCAAGTGATGATAAGGCAAATACGCCAGTCTATAACATCAGTTGGGCTGAGGCCATCGCTTACTGCAACTTGCGAAGCATACAAGAAGGTTATACCCCTGTTTATGCTCTTATGATTAACGGCACAAAGCAAACAAACCCGGCACAATGGGGCGAAGCAGGAATTGTTGCCAATTCAAACGGAAAATACTATTCTCAGGATAAACTTACAGACGGATCAGCTCCTGAAAACGCATATTACTGGTGTGTAAACTACGATAACTACGATGATGAATCTGATGGATCTTTCTATCACGATGAAACAGCCAACGGCTATCGTCTTGCAAATGTAACGGAATGGGCAAATATAGTTGAGAAAAACACTGCCCAAGGTTCTGATTTAGGTATTGTAAGCAGCACAAGTGTTCCTGTATGTGAATATTTACGTGCATATATAGGTCATTATTCAGACGAAGCAAACCGATATGCAGAAAGCAGTATTACGGAAAGCGAATGCAGTTTCTCATCAAACGGAATTTACTATCAGGCTCGTGATGTTTTATACGCGAGTATGAATACCTATAAGTTTGGTTTCCGTGTAGTCCGCAACAAACAGTAAGGAGTCTTTTGCCTGCGTAGACCTGTCTGCGCCCATCTGTGTCAAACCCGGGCTTTCCCATATAGACGAAAAGCCCGCCGAGTGATACACTTGATGTGCTGTGCCGGCATATTTTACGAACCGTCACAAAGAGGATTTTATGTCTAAACTGTACATTCCTGCTGATTACCAGCCGATTTTAAACACCAAAGAAACAGAACACGCAATCGTAATGATTAAGGATTTTTTTCAGACTGCACTGGCAACGGAACTGAACCTGCGCCGTGTAACTGCCCCGCTCTTTTTGCCTGCGGGAACAGGCCTTAATGATGATTTGAATGGCGTGGAAGTTCCGGTAAATTTTAACGTAAAGGACATGGGCGGTATCAATCTGGAAATCGTACAGTCACTGGCAAAGTGGAAGCGCGTTAAGGTAACAGAACTGGGCCTTATGCCTGACTTTGGCATTTACACAGACATGAACGCTATCCGTCCCGATGAAGAACTGGACAATACTCACTCCCTCTATGTTGACCAGTGGGACTGGGAAATGTGCATTGACGAAAATGACCGCACGGTAATGCACTTAAAGGAAATCGTAGAAAGAATCTACCGCTGTCTCAAACGCCTTGAATTCTACATCTACGACCACTACGAAAACATCAAACCCTTCCTGCCGCAGAAAATTACTTTTGTCTACGCAGACGATCTGCAGAAAAAATATCCCAATCTTACGCCAAAAGAGCGTGAAAACAAGATTTGCCAGCAGTATGGTGCAGTCTTCCTGATTGGTATTGGCGGAAAACTCGCCGACGGCTCCATTCACGACGGCCGCGCTCCAGACTATGACGACTGGATCAGTGAAACAGGAGACGGCCACCGCGGACTGAACGGCGACCTGCTGGTATGGAATCCGGTTCTGCAGTGCGCATACGAACTTTCTTCCATGGGAATTCGCGTTACGCCGGAATCCCTGAAGGCGCAGTTGCAGGAAAGAGGCTGCCCGGAGCGCGCAAAACTCACCTTCCATTCCATGCTGCTGAATGGAAAACTGAATCTGACAATGGGTGGCGGTATCGGACAGAGCCGTCTCTGCATGTTCTTCCTGCGCAAAGCCCATATCGGCGAAACACAGGTAAGCACCTGGCCGGAAGACATGAAAAAACAGTGCGCTCAAGCGGGAATTGCGTTGCTCTAGTGGCAGATTTCCTTCATATTTCACCAGAAGAAATAGAATCATCTCTTTCCAGTCTTGCAGAACGAGGCATTACTGAATTCACCCTGCAGGACGAGACGATTTTATCCCATAAGGGACGGCTCCTGCATTTTCTGGAGTCTTTTGCCCGTCACGCACCAGACATTTTTCTGACACTTCCCATTGATGCCGAAGTTCTGGACATGGATATTGCAAAAGCGGCTTCAAACCTTTACTGTTCCCTGGAAATTCCCCTGACTGGAAACAAAAAGGGAAATGCCTATCTTTTTGACAAAAAATTCTATGCCCGCCGTGCCCAGATGCTGAACACACTGGGTCTGGTCTTTGGCTTTTCCCTCACCTTTGCCACAGAAGAAGGCGACAGCGTAAGGGCTTTCCGAGACAGGCTTGATTTTGCCCTCTCCCTCTACCCCAATCACATTGATTTTCCCCAGCTGGAAGCAGACTGTCCCAGGCCCGCAAAGCCAAGTGCAAGTTTTTCCACTCAGGATATCCGCATGACAAAAGAATCTGCCTTTGCCTGTCAGACTTTTTATACACTGGGACGGGCTGTAACCTGGTTTCTGCCGGTTCTTTCCCCGCTCAAAATGACTCCGTCCAGATTCTTTCAGGACTTTGCCGAATGGCAGAATCACAACAACTGTTCCCTGCACGCCAAATGGAATCCCGCAGAAGCAAAGCACACAGAAATAGAAAAAATGCAGTTGGCCTTCCTCAAATTCAAATATGAAGAAAAAAATAAGCCCCAGTACTTTGATCTGGTGAGCAGCCTTGTCAGATTGAACGGGGCCCTTGCCCGCTGTTATGGAGAGGGAGAAGAAAGTCAGGTGGAACTTCACTACAATCCTGATGAACTGCTTTCCTACGGAGCAATGGATCTGCAGTCATTTTTTGAAAATTCCTTTATTGAAAACAGCAGGGTAAAGGTCTTTATGGGTGCAGAGGGACCGGAATACCGCTACTGTTAGACAGACTAAATTATAGAAGAAAAGCGGAAGATATTGCAAATTCCGCAAATATTTTTTAGTATTTTTCTTGACGAATTTACTTTTCTGTTAGTATTTTACTTATATAAAGAAAACTTTTTAGGATAACGCGATGTTTAAGAAGGACAAGGAAAAAGAAGCAAAGACAGAAGCAGCGGATGTTACAAAAGAAGAACAGACCACTGCAGAAGCCGATGCTGACGAAGCAGCAAAAAACGAAGAAGCGGCTAAAGAGGCTGACGGAAAGGCGGAAGATGCTGAAAACAAGGGTAATGCAGACGAACAGGCTGACACCCCCGAGGCAAAAATCGCCGCTCTTGAAAAAGAAAATGCTGACCTTAAAGACCAGCTTTTGCGCCGCGCGGCAGACTTTGACAATTACCGCAAACGCATGATGCAGGAAAAACAGGATGCATTTGATTATGGCAACGCAAACCTGCTTAAAGACCTGCTGGACAGTCTGGACAATTTTGACCGCACACTTGAAGCGGCGGCAACGGCAAAAGATGTAAAGTCCATTGTCGACGGAATCAAGATGGTCAATAAAAACCTGGTGAATATGCTGGAGAACAAGTACAACCTGTCGTCATTCGGTAAAGAAGGCGATGAGTTTGACCCGGATATCCATGAGGCAATCGGCATGCAGGAAGGCGATGTAAAAAAAGAACAGCTTGCTGCCGTGTACTTAAAAGGCTACAAACTGAAGGACAAGGTTATCCGCCACGCAAAAGTCATGGTGGTAAAACCTGCTGAATAAAAAAGAGAAACTATATAGGAGACAAATAAAATGGGAAAGATTATTGGTATTGACTTGGGAACTACAAACTCTTGTGTTTCCGTTATGGAAAATGGTGAACCGGTCGTCATTCAGAACTCTGAGGGCGGACGCACAACACCGTCTATCGTTGGATTTACTGCAAAAGGTGAACGCATTGTTGGTCTTCCTGCAAAGAACCAGATGGTTACAAACCCCAAGAACACAGTGTATTCAGTAAAGCGTCTGATTGGTCACCGCTTTAGCGAACTGCAGGGCGAAGCAACAAAACTGCCCTACACTGTAAAAGACCACGGTCAGGATGTTCGTGTTGAAGTTCAGGAAGGCGGACAGAACAAGGAATTCAGCCCTCAGGAAATTTCTGCTTTCATTCTGCAGAAGATGAAGAAGACCGCAGAAGACTATCTGGGTCAGCCTGTTACAGAAGCAGTTATTACTGTTCCGGCATACTTCAACGACTCTCAGCGCCAGGCAACCAAAGACGCAGGTAAGATTGCAGGTCTGGATGTAAAGCGCATCATCAACGAACCGACTGCCGCAGCTCTTGCATTCGGCTTTAAGAAAGACCAGAAAGAAAAGACAATCGCAGTATACGACCTGGGTGGCGGTACATTCGATATTTCAATTCTTGAACTTGCTGACGGCGTGTTTGAGGTTAAGTCTACCAACGGTGATACCCACCTCGGTGGCGATGACTGGGACCGCGCAATCGTAAACTGGCTGATTGACGGCTTTAAGGCTGATACTGGCATTGACCTGAGCAAGGACTCAATGGCTATGCAGCGTCTGCGTGAGGCGGCTGAAAATGCAAAGATTTCTCTTTCAAACCAGACAAGCGTGGACATCAACCTGCCCTTTATCACGGCTGATGCAACAGGTCCAAAACACTTGCAGAGATCACTGACCCGTGCTGAATTTGAAAAGATGACCGATGACTTGTTTGAGCGCACGAAGGAACCCTGCCGCAAGGCTATGGCTGACGCTGAAATTACGGCGGACAAGATTGACGAAGTTCTGCTGGTAGGTGGTTCAAGCCGCATGCCCAAGGTACAGGAAATCGTTAAGGAAATCTTCGGTAAGGAAGGTTCAAAGGGCGTAAACCCGGACGAAGCAGTTGCTGTTGGTGCTGCAGTTCAGGGTGGTGTTCTGCAGGGAGACGTAAAGGACGTTCTTCTTCTGGACGTTACTCCCCTTTCACTTGGTATCGAAACTATGGGCGGTGTCTTTACAAAACTTATCCCCCGCAACACAACCATTCCTACCAAGAAGAGCCAGATTTTCTCTACGGCAGCTGATGGTCAGACCGCAGTTTCAATCCATGTTCTGCAGGGTGAACGCGAAATGGCAAGCCAGAACCGCACACTGGGCAACTTTGACCTGGTAGGTATTCCGGCCGCACCTCGTGGAGTTCCGCAGATTGAAGTTACATTCGATATCGATGCAAACGGTATTGTTCATGTATCTGCAAAGGATTTGGGAACCGGCAAGGAACAGCACATCCAGATTACATCTTCAAGCGGCCTGAGCGATGCAGAAATCGAACGCATGGTTAAGGATGCAGAAGCAAACGCAGAAGCAGACAAGAAACAGCGCGAAGCCATTGATGTAAAGAATGAAGCAGACAGCCTGATTTATGCAACTGAAAAGAGCATGAAGGATCTGGGCGATAAAGTTGCCGGTGCTGACAAGCAGCAGATTGAGGATGCAGTTGCAGCCCTCAAGAAAGCTCTGGAAGGCAACGACACAGATGACATCAAGGCAAAGACAGAAGCTCTGAAGAATGCTTCTTACAAGATTGCTGAAGAAGTCTACAAGCAGCAGGGTGCACAGGGAGCAGCCGCTGGAGCAGAAGGCGCAGCAAATGCTGATGCAGGTGCTTCCGGCAATGCAGAAGGTGACTCAGCAAACAAATCTGGCTTTGACAAAGGCAAGGCCGATGATGTAGACTA
>ODAI010010907.1_pt1 | contig 16928 bp, 13 predicted proteins | sample 1539321 | NCBI WGS metagenome assembly ODAI01 (sample SAMN02144231, study PRJEB22623) | gut metagenome | biome: sheep rumen | host: Ovis aries | place: New Zealand | reverse complement strand
TCACTGCCGGCATCTACCTCCAGATTCGTCCCGGGTGTGACGACGCGGGTCACTTCCCTCTTCACCAGTCCTTTGGCCAGCTTCGGGTCCTCGACCTGATCGCAGATCGCGACCTTCTGACCCTTTTTTATAAGTCTGCTCACATACACGTCGAGTGCGTGATGCGGAACGCCGCACATCGGTGCCCGCTCCGGCAGACCGCATTCTTTTCCTGTCAATGTGAGTTCCAGCAGTCTCGATACGTGGACCGCATCGTCGAAGAACATCTCGTAGAAGTCCCCGACCCTGTACATGAGGACGCAGTCTTTGTACTGCTCCTTCATCTTCACGTACTCCTGCATCATTGGTGATAATGCCATAGTCTTTATCCTCTATATAGTAGGAATCGTCCTCTGACCCCGCGAGCCCTGGTCATCGCATGAGCCTTTGCTTTATTCCCTGACCGGTTCGCCGAAATAATAGAAGCCCTTGCACTCTTTGAGATGTACCGGAATGATTTTTCCGATCATGGAAGCGTCTCCGGGCAGATGGACGACGATATTATGCCCGATCCTTCCCGTGACCAGACCCGGCTCACGGTTCTCCTCCTCGATGAGGACGTCCATAATCCTGCCGGTGAAGCGGGCGCACCGCTCCTCCGCCGTGACCTTGACTTCATCGAGAAGTCTTTTGAATCTTCTTTTTACCACTTCCTCGGGCACCTGGTTCTCCATCTCGGCAGCGGGCGTTCCTTTGCGCTTTGAATAGATGAAAGTAAAAGCACTGTCGAATCCGACTTCGCGGATCAGGGAAAGTGTGTCTTCAAAGTCCTCCTCTGTCTCCCCCGGGAAACCGACGATTATATCAGTGGTGAAGGAGATGTCGGGGATGGCTTCGCGAAGCTTCCTGACTGTATCGAGATATTTTGCCCGGTCATAGTGACGGTTCATTCTTTTCAGGATTTCGTCACTTCCCGACTGGACCGGCAGGTGCATGTGGGGGCAGATGATCGGGTTTTCCGCCATGACTTCGATGAGCTCATCAGAAAGATCCTTCGGATGGGAAGTCATGAATCGGAGGCGCTGCAGACCTTCGATTTTACACACTTCACGGAGGAGTTCGGCAAATGACGTCTTCTCCGGGAGTGTCTTTCCGTATGAGTTCACATTCTGCCCGAGAAGCATAATTTCGACGCACCCGTCCGCGACGAGGCGACGGACTTCATCCAGAATCTCCTCAGGTGCCCGGCTGATCTCCCGTCCGCGTACATATGGTACGATGCAGTAACTGCAGAAATTGTTGCAGCCGTACATGATGTTGACGCCCGATTTGAAGAAGTGCTTTCTTCTGACCGGAAGACTTTCCGGGAAGATCTTGGTCTCCTGGCGAATGTCGATGACTCTCTTATCCTCGCTCAGGGTCCTGACGAGGAGCTCCGGAAACGCGTATAAATTGTGTGTCCCGAACATGAGATTGACAAAGGGGTAGCTCTTTTTGATTTTCGCGACGACGTGGTCTTCCTGCATCATGCAGCCGCACAGACCGATGATCATACTCGGCCGCTTTTTTCTGACTGCGTTCAGGTGGCCGAGCCTGCCGTACACATGCTGGTCCGCGTTGTCTCTGACCGTGCAGGTATTATAGATGACAAGATCCGCCTCATCTTCATTTTCTGTATCCCTAAATCCCGCTGCATCAAGGATACCGCGGAGTTTTTCGGAGTCTCGGGCGTTCATTTGGCATCCGAATGTCACTACGGATGAGACGAGCGGGCGTCCAAGTAAGGTTGATCTCTCAGAGACCAACAGCTTGAGCTCCTCAATATACCTCCATTGTTCTTCAATCTTTGCGTTATATTCCTGATCGGTCATAGATGGCCTCCATACGTATCATTCTTTTTTACCAATAGCCTATCTTATCTCATAAATTGTGTTTTGGCAAACAAAAAAAGCGGAATGATTCCGCTCTTTTGAATATAGGGTAATAGTTCAGACTGGCTGTTCTTGCAGTTCGTTTCCGACTGCATAGCACTCATCTTCGTGAGATATGCATTACAGGTCCGATAGTTCGATCTGGCTCAGGCGTTCTCAAGGTAGTCCAGGAGATAAAACTCCTCCTTGGGATTGGCCAGGAAGATCGTGCCGAATTCCCTGCCCTCCACGAGCTTGTGAATAATATGGAAGTCCGAGGCATTGGCAATGATCATGTCGCAGCCGGCAGATGTCGCGATATCCGCCGCGATGAGCTTTGTGTTCATGCCGCCGCTGCCGAAACGGCTTCCCGTGGATCCCTTGCCCATATTCATGAAGGATTCGTCAAGCTTCTCAACGATGGGGATGAACTTCGCGTCCTTGCAGGTCCTCGGATCGTCTGTGTAGAGACCGTCGATGTCGGACATGAGCAGCAGCAGATCCGCGCCGATCAGGGCAGCGACGACCGCTGACAGCCGGTCATTATCGCCGAACTCGATTTCAGCAGTGGAAATCGTGTCATTTTCATTGACGATCGGAATGACGCCCATGGCCAGCAGCTGCTCGAATGTATTGCGGGCGTGTCTGCGGCTCTCGGTGTCGGTAAAGGTATCCTTGGTCATCAGGATCTGGGCTGAGTTGAGCCCGTACTCGGCGAAAAACTTCTGATAGATGGAAAGTAGTCTTACCTGACCGATCGCTGCGCATGCCTGCTTGGCCTGCACGCTGGTGACCTCAGTAATCCCCATAGCAGCCTTGCCGACTGCGATAGCTCCTGAGGAGACCAGAACGACAGAGACTCCTTTATTGTGGAGATCGGCAACTTCGCGCACAAGAATTTCCATTTTTGGAAAATTCAGGCGGCCTGTCTCCTGGTGGACCAGAGATGATGATCCTATTTTTATAACGACTCTTCTCTTATTTTTAAGGTGCTCTCTCTTACTCACTTTTTTCTCCATCATCCTTCGACTTTTGATCGTCCGCCGTGGGCAGCAAGATTCCGCTCCTTCTCCTGGTTCATGATCGTCAAATAGACGTCCTCGCCCCACTTGTAGGCTGCCTTCCACTCAGCGTTGTACACTTCAGCTGCGGCTGCCTCCTCCTCCGTCACTGCCATGACGGCTGACTGGGAATCCTCTCCGATCACACAGTTCCGTATGTACTGATTTTGTACAAGGCAGATCCAGGTCTTTCCGGTGTTAATATGAAGCTCTTCTCCGCTTCGTGTCCTGTAAGTGACCGGTTCGTAGAAGCTCGGTCTCTCCCAGGTGATATCAATGCACTTGCCGTCGGAGATATAGAGTCCGTTTCCTCCGGCAGTCGTGTCATAGTGAAGGTACTGGGACGTCTGGTAATAATCATAGTTCTGGAACTCGACGATGATATTTTTCACTTCGAGCTGCTTGTTATTCTCGACGTCGTAATGGCGGTCACCGTATTGATAGCGCAGGTATGTCCCCGTCTCTTCCTGGTAGACGAACCAGGGTTTGTTGATGAGGAAACCGGGGGCAAAATACTTCGCCGGCCTTCCGCCCTCAAGATCAGGAGAAGTATCTCCGACCCAGACGTAATTCAGCTGGGGTTTAAAATCATCGTTATGTGTCTTTCTGTAGCCGAGAAAATCGATCGCCTCATTGATCTTGGCTCCGCTTATATACGCGTTGTGAGGTGCACGGTGGAACGTATTGTCCCGGTAGAAAAACTTGCCGGCGTACCAGGCGAGACCGGAGATGTTGTCGACATCATCGGATTCAAGATACGGGAAGGCATAGGCTGCCTGACCATAGTGCTCATAAATCTCGTCGAACCCGGCAGCAATCGATAGGAAATAGTCGCGGCAGCTGCGCAGCGGCCCGATGCGCGGGAGATCGTCGTAGTAGTCAAAAAGGGCACAGAAGCGCGTAAGACTTCCCTCAACGACAGCTTCAATATAGAGATCCGCCTGGCTGACACCGCTCTGCGGGTAGGCGCCGGTGACATTATCAATCATAAATCCGACAGGACGGCGTTTCACGAGATCGGCGGAGATATATTCGCCGGTCAGAATGCTCTTCCCCATACCTTCCGGGATCGGCTCTGTCGGGATTGGCGACGGTGTCGGTGAAGGTGTCGGAGTCGGCGTGCTTGTGGGCGTCGGCGTTGCGGTCTTGAAGATATCAAAGACAGACGCAACCGTGGATTCATCTTTCGGTGCCTCGGCGACTGACGAATCCTGTACGATCGGCTCCGTCGTCCTCGCTTCACGCAGAAAAGCGCATCCGGGCTCGATCGGGGTCCAGAAATACTCTCTGACCGCACAGCCTGTCAGAAGGACAGCAAAGATCATGGCAGGGAAGAAATAAAACAGTTTGCGCATTAGTATCAACCTTTCAGTGTCAGTTTCTTGTTATTCCCAGTTCCTCTAGTACCTCATCCTGCTTTTTGAACATGACCTCGGCTTCATCCTCCGTCATATGGTCATATCCGATCAGATGAAGAACGCTGTGAGCTATAAGGAACGCGTACTCCCTCAGAGTGCTGTGACCGTACTCTTCCGCCTGGCTTTTGATCCTGGGCATGCACAGGACGATATCGCCGAGGAGCAGTGAGCCGTTCTCCGGATCGAAATCATCGAAGGAATCCGGGTCGATTTCGTCGAAATCGGCGGGATGCTCGTATTCATGCATCGGAAAAGACAGGACATCGGTCGGGCTCAGGATCCCCCGCATCTCGCTGTTGATCTCCTGAATCTCAGAAAGACCCGTGAGCAGAAGGTTGACCTCCGCTTCATAGGGACACGAACAATCGGAAAGAACGCGGGATACGACAGCATCCGCAGTCTCTTGATAATCAAAATTCAGGATCTCGTCAAAATCGGATCCATCATATTCATTTTCTATAACGACAAGCATATATACCTCTCTCTCAGCTGCGTCTGCGCTTTATCTGATAGCGGGCACCGGCATCGTGCGGTCTGCTCTTCCTGTTTTTTTCTTCATACACCTCGTAAGCCTGGACGATCTTCTGGACCAGCGGATGTCTGACGACATCCTTGGAAGTCAGTTCGCAGAAACCGATCTCATCGATTTTCTTCAGGACTTTCATTGACACGTCAAGTCCGCTCTCCTGATCTCTCGGCAGATCCTTCTGGGTGCGGTCGCCTGTGATCACGACCTTGGTGCCGAATCCTATGCGGGTCAGGAACATTTTCATCTGGGCGGGCGTCGTATTCTGAGCCTCATCCAGAATAATGAAAGCGTTGTCAAGTGTACGGCCGCGCATGTAGGCGAGTGGTGCCACTTCGATCAGGCCTTTCTCTGAATTCTTCTGAAAGGCTTCCGGCCCCATGATCTCGAAGAGAGCGTCATACAGGGGGCGCAGGTAGGGATCGATCTTGCTCTGCAGGTCTCCCGGAAGAAATCCGAGCTTTTCACCGGCCTCGATTGCGGGTCTTGTCAGAATGATCCTGCTTACTTCATCTTTTCTGAAAGCTCTGACGGCCATTGCCATGGCCAGATATGTTTTTCCGGTTCCGGCGGGTCCTATGCCGAAGGTGATCATTTTACCGCGAATGGATTCAACGTAGGCTTTCTGACCGAGGGTCTTGGCTTTGATCGGCCTGCCGGCCATCGTGTGGATAATGACGTCGTCATCCAGTGAATCGAGCCGGTCGCCCATATCATCCATGAAGAGGGAAAGCGCATAATTGACATTCTGGGTGGTGACGGTCTCACCCCTCTCCGATTTGGCGAGCAGCTGGGCGAGCAGTCGTCGGGCACGGGCTGCGTTCAATGTCGGCCCCTGCACTTTCACACTGTCGTCCCGCACAATGATGTCAACATTCAGTGTGCGCTCGATTGATTTGATATGTTCGTCGAGTTCTCCGAAAATATTTTTCTGGTGCTCGGCGGGTATGCTCATGCTGATTTCGGTTCTATTGCTCATAAAAACCCCTTTTTGCGTAGGCGTGGGGCCAAGGTGCCTGGGTCGTGCCGGCGGCGAGGCGCCGGACCTTCAGGGCATGAAATGCAGGCACTTTGGACATACAGTGTATTTTAGCATCTTTGCCGCATAATATAAAGTGCAAATCTTGCATCACTTGTGATACGGCTCACCTTTCATTATCCGGAAAGCTCTGTATATCTGCTCAAGGAGAATGACCCGCATGAGCTGATGGGGAAAAGTCAGGGCGGAGAAGCTGAGTTTTTCATTTGCCCGCGCAAGGACTGCCCGTGAAAGCCCAAGGCTTCCGCCTATAACTAAGACGATAGTGCTTTTGCCGCCCTGCATGAGTTTGTCCAGATGATCGGACAGAGCTTCGGAAGAATACGTCCTGCCGTCAATCGCCAGGGCAATGACATAGTCGCCGTCTTTTATTCTGCCGAGAATGCGCTCTCCCTCCCTGGACTTTATCTGTTGGCAAAGCTCGTCCGAAGCGTTGTCGGGAGTTTTCTCGTCCGCGCACTCGACGATCTCCAGCTTTGTATAGCGGGAGAGACGCTTTGAGTATTCAAGTACGGCATCCCGATAGAACTTTTCTTTAATTTTTCCGACACAGATGATCTTAATGAGCATGAATCTCTCCTTGTTATGAGCGAAAAATAAGGACTGCCGTATGCGACAGCCCTTACATGTTTCATTTTCGGGAAGTTAAGCGTTCGCTTCCTTGCTCTTTATATAGTTGTCGATACCGCGTGCGCCGGCACGGCCTGCGCCCATGGCAAGGATAACGGTCGCGGCTCCGGTGACGGCATCGCCGCCTGCGTAAACGCCTTCCTTCGTTGTCTTGCCCTCATCCTCTGTGGCGACAAGGCACTTTCTGCGGTTGATTTCGAGCCCCGGTGTCGTGGAGGAAATGAGCGGGTTCGGGGATGTTCCGAGGGACATAATGACACAGTCGCATTCCATCTCGAATTCGGATCCGGCAATCGGGACAGGACGGCGTCTGCCGGACTGATCCGGCTCGCCGAGCTCCATGCGGATGCAGCGGATGCCGATGACATTCTCGTTCTCATCGGTGAGGATCTCTACCGGATTCGTGAGAATATCGAACTGAACGCCCTCTTCCTTGGCATGGTGAACTTCCTCTGCTCTTGCGGGAAGCTCAGCTTCGCTTCGGCGATATACAAGATGCACTTCCGCGCCAAGACGAAGAGCTGTACGAGCAGCGTCCATTGCAACATTGCCGCCGCCGACGACAACCGCCTTCTTTGCGTGGAAGATCGGTGTATCGTGATCATCGCGGAATGCTTTCATGAGGTTGTTTCTGGTCAGATATTCATTTGCAGAGAATACTCCGTTAGCATTCTCGCCCGGAATACCCATGAACATCGGAAGACCTGCGCCGGAGCCGATAAAGATGGCCTCATAGCCTTCCTGCTCGATCAGTTCATCGACAGAGATCGTTCTGCCGACGATGACGTCTGTGATGATCTTGACGCCGAGCCCTTCGACATTCTTGACTTCCTCAGCGACAACAGCATCTTTCGGGAGACGGAATTCCGGAATACCGTAAGTGAGAACGCCGCCTGCCTTGTGCAGTGCTTCATAAATGGTCACATCGTAGCCGAGCTTTGCAAGGTCGCCGGCACATGTGAGACCTGCAGGACCGGAGCCGATCACTGCGATCTTGTGTCCGTTCTTGACTTTTGCGCCTTCCGGCTTGATGCCGTCGGCTTTAGCACGGTCAGCGACGAATCTTTCGAGTTTGCCGATGGATACCGCCTCGCCCTTCAGACCGCGGACACATTTGCCTTCGCACTGTGTCTCCTGCGGGCAGACACGGCCGCAGACTGCAGGCAGTGAGCTGGACTCGCTGATGACCTGATATGCGCCGGCGAAATCTCTCTCTGTTACTTTCTTGATGAAGCCCGGAATGTTGATACTGACCGGACAACCTTCGATACAGCGCGCGTTCTTGCAGTTGAGGCATCTCGTAGCTTCTTCTACTGCTTCTTCCTCATTGTAGCCATAGCATACCTCGTCGAAATTCGTAGCTCGAACGAGAGGCTCCTGTTCTCTTACAGGGACTTTGGTCTTTGACATATTCGGCATTATTTCTCACCTCCACAATTTCCGCAGCCACCGTGATGCGTTTCACCTTCCTGATACTTCAGCATAGCGCGGCCTTCTTCTGTCTTATACAGCTGTGATCTCTTCATGGCCTCTGTCCAGTTGATCTTGAAACCGTCAAATTCCGGGCCGTCGACGCATGCGAACTTGATCTCGTCGCCGACTGAGAGGCGGCATGCACCGCACATTCCGGTTCCGTCGACCATGATCGGGTTCATACTTACGATTGTCGGGATATTGTATTTCTTAGTCGTGAGGCAGACGAATTTCATCATGATCATCGGTCCGATCGCGACACAGTGATTGTACTCTTTACCCTCTTCTACCAATTCATCGATGACTGATGTGACAACGCCCTTGTGCATATAAGAACCGTCGTCGGTCGTAATATAAAGGTTGCCGGCGACTTCTCTCATCTTATCCTCGAAGAAGAGCAGATCTTTTGTTCTCGCGCCGATGATGACGTCCGCGCTGATTCCGTGCTCGTGAAGCCACTTGACCTGCGGATATACCGGTGCTGTGCCTACGCCGCCCGCGACGAAAAGAAACTTCTTCCCGGCCAGTTCTTCTTCGCTCATTTCAATGATATCGGAAGGTCTGCCAAGCGGACCGACGAAATCATCGAATGCGTCGCCTTCGTTCAGGTGAAGGAATTTATTGGTCGCTACGCCGACAGGCTGGAATACGATCGTGATCGTACCCCTCTCGCGGTCATAGTCGCAGATAGTAAGTGGGATGCGTTCACCCTCGTCGCCCTTTTTGACAATGATGAACTGTCCAGGTTCACAGTGACGCGCAACAAGCGGTGCTTCGACTTCCATGAGCCAGACAACGCTGCTGAGCTGCTCTTTCCTGATGATTTTGTACATGTATACCTCCTCTAGCGCGTGTCACAATAACGCGCATACACTGTTTCCCGTATAAACGGAAATATTTTCAGAAACGATAAATCGCTTCGAAAAAACATATTGAGCTTCGTCCTGCCGGACAGGCGAAAGCTTTGAACTTAGTACTCAGCCGACAATGACATACATGGCGTTCACATTTTTGCTGGGATTGCCGTCTCTGTCAACGGCGATGCATGAAAATACATGCGAGCCCACCGGCATGGCGACCGGTCCTGTGTACTCAGCCGACCCTGTCGACGGAACATCATCAAATGCGTAGTAGATAATACAGTCTTCCGGGGCAGTCACATGAATCATGGAACCTTCCTCGTAGACGCCAGTCGGCTCGGAGATGACCGGCGGATCCGGTCTGGTGATCTCGATGTTATACACACATACGGTGACATTGCTCTTTATGCCTATGTCGTTGACAGCGATCGCACGGATCTCGTTTCTTCCGATTTTGGTCCTGATCTTGTCGGTGTAAAGATCCGAGGCTGTCGTCGGATCTGTTCCGTCTGTCGTGTAATATATAAGCTTTTCGGGAGAACCGATCGTGACCGAGATCTCCTTGCTGTATGTCCCGGCAATCGGGGTGATCGCGGGGGCGGTACAGACATAATCCGCGTATTCGAGAAGTACTTCTTCGGACTTGCAGTTTTCCATGAGTTCATGGATGGAATCGTAGTTGTTGGTCTCCAAATAGAGACTTATGAGCTGACCGTAGACATCAATGTTGCCGGGGTCGATCTCAATCGCTGATTCCAGGGTCCGTGAGGCGGCTTCGAGATTCCCTTCGCTCTTTTCTATCTGAGCCATAAGGCGCAGACATTTTACTGACTTCGGAGACAGCTCGAGAGCTTTTTCCGCGTATGACCGCGCCGATGCAGTGTCCCCTGCGAGGAATTCCTCCTGAGAGCGCTCGTACTGGTATTCAAAACTTCTGGTATTTCTGTACCGTATATATCGGATGATGCCGACTGCCGCGACAATAATGAGAAGCAGGACCAGGAAGGTCGCAATCAGCGACCCTCTGTTTTCCTTCTTCCTTGCGACCTGTTTTTTCCTTTTTCTTCTTCTCCGCTTTTGCCGGACGGCTCTTTGTCGTTGCTTCTGTTTTTCTTTATCCTCCCGCTCTTTTTCATCAATCATGAATTCAACGGGGCGATAATCCGGCACGAGATTGATCTCAGCGCCGCATCGAGGACAGATCAGTTCGCCGTCAGGTATCTCTGAATTGCATTTACGGCATTTCATAAATATCACTCCGCTTCGAACATGTCATCGAATGTTTCCTTAGACATGAGGATTTTTCTTGGTTTTGTTCCTTCTTCCGGACCGACAACACCTGCTTCGCAGAGCTGATCCATGATGCGGGCCGCCCTGTTAAAGCCGATTTTGAACATTCTTTGAAGCATACCGATCGAGGCCTTGTCCTTTTCAATGATGAACCTGCCGGCCTCAATGAAATAAGGATCTCTGTCATCCTCAGGCTTTGGGGTGTTCTGGACAGAATTATTCATTGATTCAATAATTTTATCTTCAACCTCATTATTATACACTACCTGATTTGATTGTGAAGATAAATATTTGACCACTTTAGTGATATCGTCGTCAGACACATACGCGCCCTGAAGTCTTGCCGGTTTGGGATAACCCTGCGGATAATACAGCATATCACCGTTGCCGAGAAGTTTTTCCGCTCCGTTCATGTCGATGATCGTACGGCTGTCCACGCCCGAAGATACTGAAAGCGCGATCCTGGACGGCATATTGGCCTTGATGAGGCCCGTGACGACGTTAACGGACGGTCGCTGGGTGGCTATGACCAGATGGATGCCTGCTGCACGGGCAAGCTGGGCGAGACGGCAGATCGCGTCCTCGACTTCGCCCGGCGCGACCATCATAAGGTCCGCGAGCTCGTCGACAATAATGAGTATCTGCGGCAGTCTTGCTCTCTTTTCACTGTCGGGCAGGCCCTCGTTGATCCGGTCGATCTTCTGGTTATACGTCTTCAGATCTCTGACACCGGGGTACTCCGAGAACTTGTTATAGCGGTCGTTCATCTCGTGGACGGCCCAGTTCAGGGCTCCTGCCGCCTTCTTCGGGTCAGTGACGACCGGAATGAGCAGATGAGGGATGCCGTCGTAGATCTTGAACTCGACGACCTTCGGGTCGATCATCAGCATCTTGACTTCGTCCGGTGTAGACTTGTAGAGGACACTCATGATCAGCGTGTTGATGCAGACGGATTTGCCGGAACCGGTAGCTCCCGCGATCAGCAGGTGGGGCATTTTGGCTATATCTGAGACGACTGCCTTGCCCGAGATGTCTTTTCCGACTGCAAATGTCAGAGGGGCCTTACTCTTCCTGTACTCCTGGGATTCGATCATATCCCGGAAAGTGACAGGTGAGACCTCCTTGTTGGGAACTTCGATGCCCACTGCTGCCTTTCCCGGAATCGGAGCTTCGATTCGGATCTCCGATGCCGCAAGGTTGAGCTTGATGTCATCTGTGAGGGCAACGATCCTGGAGACCTTTACACCCTGCTCGGGCTGAAGCTCGTAACGGGTGACGGTCGGTCCCTTGCTGACGTTGATCACGTGGACAGCAACGCCGAAGCTGTTGAAAATCTCCTCAAGTTTGTTGGCAGTCTCAAGAAGCTGTTTTTTGGAGTCACCGCGGACAACTTCACCTTTTGTGAGCAAATTAACCCCGGGAAGCTTGTATCTGACCGGCTTCGGGACCGCCTGTCTGATCTCGGAATCAATACTGAGAACGCCCTCTTCGATCTCCGCTTCCGCGCTCTTCGGATTCTTTCTTACGCTGCGGGATGGCACTTCTTCTAAAGGCGCGCTGTCTTCGGACGGTTCTTCATATGAAGTGTCTTTCGCCGGGCTGACTTTTTGAGCCGTCTTCTTTTTTATGGATGCGGATTTTACTTTGGGTTCTTCACGGCCGTCATATGAAAGCTTTCCGTCTTTGCCTACTTTGATTTCAGACAGGGGGATGAATCTTGTATCATCTTCCTCGTCCTCCTCGTCATCAAAACCGGAAGTGATGATTTCCGGGTCATCAAAATCGTGCTCCGTTCCCTCGATGAATTCATCGTCATCATCCTCTGAAGCCAGGATTTCCATCACACCGGAGGCCAGCACCTCATCTCCCTCTGCATCGAATCTGGGCAGAGATGAACTCTTTTCTTTCTTGCGGTCTCCCGCCCCGGTCATGACAGCCCTTGTATCCTTGCCCGCAAGGACACCGTGAAGGAAGGATGGCATGACGGATCCGTCCGTCTTGGGGGCATTTCCCGCCGGTTCAGGTGACGGGGTGTCCGGCACGGGAGTGATATCGGTCGTGTCTCCGACCTGCTCGCCGTTGATCGTGATTCTGTCCTTAAGGCTGACGACAGTTTTGCTGCCGGTTTCCTCGGAGAGCGGTGTTTCGCTCTTAGCGGCTTTCTTTTTCGCCGTTCTGCGGCTGTCTCTTGTACCGCTCTTTGCTTTCGGGGCTTTTCGGGGTTCGACGAATTTCGATTTATCCTCATCTTCGTCCCACGCATTCTCGCCCCACTCGCTGTCATCGGTCCGACGTACTGTCCTGACAGGCGCCTTTTTCCTGTGAAGTCTGGCGGCTTCCCTGGCGGATATCGGTTCGTCGTCATCGTCAAAGAGATCGACATCATCCTCTTCGTCAATCTTATTTCCGGCTTCACCGGCCTTAAGATCGAGTTCCATCTGATGGGCTTCACTCTCACGCATTCTGCGCTTTATGTGCTCACGCTGCGTGTCGCGGGCGCGGCGGACCCTGTCGCGGCCCTTTCTGCCGAAGAGCGTGAACAGTGGTTTCTGCGTGATAATAATGAGTGAGATGAATATCATCGTAATCGTCGCCACAACGGACAGAATCGTATTGAATCCGGCCATGTAGAACGCGTATGCAAAGACACCGGCCACTATACCACCGCCGGTCCTGTTATCCGCACAGATCTTGAAGTACTCCGTGATCCCGGTACTGCCCTTTACGCCTTCTATTGTCATGAGGTGGAGGAGCACACACATAAAAATGAACAGCATAATAAGGCCGATCATCTTTCGGATGATCATGCCGTTTCTTTTGTTCGCTATGTAAAATGCGGTTCCTCCGAACAGGGCCAGCGGAAAGATGTAAGCCATGAGACCGAATGTCCCGAACAGGGCATAACTGGCAAATCTTCCGAATCTGCCTCCGCGGCCGAGAACGCAGACGAACAGTATGACTGAGCAGACAAGGATCAGGACCAGCAGGATGTCCCGCCGAACCCCGTTTCCGGAGGATGCGGGCTGTGTTTTTGTCCTTCCTGTTCCGGCGCCGGTGCTGCGGCTTTTTGCGGCACTTTTGTTTCCGGAGGAGCGGCTGCCTGATCCGGCGGAACTCTTAGCCCGACTGCCGGTATTCTTTTTCTTAGCTGCCATATGTTATCCTCATAAATCTGTCATTGTATTTGCGTAAAATGTATAAAACACGGGAAGATATACTTCCCGCATTCATGGTTTCCAATTTTGGACGGAGCGCAACCACGCGGGACCGTCAGACCGTGAGCGCGAAATTTAGTACAATAATGACCGCTCCGATCAGAAAATTGTAATAGGCGAACTGTCTGAAACTTCTGGTTCGAATATAGCGTAGAAGGCGCTGAATGAACAGGACGCCGATGAGCAGCGAACACAGTGTTCCGATTGCGCACATGCCCATATAATCCGGTGTAATCAGAGCCTCATCGAGAGAAAGGATCTCGACGATGAGCGCGCCGATGACGCACGGAACGGACATCAGATACGCGTAGCGGATAGCCAGTCTCTTGTTGAAGCCCAGCAGGATGCCGGACGAGAGCATGATAGCTGAATGAGATACACCGGAGATGACCGTAAAGCCCTGGGCGATACCTGCCAAAAATCCCCGAAGCGACGTAATATCCTTGGGAATCTTGTTTCCGGGCGTCAGCTGCCCGACGACAAGTAATACGATTCCGCTCATAAGCATTCCGATTCCGGTATATAAAAGGGATCGCGAGGAGATCTCCGCGACTTTTCTGAGCGCGATCCCTATGACAGCAGTCGGAACGGCGCCGACTGCGATGAGCATCGCAAGCCGTCTGTAATTGGAAGTGAGGAGCTTTCTCAGCTTTGGCTCTTCATGCTTCCTGGCTGCCCGGAGGAACGCGAACAGATTAAAGAACACGTCCCTGATCATGAGCAGCGATTCGGCCAGAAGCCTTGCGAGATCTTTCTGGAGTGCAATCAGGATAGCCAGCAGCGTCCCCATATGGACACATACATTGAAAAATGACATGTCATACGGGAGCCGGATCAGCTGTTCGACGGCTGCCAGATGTCCGGAAGAACTGACAGGCAGGAATTCCGATATACCCTGAATAATGCCAAGTATTGCTGATAGCAGAAATTCCATAAAGCGCGATATCCTTTGCGAGACACTTGCGTGCCGGTATTAATCTTCGTCCCAGTTATGGTATACATTCTGGACGTCGTCGCTGGCGTCGAGAAGATCCAGGATCCTGTTCAGGTTATTGATCTGCTTCTCATCTGTCAGCTTGACATATGTCTGCGGGATCATTGTGACTTCAGCCTGAGCCATCGGGATACCTTCGGCCTTGAGTGCTTCCTCGACCTGCTGGAAGGAATCCGGATCCGTGAGAACTTCGTAGCTGTCATCTTCCTCGTTGAAGTCTTCCGCGCCGGCGTCGAGAGCGATCATCATGAGGTCATCGGAGTCCATCTCGCACTCTTCCTTGTCAATGATGATCTGTCCCTTTTCATCGAACATGAAGGATACACAGCCGGGTGTTCCGATATTTCCGCCGCCCTTGGAGAACGCGCTTCTGACATCTGCTGCCGTGCGGTTCTTGTTGTCAGTCAGAGTGCGGACGATGATAGCAATGCCGGCCGGGCCGTAGCCTTCGTATGTGATCGTCTCATAATTGGCTCCGCTTCCGTCGCCTGCTGCCTTCTTGATTCCACGCTCGATCGTGTCATTCGGCATATTGTTGGCTTTGGCTTTGGCGATGACTGTGGCCAGCTTGAAGTTATTCGCAGGATCAGGACCGCCTTCTTTTACGGCCACAGCGATTTCACGGCCGATGATCGTAAAGATCTTGCCTTTTGCGGCATCATTCTTTTCCTTCTTGTGCTTGATATTTGCAAATTTTGAATGTCCTGACATAACTTCTCCTTTCAAACCGCGCTTGCGGCGTCTTTCCTTATCTCAAAATCAGGTGTTCAGGCGAACACATGTATTCTTAACTATAGCATTTTTTAAACAAATTATCAACTGGCAATTCGAGTACCGTATTTCGACCGCTGTGTCAGCCTCCGGAGTAAGGTCACAGTTCAGACGAACTGATATAGTGGTATGGCAGCCGGAAGCAAAGCATTCATCTTCGTGAGAAAAACATTGCAGGTCCGACCGAGAGATCAGAAGATGCGGATGCATCTGCTAAGCTCGCAGAGGAGGACGTGCGTTTTTCGATGAAGATGATGTTTGCTCAGGCGTATGAGACTTCGCTTCAGTTCGTCTGAGCTGTAACCGTGCCTAACCGTGTCGTCCCCGGATCAGTCAAAACAGGAGGTCTGCTCCACACAGATGCCGTTCTTCATGAAGCATCTCGGCACCCGCTTTCCGATGTCGCAGACGAACTCGTAGTTGAAGCGTCCCGAGAGCGCTCCGAGCTCCTCGACGGAGATGTGCTCATCTCCCTGGGTCCCGACGAGGACGACCTCGTCCTTCTGGGCGGCTTCGGGGATGTCCGTGACGTCGACCATGAACTGGTCCATGCAGACTCTGCCGAGAATCGGAGCCTTCCTGCCGTGGATCAGCACATAGCCCTTGTTGGACAGCTGGCGCGGATACCCGTCCGCATAGCCGACCGGGATCGTCGCGACGCGTTTCGTCTCAGTCACTTTGTAGGTCCCGCCGTAGGAAATCTCTGCCCCGGGCTCAAGAGTTTTCACGTAGGAAATGTGGCTTATGAGGCTCATGACCGGTCTCAGAGGGACCGGCTCCGTCTCGACCTCATCTGACGGATAGAGACCATAGACTGTGATTCCCGCCCGGACCATATCGGCGTTCGCTGACTGGAGGCGAATGATGCCGGCGCTGTTCGACATGTGGTGGATCGGTATCTCTACACCCGCCTCTTTGAGCATCTCCGAGAAGCGCGTGTATCTCTTCATCTGTGTAATTGCCGGAGTGATGCTGAGCTCGTCTGCCCTCGCAAAGTGGGTGAACAGGCCTTCGACTCTGATGTTCGGCAGAGCTGCTATCCTCTTTATCGTCTCGACGGACTCAGCCGTATCCGCGAATCCGATTCGACTCATGCCTGTGTCGAGAGCAAAATGGATGATCGCCGTTTTGCCGAGACTCGACGCGCAGGCCGAAAGTGCCCGGGCTGTCGCCTCCTCGAACACGCATGCGCGGATGTCATAATCGATCAGATCTTCATAGGATTCCTCAAAGGCGTAGCCGAGAAGCATGATCGGCTTTGAGATACCCTTTGTGCGGAGCTGCATGGCTTCCTCGGCCGTCGCCACCGCAAATCCCCAGATATAATCGAAGCCCTGAATAAGCCTTGCAATCTGGACCGCTCCATGACCGTAACCGTCGGCCTTGATGACTGCCGCCATCTTAGTGCCGGGTGTCAGATTGTTCTTCATGCTCTCAAAATTGAACCTGACAGCGTCGAGATCAATTTCTGCCCGTACCCTGCTGTATTTTTTCATAATAATCTCCTTATGTCTCAGTTTGAGATGCTCCGCCTCTCATGGCGATGAGCTTATCCGGACCCCGCGTTCTCGTCTCGGCGCGGGATCGGAACGGATGCGATGCCGGATTTATTTCAGGACATCACTCAAATGCGTAATGATATCGGACGCGATCATGAAGCGCTCGCCTTTATCCCTGCAGGCTGCGTCGCCGGCGAGTCCGTGGATCAGAGCCGCCATCGGTGCCGCAGCGAAAGGCTCCGTCCCCTGCGCGAGGAGTGAGG
>ODAI014182857.1_pt1 | contig 16930 bp, 18 predicted proteins | sample 1539321 | NCBI WGS metagenome assembly ODAI01 (sample SAMN02144231, study PRJEB22623) | gut metagenome | biome: sheep rumen | host: Ovis aries | place: New Zealand | reverse complement strand
CGAATTTTATTCTGTTCCATTGAGCGTCGGTTAAATCTTTGTGGTAAAATGAATTTGACATAAGTTGTCCACTTCTTTCAAACTCATTTTATCAAAGAACTGCTTATGTTTTTTTTGTTCGATTTTGCCAACACACCCTAGTAATAGTCTTTTTGGTTGACTTTAGCCGCCATTTTGATTATCCTTCGCTAAGGGCGGGAAATTTTCCGCTCTCAGAAAACATATTAATTTTTCGAGGATAAATTCGCATGCGCCTGTTAGATTTCTTAAAAGATTTTTGCGACACTTATTTTCCGACCGCTACTGAATTTATTTATCGCCTTCATCACAGAGTTTATCATGAAGATTTAGGCGCGGTTATTGCCGTGCACTCAAAAGATTTTACAGACTATATCCGCATGAAAAAAGAAAACGACTTCGCGTTGAAGGTGCCGCTTGATTTTAAAAATCCTCCGGCTAGCTGTAAAGTCGCGGCGGTCGTCCACATTTTTTATCCTGAACTTGCCGACGAGCTGAAAAATCTTTTGCTGAACATTCCCTGCGCGGTCGACGTTTATATTTCGACGACTTCGCCCGAAAAAAAATCTGCTATCGAAAAAGTTTTTAGCGACTTCGACAAGGGGCAACTCGTCATTAAAATTTTTGAAAATCGCGGGCGTGATATAGCTTCGGCATTTGTCGGCTTCAAAGAAATTTATAAGAGCTATGATATATGCGTTCACATACACTCGAAAAAATCGCCGCATGCTAAGATGAGGCTTGCGGGCTGGCGCGACCATCTCTATAAAAATCTTTTAGGCAGTCCCGAAATTGTCAACGGCATTTTGAACATTATGGCGAACGAAAAAGTTGGCTTAGTTTTTCCGCAATACTTTGACCCGATTCGCATTTCTATAAATTGGGGCAAGAATTATTTGCTCACGAAAAATTTTTTGAGTAGGCTCGGCATTGAGATTGACAACCGCAACTTGATAGAATTTCCTGCCGGCTCGATGTTTTGGTTTAAGCCCCAAGCACTTGCGCCGCTTTTGGAGAGCGATTTATCTTTTAAAGATTTTCCGGAAGAAAGCGGGCAAATTGACGGGACGATTGCTCATGCGATTGAGCGAGCCTTTTTATTTATCGTTGAGTCATCGGGCTTTATCTGGACGAAAGTTGACGGCGAAGGCTTGATTTCTTCTTCGCAAGCCGAACTTGACGCGAACATTTTGCAGGCGTGGCATTCGGTTTTGAAAAAATATTGAGAATGACTATAAAAGGAGCGGAATAAAATGATTTCGCGTCAATCGACAAAGGAATTACTTGCCGAATCGCTCAAGGAATTGTCGCGGATAAAAGCTGTCGACAAAATCACCGTTAGGGAACTAACGAAAAATTGCGGGCTAACGCCGCCGACATTTTACAATCACTTCCGCGACAAATACGAGCTAATGGCGTGGATTTATAATCAGAAGGTCGAGGCGTCTATGAAAAATTTCGGTTGCGGCGACTCTTTCGAGGACGTAATTTGCAAGTGGATGGAAATTATCCTTGAGGACGAAAATTTTTATACGAATCTGTTAAAAAATGCTGTCGGGCAAAATAATTTCCGCTACACCACCAACGACCACGCGATAAATCTTTTAACGGACTGGATAAAGGCGCGTTATAATCTGGACAAAATCACGCCGACAATTTTTTTCTGTGTAAAATTTTTTATGCGGGCACTGTCTGAATCTGTCAACGATTGGTGTTTAGGCAAATGGGATTGTTCGCCGCGAGAAATGGCAAAATTTTTCGTTGAGGCAATGCCCGAACCGCTCAAGCCGTTACTTTTACATATTTGAATTTTTGTAAAGCTGATTTATAAATTTGCCGCATTGAAAATTGAATTGCTTGCGTCTCCCATGTAAAATTTCTGCAGAAATATTCTGGGAGGCGATTTTTTATGCCAATGATTAAAGATTATCTGTACAACAAGTTCAAGCACGGCATCGAGGCTGGCAAACTTCAATACGGCGTCGGGCAGGAAACGACTTCGGCGGAAGTTGCTGAAATTTTAGCGACGAGCGATTTTGATTTTCTTTTCGTCGACGGCGAACACGGCGGACATACCGTCACGACAATTTTGGACATCGCCAGAGCGATTGCCGCTTACGATATGACGCCCGTTGTTAGAATTCCGCAAGCCGGCACGGGAATTATTAAGCAACTGCTTGACGGCGGCATTCAAAACATTATTATCCCGAAGGTCGAGACCGGCGAAGAGACCGAAGACATTATGTATTGGGCGAGCTACGCGCCCAGAGGCAATCGCGGCTTTGGAGCGTCGGCTGTCCGCGCAGGTCGTTTCAATCGTCACCCCGATTACCTTGACCGCAACGTTGAGGAAATTTGCATTCTGCCGCAGATTGAGAGCGTGCGCGGTTGGGAAAATCTTGACGCCATAACCAATACGCCGGGCGTTGGCGCGGTTTTTCTTGGTCCGGTTGATTTAGCGGTCGACATGGGGCACGGCATTAACATTTTCCACCCCGAAGTTGAAGCGGCTATGGACGACATGATTAAACGCATTCACGCGCTCGGAAAGCCCGTTGGAACAATCGCTTTGACAACTGAACAGGCTAAACGCTTTGTCGATTTGGGCATTTCGTTTATCATCTTGGGCGGCGACACTGCCTTTTTGACGACGGCGGCTGATAATACCCTTAAAAATTATAAGGAAGCCATTGGCAAATGAAAAACGTTGTTATTATCTCTGGACACCCCGATTTAAAAAATTCCGTCGCGAACAAAACTATCTTGGACGAAATTTCTGCTAAGTGTCCGCAAGCCGAAATTCGCAATCTGTGTGAACTTTATCCGGATTATAAATTCGACATTAAGGCGGAGCAAGCCGCGCTCGAAAAGGCTGATATTATTATTTTCCAATACCCAATGAACTGGTACGGCGTGCCTGGTCTGCTTAAGCTCTACATTGATAAAGTTATGGAGCACGGCTGGGCTTATGGCTCGCAGGGCACCGCGCTTGCAGGTAAATCTTTCCTTATCTCGCTTACAACAGGCGTTCCCGAAGCTGGCTTTTCGGCGGGCGGTTTTGTCGGGCACACAGTTGAAGAACTTGCTTTCCCTGTTGTCAAGTTCGCTGAAATGGCTAAGATGGATTGCAAGAAAATTTTCTATAGTTGCGGCATGATGTGCGTTCCTGGCGTCACGACTGACGAGCAAAAGCAAGCCCTTATTGACAAAGCTAAGAAACACGCAGATAATATCGTTGAGTGCATAAAAAATTTGTGAGGCGATAAAGTGTTTCCCGACATTATAAAAAAAGTTCCCATGCGCGATTACGGTATTGACGGCTTGGAAGTTCATGTTGACCACACCTCAACCGGTACGGTATATTTTGTGAGCTCGACTAAAGAAGTGGTTTTCCCTGAACACGCGCACGCCGCGCAGTGGACGATTGTTGTTAGCGGTTCTTGCACATTCACTGCCAACGGTGAAAGCAAAGTTTATTCGGCGGGCGAAACGTATTTCATTCCGGCGGGACTGCGCCACCAAATTACTTTGCACGCAGGTTATTCCGAAGTCGATTACGTCGACGACCCGAACGATTGAAAAATTTTTGGAGGGGATTGCATGGACAAAAAAGTTATCGAAGGACTTCAGACGATTGTAACGGAACTTTCACAGCAAGCCGACGGACATGTTATTCAGTCAAGAATTTTCGCCAGTCAAGGCTTGAGCAAGCTCGCTAAGCAGTACGAAGAGCACGCCGACGAAGAGCGCGGTTACGTCGTCAAGTGCATTGACCGTTTGATTGATTTGGACGTTGAAGTTAAGCTTGGGGCTAAACAAGCCGCGCCTGTTAAATGGGACATTGTTGAGTATCTCAAGCACGATTTGCAAGTTTCAAAGAAAGGCTTAGCTTGGCTTAAAGAACTCGTAAAAGCCGCGCAGGACGACCCAACTACCTTTGGAATTTTGAGAGATTATTATCAAGACGAAGAAGGCGACATGTATTGGACGGAGCAACAGCTTGCGTTGATTGAGCTTATTGGCAAGCAAAATTGGCTCGCTAAACAACTTTAATTTAAATTTTTTACCCGTTGCAATTTTTCTGCGCGGGTTATTTTTTAAGCGTATTATGTTTTAAGGAGTGATTCGTGTGAGCAACGAAGAAATTATCCGCGCCTTTCATTTGATGTGGGATAACTTCCCCGAAGCGGTTATGATTACGCAGAAGAGTCGCGAAGTTGTCGCCGTCAACAAAAAAGCCGCTGAATACGGAGTTAAACCCGGCATCAAGTGTTCGTCAATTGGCAAGCCCGAAGACCACAAAGGCTGTCAGTGCGATAAGGCTTGCGACACTGGCGAGCCGGTATGTTGCACTTATGAAGGGAAATTCGGCAAGGCTTATGGCTATTGGATTCCGATTCCCGAAAAGCCCGAATGGATTATTCATTTCGGCGTTGGCTACGCTTTCGAGTATCCGAAAATTGACCGCGCTCCATCGAAAAAAACGGAAAGTCTGTACGGCTTGACGAAGGGCACCGACCTTGAATTCATTTCCAAAGAAGCCGCCCGCGCCGAAATCAACGGGACGATGATGTATTACGGTCTTGCGCGGCTTGCTAAGGAACAGGGGCTTGACGAAGTGGCGGAAATTCTCCTTGAGTCGGCTAATCAAGAGGCTAAGCACGCGGGATTTTATGCGACGCTTAACGGCAAATATCCTAAAGATTTCTGGGAATTGCTCGACAGAGTTAGGGCGGCGGAATATGGCGGCGAAGCTAGCGTTAAAGCTCTTGCCGATAAATTCCGTGCGGCAGGTTTGGACAAAGCCGCTGACGAAATGGAAACTTTCGCGCAGGAAGAAAAACATCACGGCGTTGTTATAGATGATATTTTCAAGAAGTACAAGCCCGACTACAAGCCCGCCGATAATACCGGCAAGAAAGTTTATGTCTGCCCGTGTTGCGGCTACAGATATTATGGCGACTTGGACGCGGAACCGGAAAATTGGACTTGCCCTGTTTGCGGTCAGCCGAAGAAAGATTTTAAACAGCTTGAAGCCGCGCCTGCTCAGGTTGAAGCACAGGAAAAATCCGACGCTCCCGCGCAGAAAGTTTTTGTCTGCACAATTTGCGGCTATGAACATGTTGGCGACGCGCCGCCCGATGTTTGCCCGATTTGTGGTCAACCGGCAAGCGTTTTCAAGGAGAAAGCGTAATGAATCGACGCGACCACTTTTGAAAAGTGGACAAACAGCGGACGCGATTTATCGCCAGATAAATTTAACGTTGTCGCCGCGCCGGAACGCTCCTCTGCGCTTCGCTAGTTTCGTTTAAAATGGAGTAAGTTTTTATGAACAGACGAGAATTTATTAAAACGGCGGGCGTTATGACGCTCGGTCTTATGCTAGACGGAAATTTAACGGAGGCGAAATCTAAAATGAAAATTTCAGCAGTAAAACTCTATGACGGCGGCTATATGATGAAGTCTTTCGCTTGTGGCGGCGGCTTGCCCGAAGGCTCAATCAAAGAAGAAAAACTTCGCTCCAGTCTGCAAAATTTTGTTATCGATACCGGCAAGGAAGTTATTCTTGTCGACACGGGCTTTCCTGCCGAAGAAACTTTTCCTGTTACGCCCGATTCCGTCATAACTTTTGGCGACAAGGTTAAAGATTACGTCGACGCGCTCAAGGTTGCTGGCTACGAACCCGCGCAGGTTTCCAAAATTCTTATCACCCATAAACACGCCGACCATACCGGCGAACTTCGCCACTTCCCGAACGCTAAAATTTATATCTCGCGCATTGAAGCCGACGATATGAAGTTGACGGGCGATAACGTCGTTCGTACTGACTTTACCGACGGCGCGTATAAAAACTTTCCCGCGTGCCAGAAAATTGCCGACGGCGTTTATTATATCTTCGCGCCAGGTCACACAAAGGGCAACAGTATCGTTATCGCGGAAGACGGCGACATTAACTATTTGATTCACGGCGACGTTACATACACCGACGAGGCGTTATTGGAAAACAAATTGTCTGTCGTCTTTGAAGATATGCCCGCCGCTCGCGACACCTTAAATCGCGTCCGCGCCTTTATCAAGGAAAATAAAACCATTTACCTTTCGACTCATACGCCGTTTGGCTACGAGAATCTTGAAAAGAAAAAAATAATGGAGCTTCCCGACGTTGAGGAAACTCCCGCTATTGAAGAAAAATCCGACGCACCAAAAGCGACCGGTACGAAGTGGATTTGCAGTGTTTGCGGCTACGAACATTTTGGCGACGAACCGCCCGAAGTCTGCCCGCGCTGCAAGCAACCTAAAACCGCGTTCAAAAAAGCATAAATTAAAGAGCAGGGTCTTTGACGCCGTTAAGTTCAAAGGCTTTGGCTCTGTCAATACAAGTGGCGCATTGACCGCAAGGTTTATCGCCGCGTTCATAACAGCTCCACGTCAAATGATATGGGGCGTTCAATTCCAATCCGACCTTCACCACGTCGGATTTTTTTTGACATAAAAACGGTGCGACCAGTCGAATTTTTTCGTACGTCCCGATTCTAACGGCCGCACTCATTGACGCGATGAACTGTGCGCTACAATCAGCGTAAGCGTCGCCCGCAACATCATCAGAATGCACGCCGATATAAAGTTCAACGGAATCATCGTCATAAAGCCCGTCTGCGAAACTCGCCGCCATAGAAATCATTAGCCCATTGCGGAAGGGAACATATGTTGCAATGCGCGGCGAATTATTCTTTTGAATCTGCGCGGCGTAGGAACTTTTTTCTAGCGACTCGGTCGAAGTGTTCAGCAGTGCCGAATTAGAATTTTTGAAAATTTCTGCGGCATCAAGTTCGTAATGCGCGACGTTGTAAAATTTGGCTACGGCTCTTGCGCTTTGCAATTCTCGTTCGTGACGTTGCCCATAGAAAATCGACAAAGCCGAAACATTTTCCGCGCCCAATTTCTTAACCGCCATAGCTAAACACGTCGTGGAATCAAGCCCACCGCTGGAGAGAACAACTGCTTTCATTTTGCCGCCACCTCGAAAACTTTTTTGACATTGGCAAGACATTCGTCATAAGTTTCGCCGGGATGCGCCTCGTAAATCTTTTTGCCGTCAACATACATTGTTGGCACGTAATAATAATCCGTAAACTTTTCGGCGAGCGCGGGTTGAAAATTTTTGTCAATGATTTCAAGTTCCGTCGCTGGATAATCGCTTTTAACTTCGTCAATCGCCTTGAAAGCCGCCGCGCAGTAGGGGCAACCCTCAATTTTAAGCATGGTAATTTTCTTCATGATAAAACCTCCTCAACTCGCTAAAACTTCCGCGCCCGTCTCCGTTATCAAAATAGTTTTCTCCCATTGCGCCGACAAACTGCCGTCTTTAGTTCTAACCGTCCAATGGTCGTCATCGTCAACCGTAACGTATTTTTCGCCGGCATTAATCATCGGCTCGACAGTCAGCACGACGCCAGGCACAAGCAACATTCCCGTTTCCGCTTTGCAATCGTGACTAACGAACGGTTCCAAATGAAATTCCTTGCCGACACCGTGCCCGCCTAAATCCGTCACGACCGAATAGCCGTTTTCGTGCGCCATTTTTCCGCAAGCCGCGCCAATGTCCCCGACGAAATGCCACGCCTTAGCAGCCGCAATGCCCGCCTCCATTATTTCGCGTGTCTTGTCAATAAGCCGCCGCGCTTCAGGCGTAATTTCGCCGACAGTGTACATGCGCGAGGCGTCAGCAAAATAGCCGTCAAGGTCAGTGGTTATGTCAATGTTGAGAATATCGCCCGCCTTGAGAATTTCCTTGCGCGACGGAATACCATGACAAACGACGTTGTTGACGGAAATGCAAATGCTCTTTGGATAACCTTCAAAGCCTAAGCAACTTGGGTGTGCGCCGTGACTTACAATAAATTCGTGCGCGGCATTGTTAAGCGTCAAGGTGTCGACGCCTTCTTTTACCAGCTCGTTCATCAAGTCGAGTGCGCCCGTGTTGATAACCGCCGCACGCTTTATTCCTTCAATGTCCGCCGCATTGTTAATCAATCGCTTTGGTGGGCGGACTTGACTTTTTGCCTTGATAAATTTTATCTCGTCAATTTTGGCGTCAAAGTCCGCGTGACATTTCTTATACTTCTTGCCGCTGCCGCACCAACACGGGTCATTTCTCTTCATATTTCGCAACATCTCCTTGAAAAACTTAAACATATTATTTCCTCATCGAACAATCTAACTTATCGCAGGCGGAGCATTTTTCATTCCTAATTCCTAATTCCTCATTCCTAATTGAACAAAGCCCGATAATCGCCGTGATTGATTTTCGCGGCTCAAGCATAAGTGCTGAACTTAAACTCATGCCGATTTGTTCCGCACCGCTGATTTTAAAAAGTTTTTCCTGCGCCGTCAAATTCCAATCGCCATAGCCCGGACTGAATCGCCAACGCATTTTGTAACCTTCCTTAGAAAATTTCGCCGCAAAATTTTTCTCCATTAAATCCGCCGCTTGCTCAACTGCCGCCGTTGCTGCCGCGTCTAACAATACTGACGCTAAATACTCTCCGCGCTCAAATTTTTTAGTAATCTCCTGTTCAATCGCCGCGCCGACTGTCGCCGCCATGCAGATAACTTTTTCGCAACCGTCAAGGTGTTTTATAATCGAATTGCCCGCGATTGTAAAGGGTGGCTCGCTCTCGACTGTGCAATTTTTGTAGTCGTAAAGCTCCCAGACGCCGCGCACCTCCAAAAGTAACAATGCCTCTTCGCAAGCCGCTAAAATGTTTTCTTCGCCGAAATGTTCAGCTTTGCGCAAACCCGCATATCGCCGAGTTTCTGCCGCGTCTATCGATAAAATTTGCGCGTTGTATATCATGTTAATCACCGAGTAAATTTTTAGCTAAGCGAACGGCTTCCACTCCGTCTTTAGCGTAAGCGTCCGCGCCGGCGGAATCAGCATATTCTTGCGTCAACGCCGCGCCGCCGACCATAACTTTTGCCGAACTGCCCGCCGCATGTAAATCCGCAATAACTTTGTCAATCTGAATCATAGTCGTTGTCATAAGGGCGCAAAGCCCGACAATATCGGCGTCATGCTCAAGGGCGGCGCGAACAATTTTTTCCGAGTCGACATCTTTTCCCAAGTCAACGAGTTTGAAGCCGCTGTTTGAAATCAACGCCCCGACAATATTTTTCCCCAAGTCGTGAACGTCGCCTTTAACCGTCGCGATAACAAAAGTGCCGCGAGTTTTAGTCTCCTGCGCGGGCAGAATTTTTTTCAGCTCGTCGAAGGCAAGCCGCATAGTTTCCGCACTCAATAAAACTTGCGGCAGGAAAATTTTACCGGAGCCGAAATCTTCGCCAAGTTCATTCATAGCGGCAGTTAGTGCGCGTTCGGTAATTTCGTCAGCGGAAAAGTTTTCGTCAACGGCACGTTTAATCAATGCGGCAATTTCGTCCTTGTCGCCCTCTTGAATCGCAAGCTTAATCGCGCTCAACGTATCGAGCGTGATTTTTTTTATGGGCTTATCAGTTGCGACTTGCGCAAGTTTGCTAAAATTTAATCCGTTCGGGTCTTTACCTAGCAAAGCAGCGGCGGATTTTAAAACATTCTGCATAAGTTCATCATAAGGATTCATAATGGGCGCGTCGAGACCGGCGGCAAGACACATTGCAAAGAACGTCGAATTAATCAGCGGGCGATTTGGCAAGCCAAAAGAAATATTGCTCAAGCCCATAGTCGTTGGCAGGTCGAAATGTTCGCGATAAAACTGTAGAGTTTTAAGAACCTCAAGGCAAGCGTCCTTATCGGCGGAAATCGTCATAACAAGGGCGTCAAGAAGAAAATCTCCGTTGCTTAGCCCGCAATTTTTCGCCGCGTCAATAATTTTTTCGGCAACGTCAACGCGCTCTTGTGCAGTTTTCGGGACGCCGTGTTCAGTTAGCGGGAGAATTAAAATCGCCGCGCCGTAACGTTTCGCGAGCGGCAGGAAATTTTTAATGCGGTCGGGTTCAAAGCTGACAGAATTTATCAGCGCACGTCCAGGAAAATTTTTTAAGCCCGCTTCCAAAGCTTCAACGTCGCTGGTATCGATTGCAAGCGGCGCGTCGGTTATGCGAGCAATTTCGCGGACAGCTTGCGCCATCATTTTAGCCTGGTCAATGCCGCCGACGCCCATATTGACATCAAGAATTTTCGCGCCCGCCTTGACTTGATTAAGCGCGTCTTTTTTGACGCCGAGCAGAGAGCCTTCGCGAATTTCAGCGGCTAATTTTTTTCTGCCGGTCGGATTGATTCTTTCGCCAATTAAAGTTGTCGGCAAAGTCTTATCAATGGTAACGGTTTTGCTCCGGCTAGACAACATAAGCGGTCGAATTGTCTTTTCATTCCTAATTCCTAATTCCTCATTCCTAATTGCTTTTGCAAGTTCGCGAATATGGTCGGGTGTGGTGCCGCAACAGCCGCCAAGATAAGTCGCGCCCGCCTCGACGAGCTTAGCTCCCCAACTACCAAAAGTTTTCGCGTCCATAGGAAATTTAGTTACGCCGTTTTCAAGGTAAGGCATACCGGCATTGGGTTGGACGCTGATTGGCACACGACAATTTTCCGCCAAAATTTTCACGACGGGCACGAGTTGTTCCGGACCAAGTGAACAGTTCACGCCGATTATTGACGCGCCCATAGCCTCAAGAATCACGGCGGCGGATTGCGGGTCGGTGCCCGTGACGGTTCGTCCGTCCTCCGAATAAGACAGCTGGCAAATTATCGGCAAGTTGCAAGCGTCCTTTGCCGCCAAAAGTGCTACTCTCATCTCTTGAATGTCAATGCACGTCTCGATAATAAGAAAATCTGCGCCCGCCTCCGCTAATGCTTGCGCCTGTTCATAGAAAATTTTATAGGCGTCGTCGAAGTCTAAATCTCCTAGCGGCGCGATAAATTTCCCCGTCGGACCGATTGAACCGGCGACTTTCGCTTGACCTTGCGCGGCATCCTTAGCGACTTTCACGGCGGCAAAATTCAGTTCACGAACGCGGCTTTCAAGCCCATAATGCGCAAGCTTCAAACTCGACGCGCCAAAAGTATTCGTTTCGATAATGGTTGCGCCCGCCTCGATATATGCGCGGTGAATTTTTTTCACAACGTCGGGAGCCTCAACGTTCATTAATTCGGGACATGCGCCCGCCTTTAGCCCGCCCGCTTGGAGCATTGTGCCCATTGCCCCATCAAAAATTTCTATCATGTAAACACTTCCTTTATTTCAGCGACGCTCGAATTACGAAGACAATATCGCCGTCGTCATTTTCCTTTGAACTTTCAAGCCGCGCACTATTCGCGACAAAATTTCGCACAAGTCCCAAATAACTTTTCAGAGCGGCAGAATCAGCCGTGATGCCTTCAAGTTCTAATAAATCTTTGTCGACGCGAATTTTCGTTAAGCGGACTTCTCGGCTAGAACTTTTACCGAGATTGAGCAGGAGATTAAAATTTTTATTATCGCCAGCCTGCGCGGCAAGCTTGTTAAGCCGGTGAAGTTCGGCGACGTGCTCATCAAAATTTTTCTTTAAGGCAAGGTCTTCGCTTAAATTTTCTACGGAAACTTTCGCCGCGTCAAGTTTATCGTTCGCCGCGTTGTAGTCAAGAAAAAGTTTCACCGAAATTATTATCAGCCCGATAAAAAAAATCGCCGCAATCGTATAGAAAATTCTTTTCCAATTCCATACGCCGCCGCGCCCTGCTAAAAGATTCGGCGAGCTTTTATTGCGAATAACTTCCGTGATAAATTCTGTTCGGTCGTAAGGGTGCAATTTCGTCAGCATATCGGCAGGCATTGCCGACAATCCGCGCAGATTTAGCCCGAACTTTTTAAACGCTGAAAGATATTCTTGCGCCGTCGCCTTTGGCAAAGATTCCATCCAGAGTTCCTCGCCGACTTTTGTAAATGAAAATTTTGATTCGGCTCCCGCCTGCGCTTGCGCCCAAGCTTTAACGTATTCGGGAAATTTTTCTTCGGGAATGCCAGTTGTTTCGCTCTGATAAGTTAAGGCGTCGCCCTCGCGAAGACAAAAGCCAACCATTGAAGTTTCCCAGCCCTTTTGCCCGCATACCTGCGAAATTTTCGCGGCAAGTTGTTCAATCTCCGAGCCGTCCGCTTCAACTTCTACCGTCTCGAATTTTTCAGTTAGCCGAGCGATATAAATTTTCTCGCCGTCGAAATATGCGCTGACGATTTTGCCAATATCCTCCCGAAAAAATTTCTTTATCGGCTCCAATATCTTTCCGACGAACAAAAATTCCCACTCCAAAACTTTTTCCGTTATTGTATTCAAAAATTCGCGGTTGTGCAATTCCCAAAAATGATTTATTATGCACTTAACTTTTAAGAAGGTGATTGATTTGAGAATAGCTTATGCGCAAATGAAAATCGCGGCGGGGCACCCCAGTGTTAATACAGAAAAAATTTTGTATTTCATTGACGAGGCGCGGGACGGCGGCGCGAACATTGTGATTTTCCCTGAATACGCAATTACAGGAAAAATGATTGGCGATACGCAAAATCAAAATTCTTTCGTGCGCGACTGTGAACTTTGCAGGAAAAAAATTATTGCGACCGCTAAAAATATTAAAATCATTTTCGGCGAAAAGTTTTCGGGCGCAGGTTTCGACGTGATATTTTCTTCCGAACCTTTCAGCCTTGACAAAAATATTTATGCCGAAAAAATTACACGCCCAACAATTTACGTTGGCAACGTTGGCATTCAGAACACCGGCAAAACGATTTACACTTTCGACGGCGAGAGCGCAGTTTACAATTCACGCGGAGAAATCGTTCAACGTGCCGAACCGTTCGCGGAGTGTTTGAACTTTATTGAGCTTGAGGAAATTGATAAAATGCCCGCGCTTAAACTTCCCGAAGTCAGCGAGGCGGAGAAAATTTATCGTGCGATAAGTTATGGCGTTGAAAATTTCCTTGAGCAAATCGGCGTTAAAAAAGTTGTTATCGGCGTATCGGGCGGGATTGATTCAGCGGTTGCCGCCGCGCTTTACACAAAGGTTATCGGCGCAGAAAATGTTTATCTGGTGAATATGCCCAGCGTCTTCAATTCTGCGACGACCAAAAATCTTAGCGAGCAACTTGCTAAAAATCTCGGCTGTAAATATTGCGTCGTACCGATTCAAGAATCAGTCGATTGGACGGTTAAGCAACTAGAAAGCGTCGGCTTTACCGTCTCCAATTTTGTGCGCGAAAACATTCAAGCCCGCGACCGTAGCGCGAGAATTTTGGCGGCGATTGCGGCGAGTGTCGGCGGCGTTTTTACCTGCAACGCAAATAAAGCTGAATCAACCGTTGGTTATGCGACGCTTTACGGCGACGCGGCTGGCTTTTTATCTGCGCTTGCTGACCTGTGGAAATATCAAGTCTACGATTTGGCGCGATACATGAACGAAAAAATTTACGGCTTTGAAGCGATTCCGCAGGGAATTATTGACATTGTGCCCAGTGCTGAACTTTCGACCGCGCAAAACGTCGACGAGGGCAAGGGCGACCCGCTTAAATATCCCTATCATGATTACTTGTTGAAAGCATTCGCCGAAAAAAATTTGACGCCCGAAGATATTTTGCAATGGTACGCTAAAGGCGAACTGGAAAATAAAATCGGTTGCGCTTTTGGGCTTGTCGAAAAATATTTCCCTACCGCGCAGGAATTTATTGCTGATTTGGAGCGTTGGTGGCGTCAATTCAAGGGAATGGGCGTCGCCAAAAGAATTCAATCGCCGCCGATTTTAGCAGTTACTGATTCGCCTTACGGGGCAAAATTTGAATCGCAAAACGGCGTTTATTTTACGCAAAAATATCTTGAACTCAAGAAAAAATTGCTCGGATAATAATTTTTGCAACAAAAAACTCCCTGCCACTTTGACGGGGAGTTAATTTTATTTCAAGTGCATTTTTCAGCGACTTTCATAACATTTAGCGACGTTTGCAAGCCTTTTTCGACTGCGGAATAATTTTTTTGCTCAAAAATCTCGCCGAAGTCAACGAATTCATGAATCATACGATGATTAAATTTGTTCAGCGAAAATCTTTGAATTTCCGCGCCGCGAACGGCTAAATCAAAAGAATTCAACTCATTTGGCGTTCCATTTGCCGAAATATAGCCGTTATCGCCCTGAATAATCATAAAAGACGGGCTACCAGAATCTTTCGCGGCAGTACATTGCGCCAAAAATTTTTCATACTCAAGCAGAATAATTCCGCTGGTGTCGACGCCATTAAAACCGTGATTAGCTTTGTAAATAACATTTTTAGGCAGTCCGAACAGCCCAACGACGAAATTTAAATTATAAATGTTAATGTCCATGAGTGCGCCGCCGTTAAATTTCGGGTCGAAGGACGGCGAAATATTTCCGGCTTTGTAGGCGTCATAGCGACTGGAATATTGGGAAAAATTACATTGAACGAGCTTAATTTCTCCGATTTTGGGCAGAAAATCGCGAATAGCATAAAAATTCGGCTGATGAAGCGTCGTAATCGCCTCGAAAAGATAAAGTTTTTTATCAAGCGCAATGTCGATTAATTCTTGCGCCTGCGCGGCAGTCGTGGTGAAAGGCTTTTCGAGAATAACATTTTTGCCCGCGTCAAGGCATTTTTTAGCGTATTCGTAATGGACGGAATTAACCAGCCCGATATAAACGAAATCAATCGAATTATCGCTTAAAATCTCGTTTAAATCGGTCGTAAAGCGTTCGATATTAAACTTTTCGGCAAGATTTTTAGCTTTTTCGCGGCTATGGGGACGCGCCCAAATATTTTTGACGGAAAATTTTCCGGAGGCTTGAATAGCGGCGACAGATTCCGGAATAATTTTGCCGGTACCGAGAATTGCAATATTAATCATAAAAATCCCTCCCGAAAAGGTTTTTACAATGCGGCGTTGAAAAATCCTGCCAATATGATAAAATTTCGGCGCGAAGGAGTGAAAATTTTTGCTAAGACCAACTCAAGAACAAATTATAAATTTCTACCACGAAAACACGGTGATAGATTATTTAGGCGTGGAAATAGTACCGACCCCCGACGGCGAAGCGCGATTAGAACTTTTAGTAGAGCCGCGCCACGCAAATTTATATTCAATGGTGCACGGCGGAGTTTTAACGACAATGGCTGATACCGCTATGGGAGCGAAATGCCTTGCGCTAAATAAAAAAGTCGTGACAATCTCCCTTAATATCGAATTCATGCACGCTGTAATGATAAATACGCCGCGAGTTTTCACCGACGCGACTGTTTTACATGACGGCAGAAAAACTATGGTCTGCGAATGTAAAATTGTTGACGCTAGGGGCAAACTTTACGCCAAAGCAACTGCAACTTTTTTTGTTATCGGGCATTTGATTGAGGATTAATAAATTTTTAGTGTATCAAAGCGAAAATTAATAATTCGGAAATAAAATTGGCTTGAAAAATTTTTGGGAGGTTTTAAAAATGTTCAGGCGATTTTTTAAGCTGTTCGGGCTATTCTTAGCAATTTTTTTAGTGATAAGCGCGAAAGTCGACGCCGCGCCGAATTGGAACACAAATACAATTCAAGTAACGGGAATGGGCGTCGCCAATCCGAATATGTCAGTAAGCCCGGCGCATTTATCAATGATGGCGCGAAGGGCGGCAATAACGGACGCCTACAGACAACTTGCCGAAGTAGTAAACGGCGTGCAGGTCGACGCGGAAACGACAGTTGAGCAAATGATGCTAACTTCTGACATTGTGCGGACGAAAATTAGTGCAGTAATCAAAGGGGCGCGAATTGTCTCCGAAGGCGAACTTTCCGGCGGTGGCTATTCCGTCACTATGGAAATTTCAATGTTCGGCGGCGAAGGTAGCTTGGCTGAAACCGTTATCGAACGCCCGACTTATATTGAGCCGATTCCCGTGCCCGCGCCCGATTATCGCCCGCCTGTTGTCGAAAGTCCGCGTCCGAGTTATGGCGGCGGCTATACCGGCTTAGTTGTCGATTGTCGCGGCTTAGGTTATTTAAATCCGGTTATGAGTCCGGTTATCAAGCGCGATGACGGCTCGAAAATTTACGGGCATAAAAATCTTGACTATGACAGGATAATTCGTGAGGGGATGGCGACTTATGCGCGAGATATGAGCGAAGCCGGCCGCGCAGGTTCTAATCCGCTGATTGTCCGCGCAATTTGCCTTGAAGACCATAACGCCAATCCCGTTTTGAGCGACGAAGATGCAGACTTAGTGCTTTACGAAAATCAGCACTCGCATTTTCTTGAAAATATCGCGGTCGTTTTCCTTTATTGAGCGATGATAAATTTTTTCCTTGACAAAATTTTATTAAGCCTATATAATGCCGCTTGTGTTAGTCGAAGGCGTAAGCTAGAGATTAAGACGAGCGGAAGTAGCTCAGTGGTAGAGCACAACCTTGCCAAGGTTGGGGTCGCGAGTTCGAGCCTCGTTTTCCGCTCCAAGAATTTGCGGAAGTAGCTCAGTGGTAGAGCATCACCTTGCCAAGGTGGGGGTCGCGAGTTCGAGCCTCGTTTTCCGCTCCATTGAAATCACAGCCGGTGCAGATGCGTCGGCTTTTCTGTTGCAGGCAGCCATCGCAAAACTTTTTTATAAAAATATCAAAATAGGGGTTGACGGGACATGGTGCCTGTGCTAATATAATATCTGTCGCTGGCGAGCGGCAAAGGAAAGGGCCTATAGCTCAGTTGGTTAGAGCAACCGGCTCATAACCGGTCGGTCCTTGGTTCAAGTCCAAGTGGGCCCACCAAAAACAATATATCGCTTTGTGACTCAGTAGCTCAGTTGGATTAGAGTATTTGACTACGAATCAAAGGGTCGGGGGTTCGAGTCCCTCCTGGGTCACCATAATGGGTAGGTGGCCGAGTGGTTAAAGGCAACAGACTGTAAAT
>ODAI010217770.1_pt1 | contig 16930 bp, 15 predicted proteins | sample 1539321 | NCBI WGS metagenome assembly ODAI01 (sample SAMN02144231, study PRJEB22623) | gut metagenome | biome: sheep rumen | host: Ovis aries | place: New Zealand | reverse complement strand
GAACACCACATAAGATTTGATAAAAATATTCACATTGGTGAGGATTTAAAATTTAACTTAGATTACATAGAGGATAGAGAAGGTAGCATAGGATTTATAAATTCGCCTTTATATCACTATGTAAAACGCACTAACAATAGCTTATCCATTTCCTATCATAATAATGATTTGGAGGATACAAAATATATTTACAGAAGATACATTAACTGGGAGTCAGCTCAAGAAGGAGCTACAGAAGATAATATCCTTGTATTAAAAGGTATATACATTTACGATTGGGTCAGCAGACTAACAGCTATATACCAGGAGCATTGTAGATGTAGAGAATACGACTATCTAAAGAAAAAGTTAAGATGTGAAATTAGAAGTTGCGAATTTCAGCGAATGCTCAAGGAAATTTATAAGGGAAAAAAGATTAGTACATTAAGATATGTATGCCTCAGAACTGGCATATTCGAAGTATTCTACTTCTTTAGAGGAATATACCAGATTCTTAAAGGCTAAACCTATTTACATAAAAGGCTAAATAAAATTGGTGCATATTCATAAGCGATTCTATGCTTGCTTTTGTGTTGACATGGAGTCGCTTTTAATTCGATTTGTAGTAAGCGGATTTGCTCCTTTACGGCATGATTGCCCTTTTTATAGGCCTGCAATAACGTATACATGCTATATTCTATAATAGAATTATAGCTTGCCCATACATAATCCTTGTTAACTACATCAAAAATCTGTGTAAAAGCTGGTTTATATTTAAACACCCCATCATTAAAATAATTGGCATTGTTTGTGGCAGAAGCAGAGTTTTGAATGTAATGATAAAAAGGCTTGTTAACATAGCCAAATTCTTCTGACAAATGATTGCATAACAGCTTGGACTGAAACAAAAGATCCTCGCACATGCTGATATCAGTATCAAAAAGATTTTGCTTAACAAGCTGGGCGCTGAAAAGACGGGTGAATAAAAATCCTCTGACATTGTCATTTAAAAACATCGCTTCAAGCAATTGTTCGCCAGTAATAGTTGCAGGGAAATCTGCAGTGTATGCAGTAGTGATGCCATCCTTTTCGGTGAAATATCCACAGACGCAGCCTGAAAGGTTTGTGTTTTCCACAGAATCTAACATGGCTTTGTACATATTAGGTTCCACGTAATCATCTGCGTCTAAAAATGATATCCATTTACCAGTGGCTTGCTGAATACCAAGATTTCTTGCGGCGCTTACGCCTGCATGCTCTTGACTTAGATAGTGAACGTTAGGATGCTTGCTTTCATAATTTTTAGCAATGGTGGCTGAGTTATCAGTGGAACCATCATCAATGAGAAGTATTTCATCTGGCACCACATCCCCAGCAAGAATGCTGTCAAGCATTGCACCAAGACCGTGCTCACTATTAAAAAATGGGATTATTGTTGTAATTGAATTATTCATATTTTGATTATAGATTTTATTTGATTTTAAGGCAACAAAATGGAAAAAACAGCTAATGAATTGATACCTAAAAAATTTCATTATTTTTGGTTCGGAAACGGTGAGAAACCTGATTCGGTTCTCAAATGTATAGAATCATGGAAAAAGTATTGCCCTGATTTTGAGATAATTGAATGGAACGAAAACAACTATGATATTCATAAACATCCATTCATGGAAAAGGCTTATCAGGAAAAGAAATGGGCCTTTGTATCGGACTATGCCAGATTAGATGTTTTATATGAACATGGTGGTATATATCTTGATACAGATGTGGAAATCCTAAAGGATTTTTCACCACTATGTGTAAATCAAGCCTACATAGGCTTCGAAAGACCAGATTTAGTTAATGACGGTCAGGGCTTTGGGGGCATGCAGCACTTCCCACTGTTCAAAGAGATGTTAGCTTGCTACGATGATTTAGACGAATACATTGAAAGTCCTAAGCTTCGTACTAAGGTTTTACTGAACCATGGATTAAAGCAGGATGGCGCTAAACAAAATGTGGCAGGAATGGAGATTTATCCAATAGATTATTTTTGCCCAAAGAGTTTTGCTACAGGACGAATTAATAAGACAGATAATACATATTCAATCCATCACTTCGACGGAAGCTGGCATGGAAAGAATGGTATGAAATATATACAATTAATGAGACTTTTAAATAGAATGTTTGGCGTAAAAAATGGTCAAAAAATATTTGAAGGTTTAATGGAATTTAAAGATAAATTAAGAGGTAAATAACAAAATGAGTAAGGCCCAGGTAGATGTGCATGAAATTACATCAAAAGAAGAGTTTAAAGTTATTCTTGAAAAGTTCAAGGATTACGAATTCTTACATGATGTTACAGATGATGACAAAATCAATGCTTATGTTGAAAAGCAGTTAACATATGGACACGTCATTGCAGAATATCATGATGATGATCCTGTTGGTTTCATCAGCTTTTATGATAACGATAAAGAAAATAAAACAGGCTATATTAGTGTGTTTGCATTAAGCGATGAGCTGGGCTTTATGAAGGGCAAAACAATGGTGCGTATTGCCTTAGAAAGCTTTAAGGTTGCCAAAGATTGTGGCCTGGAAAAAATTAGAATAGAGGTCGACAAGGAAAACAAGGTTGCCAGAAAACTATACGAGCATCTTGGCTTTAAATACACAGGTGAGGAGACTGACCACAGCTTGTTTATGCTAGTAGGTTTTGATAGCTTGGCATCAGTTATGGGTAAAAAGAAATAATGAGTGAAATGGATTATTTAATTTCAGTTATAGTTCCCGTTTATAACGTGGAAACATATTTAGATGAGTGCATTAAATCATTAGTTAAGCAGACCTACAGTAAGTTTGAATTGATTCTTATTGATGATGGCTCTACAGATAGCAGCGGACAGCTTTGCGATGCATGGAAGGAAACAGATGACAGAATAAAGGTTATCCACAAAGAAAATGGTGGCCTTTCAACAGCCAGGAATGCAGGCTTAGATGTAGCCAAAGGTGATTACATTTGTTTCATAGATTCAGATGATTTTGTTACAGACAATTATCTTTTAAGTTTTGTAGATGCCATAAAGGAATCTGGTGCTCAGATGGCATTTTGTGACATAACATCTTCTAAACTTGCAAAAGCAGAACATGACATACATAAGCTTTCAGTTTTATCTGCAGCCGATTGCAGAAAATGGTTATACAATCCAATAACCAGAGAGTATGTGCTTATGGTTATTGCCTGTGCAAAGATGTTTGATAAAAAGCTATTCGACGGACTGCGTTTTGAAGTAGGAAGATATCATGAAGATGAATTCTTGATTAATCATATTTTATTTGCAATCGAAAAAGCTGTATTTATACCAGAAGGCAATTACATTTACAGAAATAACGAAGAAAGCATTACTGGAAAGCAGAATGAGAATAACATTTATCATCTTCATGTAGTTGATGCTTATGAATATCGAATTAATGAAGCCATAAAATATGGTGATATTGAATTTGCAAAGGTTACTGCAAAGTTTGCACTTTTAAAGACAGCACGTTTTTACAAAAATGGTACCAAGGAAGTTCAAACAGAAGCAAAGAAATTATATAATCGTATATACGATAATTATTATTACCTGCTTACTCAAAAGCAAAGAATGAAATATAAGCTATTTAAAAATATGCCAGGCGTATTTTGTAAGGTGTTTTTATAGAAATGCAGAATTCAACAGAACAAAAGCTGGTAACCATTATTATTCCAGCTTACAACGTGGGAAATTTCATAGAAGAATGTATACAGTCGATTATCAATCAGACCTATCAGAACATCGAAGTTATTGCTGTTGATGATGGTTCTACAGATAATACTTACGACGTTCTTGCGAAAATGGCAGCATTGGATTCTAGAATTAAGATTTTCACTAAACCTAATTCTGGAGTATCCGACACCAGGAATTTTGCCATAGAAAAGGCCACTGGTGATTATATCCAATTTGTGGATGGGGATGACACATTGGTTCAGACTGCTGTAGAAACCTTAGTGAATGCAATATCTGACTACGATTTTGTAAATTGCATGTATAACAGAATCGACGAAGTAGGCAATCTTGATAAAGAGCAGTATAGCTTTTGCTGCAAAACAATTTATATAGATTCCTTTGAGGCTACTGCAGCTTTTATCAAGAATGAATTAATGCCATATCATGTAGGCTTTGAGGTTTGGAACAAGCTTTTCAAGACAGACATCATCAAATCAAACAACATCCTATTCAATAGGGATTGTCACATTGGTGAGGATTTGGCATTTAATATGAACTATTCTTTTTATGCAAAGAATATTAATTGCATTGAGGATAGACTTTATAATTACCGACTTCGCAGCAGCTCTGCCATGACTACAGCTGATAATTTTTCTAAGAATTTTTCAGAACACGTTGCATTAGCAGATGGGCTAAAACGGGAATACAATAGATGGCCTGATGCCAAAGAAGATTTTGGATGGCTGTTTTCAATAATAATGAAGCATGCCTATGAAGGTCACACAGCTAAAGAAATCGTCAGTGTGCTTCCTGAAATAAAGGATTGCGCATTATTTATAAAAGAAATAGAAAAATCTGCCAGTGAGACTACAGACAGAACCATGAAGCGGATTTATAAATATATATTAAGTCAATATAATAATGATTATTTGGCTAAGCTTTATCTTGCCCTATTTAATCTGTACTGCAGACTTAGAGGCAGACAGCTGATTCAAAACAGAAAGATTTATTAGGAGTTTATTTTGAAAAAACATGCTTATTTAATAATGGCACACAACAATATAGAGTCTCTTAAGCATTTGCTTCAAGTAATTGATGATGAACGCAATGATATCTTTCTGCATATAGATAAAAAGCTGCAGCTTTTAGATGAGGCGGAAATTATCAGCTGGGTAAATAAATCTAATATATATTTCATCGAACGTTATGATGTCAGATGGGGACATCTGTCTCTTACTATGTGCGAGATAGCATTACTTGAAGCAGCAGTAAAAACTGACAGCTATCATTACTATCATATTATTTCCGGAGTTGATTTCCCAATCAAATCTCAGGACGAAATACATTCTTTTTTTGAAAATGAGGATGGATTATTTATCTCATATCATCAAGATGGCGAATACGGGGATTACTACATGTACAAGGTGCAGTACTATTTCCCTTTAATGAGATTTGTACAGCGTGGATGTCATGATGGGCCAGGAAAAAAGAAAGCCATTTTAAGACATTTGACTAAGCTTGAATGGAGGGGTGTAGACTGGCAAAGAGCCCACGGAATAGATAGAACTAAAAAATATAAAGATTTCACTTTTTATAAAGGCGATAATTGGTTCAGCATACCAGATGATTTTGCCAGATACATAGTCGCCAACAAAAGTAAAATAAAAAAGATGTTTGCCATGACAAATGGCTCGGATGAGTTTTTCATGCAAACCATGGCTCTTAATTCGCAGTTTAAGGATAGAGTTAGAAACACATGTTTACGAACAATAGATTGGAACAGAGGAAATCCATATATATATACATTAGATGATTATAGTGAGCTTATGGCTGCTGATGGGTTATTTGCAAGAAAAATATCCTATGTGGATGAACCATTATTAGTGAATAAGCTTACAGAATCAATCTCAAAAACAGACAGGGGACAGTCAAAAGAAAATCCTTTAGTCAGCATTGTCGTTCCAATATATAATGTAAAGGATTATTTAGCTGTATGCCTTGATTCAATCAAAAATCAGACTTACAACAATATAGAAGTACTGCTTGTAGATGACGGATCTACTGATGGCTCCGACATAGTAGCAAGACAATATACCGAAGAAGATAATCGATTCACTTATATTCATCAGGCCAATGCAGGACTTAGTGGAGCTAGAAACACTGGAAAGACTGCAGCAAGGGGCGAATATATCGCTTTTATTGATTCAGATGATTGGTTGGAATGCGATTATATTAGCAAGCTGGTTGAACAAGCGATAGCATGTGATGCAGATATAGTGGTTTGTGGCTTTAAGAAAAATAACGATGACACAGCAATCACTACATTTAAAGATAAGCAAATCAACTCCAAGACAAAAACAATGGAGATATTGGGAAATATATTTACCCCTGAATATCTTCTTATAAATGTGGCTTGGAACAAGCTGTATAAAAGAACAATATTTGATACTGTAGATTATCCTGTTGGGAAAATTCATGAGGATGAATATTCAATCCATCGTATAATAGATAAAGCTGATTTAATAGTTACCATACCTGATGTTTTATATCACTATAGAATCAGGGAAGACAGTATAACAGGTAATACCAACAATGAAAATCTTAAGCACTTTGATATTGTAGATGCCCATATGGATAGAGTAGCATTCTGCAAAAAGCAAATGTATGAAGGCTATTATCGACTGATTGTATATTCATTATTTGAAGAGATTATTCAACTGATGTGCAGATACAGCGATGATGTATGTAAGAAACATAATTTATATAAAAGATTCAGATGGTTAATGCTTAGGGAATGTATGAAAAACTATAATTACCTAGACAACCATCAGAAAAAGGAATATTTATTAATGATTCTTAGTCCTAGATTTTATAGGAAACGAATTGAAAGGATTTCAGAAAAAAGTGAGTAATATTGATGTAAGCGTTGTAGTTGCAACATACAAACAGGAAAAATACATTGCCATGACTTTGGACAGTATCCTGGCTCAAAAGTTTTCAGGAACAATCGAAGTGCTTGTTGGCGATGACTGCTCTCCTGATAACACAGGGGCAATCGTTAAGGAATACGGTGAAAAATATCCTGATATAATTAAGCCGATTGTTCGTCCTAAGAATTTGGGCGCTTTTAAGAACTTTAAGGATTTAATGTCAAAAGCTCAGGGTAAGTATATTGCCATGATAGAAGGCGATGACTACTGGATTAACGAGAATAAGCTTCAAGAGCAGTTTGAATTCATGGAGTCCCATCCGGATTATGTTGCTACCTTTGGTCAGTCCATTATCGTAAATGAAAATAACGAAAGACAGGAAGGCTGGGAGCAGTACATAACATTTGCAGGCGAAGGAGAATACACCGTAGAGGATTATCAAAACTACCTCCTTCCAGGTCAGACAGCATCTTCATTTTACAGAAGGGACGCCTTCCTTAAGGTTTATGATGTTGTTACCGCCATTAAAAAGGGAAAGCTTAGAGTTTTCTTTGCTCTAACAGATAGAATGCTGGTACTTTCTATTTTAGGAGCAGGACGTGTTAATAAATCTAATGAATACTATTCCGCATATAGATATATTCTTGATCCTAATAGTAATTCATGGTCATCACAGAATGATTTCTTCAGCTTTAGAAACGAATCTATATTCTTACTTACATTATATGAGCTGGAGAAAATTGCAAAATATGTTGGCCTGCAGCTTAACTTTGATGAGAGAAGAAAGTATGAATTTGCAGTTATTGCAGATAAAAAGGGAGAGTTAAACTTCTTCCAGGTTATGGCACTTAGATTTATTGATTTTGTGACCTGCAAAAGTAAAAAAGACTTTGTTAATTTTGTTGTTGAGAGAAAACGCAAATATAAAAATAACAAATAATTAGTCTAGGATTGGAGCATTGTTTTGAAAAATTATAAAAACAAAATTTTAGGATATAAGGATGGCATCATTGGAAGGCTATACCGTGATTTGAAATGGATATATGGCTTTTTCAAGGATTATATTGGCAGAATACTAGCGTACATTGGCGTTGAGCTTGTGCATATGGTTGTTGAATTTATCATAACCTACAAAATCGGTTCAATCGTAGATTTTGCCGTTGAAAAGAATGTAACAAAGGTTGCCATAATGGGAGCAATCTATGTCGGATTGTTTATACTCAATGCCATAATCAGTATTACATCTAACAGATTTGCTGCATGGAATTACAATTCGATGCAGACACATTTGGTAAAGAAGCTTTACTACAAGATTGTAAAGGCGGATTGGCAGGAGCTTACAAAATATCATTCAGGTGATTTAATTACTCGTCTTACAAATGATGCAAAGACTATTTCTGGAAATGCTAATGGATTTTTAACAACTATTATTACAAATTCACTTATGATTATTGGCTGTATCATAGTTATACTTGTAAACGATGCAAGTATGATTTTGGTAGTAGTAATAGTTGCCCCAATTATTCTGTTTTCATCTAAGATATTCATGAACAAAATCTATGAGTGTCAGTCAGAAATCAAAATAATTGAAAGTAAGGAAAATTCATATCACAAGGAATCTTTCCATAACATCCAGGCTGTTAAAGCATTTGGACTAGCTGATGAATTCTATCGCAGAATAGAATTACTTGAAAAAGAACGTTTTGCTGCAGACATGAAGTCTAACCTGTTTTCACTTATGTCTTGGGCTGTTACATATTTGGGCGGAATCTTTTCAGCAATTATCTGTATCGCATGGGCATTCTACAGAGTAAACACAGGTGCTATGACATTAGGTGCACTTACAGTAGTTATCATGATGGCATACAGAATTGCTATGGCAGGAAAGACACTTTTAAACCTTATTCCAACATCTTTACAGCTGGCTGTTTCTACAGAGCGTGTAAAAGAAATTCTTTCTATCGAAAATGAGGAAGAGATTGATTCTCCTGAGTTCCATCAGTTAGCAAAAGCTGGTGAATCACATGGCGTTTCAGTAAAGGTTAATGACATGTCATTTGCTTACAAGGGAAGCAGATTGATATTTGATAAGGTAAGCTTAGAAGCAAATCCTGGAGAGATAATTGCACTTGTAGGTCCATCCGGTGAAGGTAAGACTACAATGCTTCGTATCTTACTTGGTATTTTGAATGTTAATTCTGGTCAGGTATATGCAACAGTTAATGATGATGTATCCCTTACAAGAAATCTTTCACCAGAAACTAGACCTTTGATTGCGTATGTACCACAGGGTAATACAATGCTTTCAGGTACTATAGCAGAAAACATGCGATTAATCGCACCAGAGGCTACTGATGAGGAAATTATTGATGCTCTTATTCAGTCATGTGCTTATGATTTCGTTAAGAAGTTGCCAGATGGTATTTATCATAATATCGGTGAAAGTGGTATTGGTTTCTCAGAAGGACAGAATCAGCGACTGGCTATCGCTCGAGCAATTCTTAGAAAGACACCAATTCTTCTTATGGATGAAGCTACTTCAGCTCTTGATGTGGCTACAGAACGTAAGGTTCTTTCCAACATTATGAAAAAAGATAGTAAGCGTACTTGCATCTTAACAACACATCGTCCTAGCGTATTGTCAGCTTGCGATAGAGTATATCGTATCAGCGACTGCCAGGTTCGAGTTATTAATGATGAAGAAATAACACAATTAATGAACGAATTTTAGGAGATGTTATGAACGAGGAAATATATGTTACAAAACCGGTTCTACCGCCGATGGAAGAGTACATGGAATATCTTAAGGATATTTGGGAGACCCATAATCTTACTAATGTAGGTAAGTACACTAGACAGTTAATGATTGAGCTTATGGAGTTCATGAACAGTAGACATTGTTTGCCTACTGTAAATGGACACATGGCTTTGGAAATGACTATTCAGGCTATGGAGCTTTCAGGAGAGGTTATTACAACACCATTCACTTTTGCATCTACAACACATGCAATTGTAAGAAATGGTTTAACACCTGTTTTCTGTGATATCCGTGAAAGCGATTGCACAATCGACCCAGACAAAATTGAAGACTTAATCACAGATAAAACAACAGCAATTGTACCTGTTCATGTATACGGTATGCCATGCGATGTTGAAAAGATTGAAGCTATTGCAAAAAAGCATAACCTCAAGGTTATATATGATGCAGCTCACGCTTTCGGCGAGGAATATAATGGTAAGAGCATTTCTAAGTACGGAGATGCTTGTATGTTTAGCTTCCACGCTACTAAATCCTTCAACACTATCGAAGGAGGACTTGCAGTTGTTCATAATACAAAAACATTAACAAGAATATACCAGCTTCACAACTTCGGAATTATGGACGAAGAAAATGTGGAGTTCGTAGGAGCAAATGCTAAGATGAACGAGTTCCAGGCTATTATGGGATTATGTAATCTTAAGCATTTTGAAGAAAATCGATTAAAGAGAAAAGAAATATACGACTATTACAGACAGGAATTATCATCGGTAGAAGGAATAAGAATGCTTTCTTATGATGAGGATAACCTTAAGCTAAATTATTCTTACTGCCCTATTTTTGTGGATCCTGATGTATATGGTATGAATCGTGATGAATTAGCTGAGGTACTTCTTTTACATCATATTCATGCTCGCAAATATTTTTATCCTATTACAAGTCAATTTGCATGCTATCAAGCAGAAAATTATAAAGCGGATGTACCTGTTGCTGAGCGTCTTTCAAAGCAGGTGCTTACCATTCCTTTATATACAGATTTAGCGCTAGAGGATGCAGCTAGAATTTGTAATATTATTAGAGATAAACAATAAAGAGGTGAATATTAAATGAAATTAGGAATCCATCAGCCATACTTTTTCCCATATATTGGATACTGGCAGCTTATGAATGCTGTGGATGAATACGTAATCGCAGATAACTTACATTACATGAAACAGGGCTATATCAATCGAAACAGTATATTGGTAAATGGCCAGTCTATGTATTTTAAGTTACCTGTTCACAAGGCTTCTCAGAACAGATTAATTAATGATCATGAGATAGCTCTTGATGAAAATGAAGTAAATAAAATGCTTGCTACCTTAAAGAGTGCTTATGCTAAAGCACCTTACTTTGAAGAAACCTTTGCTCTTGTAAAGGATTGTTTAGAGTTTGGCTTAAAGGAAGAAGGCAAAAATCTTGCAAAGTTTTTGGAGTACTCTATTAGAAAAACTGCAAAGCATATAGGAATAACTACTCCAATATATTTAGCATCAGAGGATGTCCCATTAGATGGAGATTATAAAAGAGAGCATTATGTAGTGGAGTCATGCCGTAAAATGGGTGCTACAGAATACTACAATGCCATTGGTGGCGAGAAATTATACTATCAATGCTTCTTCAGAGAAAACAATCTTGGACTTAAATTTGTAAAAGAGAATCATGTTACATACACTCAGTTTGGAGATGAGTTTATCCCTGATTTGTCCATCATCGATATTATGATGTTCTGCTCAAAGGAACAAATAGCAGATTTGCTTACAAAATTTACACTGGAAGAAGGCTTTGAGAAACCGGAAGAATAAAGAATAGTTTCCGCAAAAGACTCATTTGTGAAAATTGTGTGTGCAAATTACAAGAATCCTATAGTTTTTTTAAGTGTTTTTATGCACATTTTTTGATTAAATGGGTGTATATTATATACACTGAAAGAAAATGCGCAGAGGACGGAAAATGCGCAGTATTTTAAGGGAGGAAAGAATGAACAAAGAACAAGCAATTGAGCTTCTTGAGAGTCGTGGACAGGGTCATGTAATGCGTGGCTTTGATAATCTTACAGATGCTCAGAAGGAAACATTTTTAGCTCAGATTGAGAATATAAATTGGTCTGATTTTGAATTAATCGGTAACGATTCTGCAGATGCTAGAGGAGAGTTTTCAGTACCTCCAGCAATCGAATTATCTGAGATAGCAGCTAGAAAGGCTGAGTTTGAAGCTGCTGGTTTAGAAGCAATCAAAAAGGGAGAGGTTGGTGCCGTTCTTCTTGCAGGAGGAATGGGAACACGTCTTGGTTTCGATTTACCAAAGGGTTGCTATAACGTAGGTCAGACACATGACCTTTACATTTTCGAATGTCTTATCAACAATCTTATGGATGTTGTAAAGAAGGCAGACACTTTCGTACCTCTTTACATCATGACAAGCGAAAAGAACGATAAGGCAACTCAGGATTTCTTTAAGGAACACAATTATTTCGGTTACAATCCAGAATATATCAAATTCTTTATCCAGGATATGGCATGTGCTGTTGATTACAACGGCAAGCTTCTTCTTGAGGAAGAGGGACGCCTTGCTACATCACCAAACGGAAATGGTGGTTGGTATGCATCTATGATGAAGGCAGGCCTTAAGAGCGATATCGAAGCTAAGGGACTTAAGTGGATTAACGTATTTGCTGTAGATAACGTACTTCAGCGTATTGCAGATCCATTATTTATCGGTGCAACTATCCTTGGTAATTATGTATCAGGTTCAAAGGTAGTTCGTAAGGTTGAGCCAGCTGAAAAGATGGGTCTTCTTTGCCTCGAGGATGGCAAGCCAAGCATCGTAGAATACTACGAAATGTCTAAGGAAATGTCTGAAGCAAAGGCAGCTGATGGAAGCCTTCTTTACAAATATGGCGTTATCCTTAATTACTTATTCTCAGTTGAGAAGCTTGACGAAATCGTAAACAACAACCTTGTTGTTCACGTTGTTGAAAAGAAAATTCCATACGTTGATGAGGCTGGAAACAAGGTATCTCCTACAGAGCCTAATGGCTACAAATTCGAGTTACTTGTTCTTGATATGATTCATATGATGGACAATAACTTAGCTTTCGAAGTAGACAGAAACTACGAATTCGCACCTATCAAAAACCTTCACGGTGTAGATTCAGTAGATAGCGCTAGAGAGCTATTACAGAAGAACAATGTAGTACTATAAGCTAGGGGGATATCTAATGTATAAACGAAAAAAGAACTTTTGGGCAAAGCATTGGGACTTTATCACATTAGATACGTTAGCAGCGCTCCTCGCATTAGTAATTGCAATTTATTGTAGATATCAAAGTGTGTTTATCGGGGAATATTACCCTCATAAAAATATCTATGTAAACTTATTTGTTATGACAATATTTATCAGTATATTGAACGCTTCAATTCGCGACCCATATACTGGTATCGTGCACAGAAATAAATATCAGGAATTTTTAGCCGTAGTTTTACATTCATTTTTTAATCTCTGCGGCATGCTGATATTCCTGTATGCATTTAGATATTCAGGTTTTATTTCACGAACAGTAATCTTCACATGGGCAGCGCTCATGGTTGTGTTAATGTTTGGTTTCAGAATCCTGTTCAAACGTCTCATTCGTTACAGAAAACATGAAGACGTTAACAAATCTTCAATGCTTGTCATTGCAGATTCAGGAACTGTTAAACACTGCCTAGGTCAGCTTGCTAACAACCCATATGTTGAATATAAGGTCGTTGGTTGTGCAGTTATTGATAAGAACTGGGTTGGTAAGAAAATCCAGGGAGTACCTGTTGTAGGCGATTGTGATTCGGTATTCGAATACATTCGTACACACGTAGTTGATGAAGTATTTATTGATGGAAAGAACAGATATAGCGAGGAGCTCTTAGCTGAGCGTCTTGCAGATTTGGGATGTACAGTACATATTTCCCTTATCCATACCGACCATCTTCTTAAGAATCGTGCTATTGAATATTATGGTGATTACATCACTATGACAACCAGTATGCACATTGCTACAAACAGAGAGAGCTTTGCAAAGCGTACAGTTGATATACTTGGTAGTTTAGTAGGATTATTATTCTGCGCTATCGCATTTATATTCCTTGCGCCAATTATCAAGATTCAGGCTCCAGGTCCTGTATTCTTCTCACAGACACGTGTAGGAAAGAATGGACGTAAGTTCAAGTTCTACAAATTCCGAAGCATGTATGTTGATGCTGAAGAGCGTAAGAAGGAATTAATGGACCAAAACGAAATGAATGGTCTTATGTTTAAGATGGAAAATGATCCTAGAATTTTCCCAGCAGGCCATTTCATCCGTAAATATTCAATCGATGAATTGCCTCAGTTTTGGAATGTATTAATCGGCGACATGTCACTTGTAGGAACTAGACCACCTACAGAAAACGAATATGCCCAGTACGATTTACATCACAAGGCACGTCTTGCTGGCCGTCCAGGTCTTACAGGATTATGGCAGGTTTCAGGACGTAGTAATATCACTGATTTCGAAGAGGTTGTTGCTCTGGATACAGAGTACATCAGAAATTGGTCCCTTGGTCTTGATATCAGCATTTTATTCAGAACAATAGCTGTTGTATTCAAAGGCTCAGGCTCTAAATAGACAAATCACCCCCGTAAAGGTTATAATAAACCTTGCGGGGATTTTTATTACTATATTTTTTTGGAGACGAAATGAGAATAACAGTTATCACCCCCTTTTACGAAGGGGATAAATATATGGATGCTTTTGTAGATAGCATGCTTGCAAATGAAAGTGAGCTTTCTAGAAAGGGGCACAGCCTAGAGGTTATTATTGTAAATGATAGCCCTTGGAAGAAGCTAGAAGCACCTGAAAGCGAAAGTAACTTCCTGAAGGTCATTAGCAATGATGAGAATCGCGGCATCCATTACAGCAGAGTCGCCGGCCTTAAACAAGCTACTGGCGATTACATAATGTTCTTAGACCAGGATGATGTTTTGGCATCTGACGCATTAATCAAAATGCTAGAGGCTGCCATTTTGAAATCCAGCAGTGTTCTTGTTTGCAACGCTTATTTGGAGCAGTCCGATGGCAGCAAGCTTTTATGGTATCGCAACGCCTATCACAAATCTTTAATAGGCGATTTCACCACTTACCTGAGAATAGGAATACAGATAATATCGCCAGGGCAGTGCTTAATCAAAAATGATATTATGCCAGAATTTTGGCAGAACCACCTGGTTCAGAAAAATGGCGCCGGCGATTATTATTTATGGCTATTACTTTTGGCTAAGAACACCAGATTTGATTATTTAGACGAAGCACTTTACGTACATAAATACACCAAATCAAATCTATCTAAGGACACTAACATTACTGATGCTTCGGTATATGATTTCCTTGATTTATTATCAGAATGTGATTATTTCAAGCAGGAGGATATTTTCACCTTACACGAAATGATTACATACAAGAATCAATTCAGAGCAAGCTCCATTGTTGGAAAGGTTACTTGCTCATTGGCGAATTTAGGTTTGTTTATAGACAATCTGAAATTCAAGAAAAAGACGGGGACGGGTTACGGTTTTAACAGATAATGAAAGATATTGCAGTTCTTCTTGCCACCTATAACGGGCAGGAATATTTAAAACAACAACTTGATAGTTTACTTGAACAGACATTTTCTGATTTCAGGATAGTGGTGCATGATGATGGCTCCACTGACAAAACAGTTGATATAATAAACGAATATCGCAATAAATATCCAGAAAAAATAGAGATTTTATATGGTGAGCCTTGCGGTATGGCCAAGGCAAACTTTCTGTGGATGCTTACAAAGACTTCGGCAGATATATATTTCTTCTGTGATCAGGATGATGTTTGGCACAAAACAAAGATAGAAAAATCCCTTGCAGCTCTTGGTGAATCAACTGAGGCGGCATGCGTTTTCACGGACATGTGGGTAACTGATGAAAAACTAAAGGTTCTTTCTGATTCGTTTATACGATATATCGGAAGGAATCCAAACAACACAGCATATACCCAAGTCCTAATAGATAATCCATCGGCAGGCTGCACCATGTGCTTTAACAGGGCACTTAGAGATTTGGTTGTTGCCAGCTTGTCACAAATAGATTTGACCAACATCCCAATGCATGATGCACTAGTGCTTGCTATTGCTGATATAATGGGAAAAGTCACTCCTGTAGATGAGCCACTTGTTTATTACAGGCAAACTGGCCATAATACTATGGGCGCTACAACAGAATCTGATTCTGATAAAAGAAACAGAAACATAGCAGATATTAAATCCGGCAGCTTCTTTGCGAAAAAAAAGGCCTTTGTAAATGAAGCCAGGTTATTTGCAGCAGAGCTTGCCAAAATAGATTTTATTCCAGTGGATAAAAAGAATATACTTATCAGATTTGCTGGCATTGGCAAAAAGGCCAAGCTTCGCAGAATGAGTTTCTACAAAAAAAATAATTTTACCAGGGCAAACCACAATATTTGGTTCAGGCTGTGGGTATAACCTGAAGGAGATTAGGTTAATGAAAAAAACTTTACTATACATTAAAAAGCATGCAGATTTTATTTTATTGGATTTAGCGGCACTTATATTTGGATACTGGCTAGTTACCAGATTCCGTTACGCATATAGCACAGTTCACCATGGAGAATTGTTCTTCGATTACGGTGTTGTTCTTGTGGCAGTTTACCTGGTTATCTTACTTATCAGTAAGAATCTGTCAGGTGTCATTAAGCGAAGCTTTTTCAAAGAATGTCAAAGCATACTTGTTCAGGTTTTCGTTACATGGGCATTTTTTACAGTAGTTCTTTATACTATCAAAACAGCCCAGAACTTCTCACGAAGCGTTTATGCAGCAGCCTTTGCAGTGTGCTATTTGTTCATCATATTTGAGCGTAGCGCATGGAAGTGCTTTATCAGATTTAGCCGTTTCCATTCACAGCTTTGTCCAAAGCTTATTGTTGTTTGTGATGGCGACCACACCCAGAAGACTATCAAAAGAGTTTTAAAGGGTTCCTTTGAAAACGATTATGAAATTGTTGGTGTAGCCATGACAGATTCTGAGACAAACGATTACATCGACCATTTCGATTCAGTAGTTGGACTTGATAAAATAGAAGATTTTATCAGCGGCAAAAAGGTAGACGAAGCCTACATCGAGCTTTCAGATGCAGCAGTTGAAACAGAAACAATCAACAAGCTTTTGAAAAACAACATTCTTGTTCACCGCAGTCTTCAGGATAGCACCATGAACTATGTGGAACAGGAAATCGATGAAATTAGTGGCCACTTCGTAATTACGATACGTGACACTCAGGTCTCATTTGTTACCAGAGCAGAGCGTGTAGAAACAGCACTCTTCAGAAAGATTACAAAAAAGGATTAGTTTTAGGTTTATGAAATCAGCAGTATTTTTTGATATAGATGGAACACTCTGGGATTACGAGAAATATATTCCAGACAGCACCAGGG
>ODAI010688867.1_pt1 | contig 16932 bp, 11 predicted proteins | sample 1539321 | NCBI WGS metagenome assembly ODAI01 (sample SAMN02144231, study PRJEB22623) | gut metagenome | biome: sheep rumen | host: Ovis aries | place: New Zealand | reverse complement strand
GCCGACTCCACCGTCGTGGACAAGGAAGACAAGGAGCCGGATACCGTTCTGAAGATGACCATCGAGGACCTGGATCTGTCCGTGAGAAGCTTCAACTGCCTCAAGCGTGCCAATATCAATACTGTCGAGGGCCTGGTCAGCAAGACGCAGGACGAGATGATCAAGGTCAGCACCCTCGGCCGCAAGTCCCTGGAAGAAGTGGAGCACAAGCTCCAGATGATGGGACTGTCCCTGGCCAGCGAGGAAAATCAGTAATACAGGAGGAATTGCAATATGCCCGGAACTAGAAAGCTCGGCAAGAGCACGGACCAGCGGATGGCCATGCTCCGTCAGCAGACCACGGATCTGCTGGACAAGGGCCGCATGGAGACCACCGTCACCCGCGCCAAGGAGATCGCTCCCATGGCGGAGAAGATGATCACCCTCGGCAAGGCCAAGGATCTGGCCTCCTACCGCCAGATGCTCAGCTTCCTCACCCGCGAGGACGTGGCCAAAAAGGTCAAGGACGAGCTGGCTGAGAAGTACGCCGACCGCAACGGCGGCTACACCCGCATCACCCGCATCGGCGCCCGCCGCGGCGACGCCGCCGAGCTGGCCGTGATCGAACTGCTGTAAAGAAGTTCAAGTTCATAAGCATCCATCCCCGGGAGCGTCTGCTCCCGGGGATTTTGCTCTTCTCAGCCAGGGGGAGTGGCGCCCTTCGGCGCGCTTTATTGATGTACAGAATAACCGAAAATATTCGGCCATAAAATGAAAATGGAGAAAATCTGCGACTTTATCGCGATAAAACGCGCTCGATCAAGAGGAGTTTTTGTTAGATTTACACAAAAACAGGGGCTTTTTTTTGGAATGACGGAGGACATGCTTGTCGATTCTTTCTTGAAAAGCGAAAAAAACTATGCTATAATTCAGCTCGTAAGCGGCATAGGGTCAAGGGGGAGGTATGTCCTGACCCGGGTGCTGTTTTCCCTTCCGCTCCGAGGCTGTCCCCGGGAGGGGAAGGGAAGCGATGTTGCTTATTATTCACGGCGAGGCGTCGCTGTGATTAATAAAGATTATTTAGGAGGAAAAACAATGAAAAAGATTCTCGCACTGCTTCTGGCTCTGTGCATGATCTTCGCCCTGGTTGCTTGCGGCCAGCCGACGACCGAAGAGCCGAAGACCGAGGAACCCGCTGCCGAAGAGACCGGCACCGAGGAACCGGCGACCGAGGAGACCCCTGCTGAGGAGCCTGCCAAGGAAGTCACCAACCAGATCATCTACGGCAGCACCACCGAGCTGTCCGGCGACCTGGGCAACGCCTGGTGGACCAACAACGCCGCCGACAAGATGATCCGTGATCTGATCGACGACTACGACGTTGTTGTCACCGACCAGGGCGGCGAGTTCGTGTACAACGAGACCGTCGTCAAGGATGTCAGCTCCGAGGAGAACGAGGACGGCACCAAGACCTACACCGTCACCATCAATGAGGGTCTGGTCTACAACAACGGCGATCCCATCACCGCTGCCGACTACGTCGCCTATGAGCTGGTTGCTCTGTCCCCCGCTGTCAAGGCCGGCGGTGCCAAGACCACCGGTGAGATCATCGTCGGCGGCACCGAGTACCAGAACGGCGAGGTTCCCTACATCTCCGGCCTGCGTCTGCTGGACGACTACACCTACGCTATCACCATCTCCGCTGATTACATCCCCTTCTACTTCGACATGACCTATGCCACCCTCCGTCCTATCGCTCTGAAGCAGTACTCCTCTGCTCCTCTGACCGTTAAGGACGACGGCGAGGGCGCTTACCTGGACGGCGGCGAGCTGACCACCGAGGAAGTCGATGCCGCTCGCTGGATCTACACCGATCGTATCTCCGCCGGCCCCTACAACCTGGTTGAGTTCGACCAGGCCAACCTGACCGCCACCCTGAAGATCAACCCCAACTACGCTGGCAACTTCGAAGGCCAGAAGCCCTCTGTTGAGACCATCATCGTTGTGAAGGCCAACCAGGAGACCATGCTGGATGCCCTGAAGACCGGCTCCATCGACTTCCTGGCCACCCTGACCGACGGCGACCAGGTCAATGCCGCCCTCGACCTTGAGGAGACCGGCGACTTCACCACCGTCAGCTACGAGCGTAACGGCTACGGCAAGCTGATGTTCCAGTGCGACTTTGGCCCCACTCAGTTCAAGGCTGTTCGTCACGCTGTTGCTTACCTGCTGGACCGCAACGAGTTTGCCAACCAGTTCTGCCAGGGCTTCGGCTCTGTTGTTGACGGCCCCTACGGCCTGTCCATGTGGATGTACAAGGAAGCCAAGGAAGAGCTGGCCGAGCGCCTGAACACCTACTCCTACAGCCTGGATGCCGCCATCGCTGAGCTGGAAGCCGACGGCTGGGTCCTCGACGCTGAGGGCAACGAGTACACCGAGGGCATCCGCTACAAGGAAGTCACCGAGGAAGAGGCTGGCGATTACCAGCACAACGTCACTCTGGCCGACGGCCGCATCCTGATGCCTCTGATCATCGAGTGGTCCTCCTCCGAGGGCAACTCCGTCTCCGAGCTGCTGGCTGTTATGCTTGCCAACGGCGAGCAGACCGCCAAGGCCGGTATGCAGATCAACCAGAACGTCATGTCCTTCTCTGACCTGCTGAACTACATGTACCGCGACGACTCCGAGGGCGAGCAGTACGGCGTCAAGACCTATGGCATGTACAACCTGGCCACCAACTTCACTGCTCAGTACGACATGTCCTTCAACTACGCTCTGCCCGGCACCACCTACTATGAGCAGGGTTGGAACACCAACTTCACCAACGACGAGCTTCTGGATAAGCTGTCCATGGACATGGTCTACGGTGTTGAGCCCGGTGACTCCGAGGGTTACCTGAAGCTGTGGGTCGACTTCATCGACGAGTGGAACGACTACCTCCCCGAGGTTCCTCTGTACTCCAACGTGTACTACGATGTCATGAACGCCAAGATCCACAACCTGGAGTGCAACGCTCTGTGGGACTTCCAGCAGGCCGTTGTTTACGCCACCATCGAGTAATCTGGTAAGGTACTGATTCGTACCGTACCGTACAAGTAAATCAATTCGCACCAAAAAGAGTAGAGCGCGCCCGCGCGCGTTCTACTCCTTTTGGTCCCGGGAGAAAAAACAGTCACGAATTTTGCCAGTGATCTTTTTTGGCAGAAGGAGTGATTTTCAATACTGTATATTTTGGAAGCGAAGGATTCTACTCCGCCGGAGCAAGGTGCGGCGAAAGTGGAAGCAGTTTCGATTCGACACTCGGCTCCGCTTGGTACTGTAAGCACAGGAGCGCGAGCGGCTCCTGTGCTTACAGTACCAAGAAAAATCAACTGAAATGGAGGGATGACCGTGACAAAGTATGTACTGAAAAGAATTGGCTATCTGATCCTGGTCTTCTTTATCGTCTCATTCCTGATGTATGCCTTATATAACCTGATCCCTGAGGACCCCGCCAGAAACCAGCTCGAGGCGCAGAAAAGGTCGCTGAAGCCTGAGGTTTACGAGCGTATGTACCAGGAGCTCCGGGAGGAGATGGGCCTGGACGACAGCCTTTTCGTTCGCTACGCCCGCTGGATGGGTCTGGCGCCCCAGAAGCAGACCGGCAAATTTGACGGCCTGCTGGAGGGCAATCTGGGCCAGTCCAACTACTTCAAGAAAGACGTGATCGAGGTCGTACAGGGTCCGATCGGCAATACGATTTTCATCAATATCTTTGCTACGATCCTGGCCCTGGGCATCACGATCCCCCTGGGCATCTACTGCGCCGTTCACAAGGGCGGAAAGCTGGATAACTTCACCCAGGTTTTCACCATCATCGGCTACAGCATCCCCATTTACATTACAGCTCTGGTCTTTATCTACGTGTTCGTCGTCCTGCTGGGCTGGTTCCCCATCGGCGGAATGGGTACGCCCGGCGCCGAGTACACCGGAATGCGGGCCTTCTGGGATAAGCTCTATTACATTGCCCTGCCGCTGATCGTTATGACCTTCGGCTCTCTGGGCGGCATGACCCGTTACGTCCGCTCCGCCATGATCGACGCGCTGAGCATGGACCATATCAAGACCGCCCGGGCCAAGGGCGTCAAGGAGAAGGTCGTCATCTACTCCCACGCCTGGCGCAACGCCCTGCTGCCGGTCATCACCCTGATCATCGGCTGGTTCCTGGGCATCTTCGGCGGCTCTGTTATCATTGAGAACACCTTCAACCTCAACGGCATGGGCAAGCTGTACATCACCGCCCTGAACAACCACGACTGGGTTCTGACGCTGGGCATCCAGATGTTCTACACCGTGGTCAGCCTGGTGGGCGCGCTGATCATCGACCTGAGCTACGGCCTGGTTGATCCGCGCGTGCGCATCGACAAGTAAGGAGGCGAGAAAGTTGGCAAAGGATAAGAAACAGTCCATTTTTGGCCGCCTTTTCGGCAATCGCAATAAGGCCGTTGACGTCATGGTCGAGGAGCAGATCCAGAGCCCCGGCAAGATGATGCTCAACAACTTCCTGCACAACAAGCTGGGCATGACCGGCCTGATCGTCTTCCTGCTGATCTTCCTGTTTGTCGTGGTCGGACCTTATGTTCTGCCCATCGACCTGGGCGATACGGACAACACCCAGCAGAATGTGCCTCCCATTCAGAGCATGCTCTCCGTCCCCAAGGAACTGGACGGCAACATCTCCGCCATCTCGCCCGGCCCCACCTTCGGCGTGGGCTGCAGCAAGGACGGCAAAGTTTACATCTGGGGTTACACCAAGATCACCGATACCATCGACCTGAGAGACATCCCCGATAAGGTCAAGGAAGCCGACATCGTGGATATCGCCGCCGGCTATGACCACATCGTGGCCATCGATGACGAGAACAATATCTACGTCTGGGGCAACCGTCGCCTGGGCCAGGACCGGGTCCCCTCCGAGCTGAAGGGAACCAAGAAGCACCCGGTGAACATCGTCCAGCTGGAGGCCGGCTATCAGTTCAGCGGCGCGCTGACCGATGAAGGCAAGGCCTACTTCTGGGGCAACCAGAACATGTGCGATGTGGACGTGAAGCGGGAGTATCAGGGACGCATCCAGAAGATCGCCATCGCGACCTATAACTACTGCCTGCTGCTGGACGACGGCTCCGTGGTCTACGGCGGCATCCAGAAGGACAACGCCTTCACCCGCATCCCGGAGAATCTCTCCAGCGGCGTGGTGGACATCGCCGCCACCGGCGAGACCATGGCGGCTGTGGACGAGGCCGGCAAGATCTACGTCTGGGGCAACAGCACCCACGGCGAGAAGGACGTTCCCGAGAGTGACAGCCGCCCGGTAGAGCTCTACGGCGGCCGGTATCACTACACTGCTCTGATGGAAAACGGCGACGTGTTCAGCTGGGGTGACAACAGCCACCAGCAGGCGGATGTTCCCGCTGAGGTCAACGGCGCTGCCATCGACACCGTCTACGCCGGCTTCTATCAGAACTACGCCGTGGACGTGAACGGCCGGGTCCACACCTGGGGCCTGAAGGGCCATGTCCTGGGCACCGATAACATGGGCCGCGACGTGCTGACCCGTATCGTCAACGGCGGTAAGGTCACCATGACCGTCGGCGCCATCTCCGTTATCATCTCCCTGATCATCGGCATCGTGATGGGCGGCCTGGCCGGTTACTTCGGCGGCAAGGTGGATATGCTGATCATGCGTATCTCCGAGATCGTCGGCGGCCTGCCCTTCCTGCCCTTCGCCCTGCTGCTGTCGGCCATCATCGGTTCCCGCATCAGCGTGGAGCTGAGAATGTATCTGATCATGATCGTGCTTGGCGTTCTGAGCTGGACCGGCATCTGCCGCCTGATCCGTGCCCAGATCCTGGCCGAGCGCGAGAAGGAATTTGTTCTGGCGGCCCAGGCCATGGGCGTGCGCGAGGGGTCCATCATCTTCAAGCACATCCTGCCCAACGTGCTCTCGATCCTGCTGGTGGAGGCAACGCTGCTGTTCGCCACCTGTATGCTGACCGAGTCCACCCTGAGCTACCTGGGCTTCGGCATCACCCCGCCGACGCCCACCTGGGGCAATATGCTCACCGGCGCGAACAACTCCATCGTCATTCAGCAGTACTGGTGGCGCTGGGTCTTCCCCGCGGCAATCTTCGGTGTCTGCACCATTTGTATCAACCTGATCGGCGATGCAATCCGTGACGCTGTCGATCCGAAATCCATTGGACGTTAAAGGAGGAGATAGAATGGCACTTCTTGAAGTCAAAAATCTCCATACCTACTTTACCACCAAGCGCGGTATCGTCAAAGCAGTCAACGACGTTTCCTATTCTGTCGAAGCCGGCAAAACGCTTGGACTGGTTGGAGAATCCGGTTCCGGCAAGAGCGTTTCCGCCATGAGTATCCTGCATCTGCTGGACGGCAACGGCTATATTGAAAGCGGCTCCGTCATGTTCGACGGCCAGGAGCTGGTCAACCTGCCGCTGAGCGAGATGTACAAGATCCGCGGCAACAAGATCTCTGTCATTTTCCAGGAGCCCATGACCTCTCTGAACCCTGTCTTCTCCGTGGAGAAGCAGGTATCCGAGCCCTTCATCATCCACCAGGGCATGAGCAAGGCCGAGGCGGCCAAGAAGGTAGTGGAAATGCTGGCCGACGTGAAGATCCCGAATCCGGAGGTCGTCGCCAAGCAGTATCCCCACCAGCTCTCCGGCGGTATGCGTCAGCGTGTCATGATCGCCATGGCCCTGGCCTGCAAGCCCAAGCTGCTGATCGCCGACGAGCCCACCACCGCTTTGGACGTGACCATCCAGGCTCAGATCCTGCGCCTCATGAACGAGCTGAAGCACGAGCTTGGCACCTCCATCCTGTTCATCACGCATGACCTGGGCGTGATCAACCAGATGGCGGACGATGTGGCGGTCATGTACTGCGGCCAGATCGTGGAGATGTCGCCGGTGCGCAATATCTTCGCCGGCTCCGAGTTCATGCACCCCTACACCGAGGGTCTGCTCCGCTCCATCCCCCGGCTGGACGCCGACCAGAACGAGCGTCTGGAGTCCATTCCCGGCGCCGTGCCGCACCCGCTGAATCTCCCGAAGGGATGCAAATTTGCTCCCCGCTGCAAGTATTGCACCGAGCGCTGCCTGAACGAGGAGCCGCATCTCGTACCCGTCAATGACGAGCAGCAGATCAGATGCTTCTATCCTGACAGGAGGGAACGCCATGCAACAAGATAAAAAAGTTCTGCTTCGCATCACCAACCTGAAGCAGTATTTCCCGCTGAAAAAGCGCGGTCTGTTTGTCAAGGCCAACGACGGCATCACCCTGGACATCTATGAGGGCGAGGTGTTCGGCCTGGTGGGCGAATCCGGCTGCGGCAAGTCCACCCTGGGCAGGACGCTGCTCCAGCTCTATCGGCAGACCGACGGCCGCTCCATGTACTATGGCAAATCCCTGGAGGATATCGCTCCCCACTACATGCTGGACACTCTGCGCCACCTGGCCAAGAAGCGGGAGCATATCAAGACCTGCGAGGCCAAGCGCGACGAGCTGCAGAAGCACTATGACACCCTCACCGAGGAGCAGCAGTACGCCAAGCACGCCGAGCTGGACGCGGCCAAGAAGGCGGCCAACGACGCCCTTCTGGACGTGGCCAACATCGTCGGCGGCCTGATGGTGCTGGACGATCTGAGCCCGGTGGTCTCCGCCTACGAGAAAAAGTACAATCTGTCTCTCCAGCGCCGCAAGCTGCGGGAGAAGAGACGGTCCATCCAGGTCCGCTGCGATGACGCCGCCTTTGCGAAGCGGAACACGGACTCCTATCAGAGCAAGCTCAAGGGCATCGACGAGGAGCTGAAGAAGCTGGACCAGGACCTGGCAACGGCCGATGCCGAGATCGAAACGCTGCGCAGCGCCCACCAGAACGATCCGGACTTCCAGAAGTATGACGCCCTGCGGGACGACGGCATTGATCTGGCCCGCCTGACCTACAACGAGATCCGCCTGCTCCGCCAGGACCTGCAGATCGTTTTCCAGGACCCCTACTCCTCGCTGAACCCCCGCATGACCATCGGTCAGATCATCGGCGAGGGTCTGATGGCCCACGATATTTACCGCAAGAATAACGCCCGCATGCAGGAATACATCCTGAAGGTGATGGACGACTGCGGTCTGCAGCCCTACTTCCTGCACCGCTTCCCCCATCAGTTCTCCGGCGGTCAGCGCCAGAGAATCAGCATCGCCCGCGCCCTGGCGGTCCAGCCCAAGTTCGTGGTCTGCGACGAGGCCGCCTCCGCGCTGGACGTGTCGATCCAGTCTCAGATCATCAATCTGCTGCAGGATCTGCGGGAAAAGCAAGAGCTGACCTATCTCTTCATCACCCACGACCTGTCCGTCGTCAAGTACATTTCCGACCGGATCGGCGTCATGTACCTGGGCAACATGGTGGAGTTGGCCGAGTCCGATGCCATCTTCCGCAAGCCCATCCACCCCTATACCCAGGCCTTGATCGCGGCCATCCCCACCACGGACCCGGACGCGAACAAGGAGCTGCAGATCCTGGAGGGCGATATCCCCAGCCCGGTGAACCCGCCCAAGGGCTGCAAATTCCATACCCGCTGCAGCTACTGCACGGAGATCTGCAAGCAGGTGGTGCCCGAGTGGCGTGAGCTGGAGCCCAACCACTTTGTGGCCTGCCACCACCCGCTGATGAACGGCCTGGCGGACGCGAAGGTCGTCGAAGTCGAGAAGTAAGGCCCCCAAGAGGGGAGAGAAGGAAGACAGGATATGCTGTTTGAAAAACGATTCCAGCGCGCCCGGCGCGTGCAGCGGGAGGCCACCGGCCTGGACCGCGAGGAAGAACAGGAACGCAGACGCCAGCAGGACGAGGAGAAGCTGGAGAAGGGCGATTGGCTGGCCATGCTGCTTTCTTCTTTCCTGACGCTGTTTCTCCCCGCTGTAGGGATCCTCGGTCTTCTGGTCTTGATCGCTTATCTTCTCTTCGGCCTGATCTGATCTCACAATCGAATGCATCATGCAATGGCGCTGCCGTAAGGCAGCGCCATTCAAGCTGTCGACAAAGTCGGTTTCCTGTCATCGCGAACCAGTGACCGATGTCACTGGTGTGGCGATCCGCATCCCGAAAGCCTTGATAACACAGCTGTTTTGAAGAGGAACGGATTGCCACGACCAGTTTGCGAACTGGTCTCGCAATGACATTTTGGGCTTTGTCTACACACTGAATGGCGCTGCCGTAAGGCAGCGCCATTCCGTTTGCAGGCAGAAAGCCCCTGCGCCGCGCCCCTTTGCGCGGGAAAAAAGAAGGTCAAACGATGGCACTGACGATTTAGCAAAATAGAGAAATAAAGGCTCCGGAAGGCTTCGTCGAAAGGGGAAAAAGACGGCCAAAAGCCGTCTTTTGAGTGGAAATCGCCAAATTCTTTGTGAAGAATAGACAAAAACTGGCCATCAATTTTGGAGAGATGAAAGAGCGATAATGAGAATTATTCTTGAAAACTGTTCTTTTCTGTGCTAGAATCATAAAGTGTAAGTACACAGGGAGCAGGCTTTAACGGCCCCAATATCCCCTAAAGTGCTTCATTTTGCACCGAACGACGCATATTTGCCGTCTGCGCCCCGATCCGCTTATTACTCACGGCGAGCCTTCGCTGTGATTAATAAAGAATAATGAGGAGGAGAAACCATGAAAAAGATTCTCGCACTGCTCCTGGCTCTGTGCATGATCTTCGCGCTGGTTGCTTGCGGCCAGCCGACGACCGAAGAGCCGAAGACCGAGGAACCCGCTGCCGAGCAGACCGGCACCGAGGAACCCGCCACCGAGGAACCCGCAGTTGAGGTCATCCCCGATGATCCTCGTCTGGCTGCCGAGACCTGGGAGTACGACCCGACGAACTATTATGATGAGTCCGCCGCCGTGTACGACGCCATCCTGGGCGAGTACTACGAGTACTACGAGCAGGCCCTCGCCGCCACCAACGTTGCTGAGCGCTATGCCCTCGAGGCGATTGCCGAGGCCAAGCTGCTCAACTCCGCCATCATGCTGCCCACCACCACCCAGGGAGGCAACTACGCCATCACCCGCGTTGTTCCCAGAACTGCCAACACCACCCTGTGGGGCAACGACAGCGACCGTTTCCACAATGTTCTGGTCGCCACCGATTTCCTGACTCCCGCTGACCGCGACGCCATCAAGGCCAAGTGGGGCGAGCTGGCCGGCACCGGCGAGTTTGCCGCGTGGGTCGAGGGCTACCTGGCCGAGAACGGCTATGAGCTGGTCGATCACTACGAGCTGGGCTACACCAGCGACCCCCAGACCTGGGACGGTCTGGCCACCTACCGTTCCGCCGACTCCGAGGCCATTGTCAACACCGTTGACGGCCTGCTGGAGTACGACATCGAGAACGTGCAGCAGCCCGCTCTGGCTGAGAGCTACACCGTGAACGACGACTTCACCGTCTTCACCTTCAAGATCCGCGAGGGCGCCAAGTGGTCCGACTCTCAGGGCCGCGTTGTCGGTGACGTGACTGCTGACGACTTTGTCGCCGGCATGCAGCACCTGCTGGATACCCAGGGCGGCCTGGAAGGCCTGGCTGCCGACGACGGCGTTAAGATCGTCAACGCCGGCGCTTACATCAACGGCGAAGTCACCGACTTTGCGGAAGTCGGCGTCAAGGCTCTTGACGACTACACCGTGGAGTACACCCTGGAAGAGCCCTGCGTGTGGTTCACCACCCTGCTGGGCTACAACCCCTTCTTCCCCATGAACCGTGCCTACTACGAGTCTCAGGGAGGCAAGTTCGGCGCTGACTTTGACGCTGAGGCTGCCGATTACCTCTACGGCAAGGACCCCGACCACATTGCCTACTCCGGCCCGTACCTGGTCTCCAACGCCACTGAGGCCAACACCATCGTCTTCACCGCCAACCCCAACTACTGGAACAAGGACAACATCAAGCTCCAGACCATCACCTGGCTCTTCAACGACGGCTCTGACGACCTGAAGGCCTACAACGACACCAAGGCCGGCGTTCTGTCCGGCTGCGGCCTGAACACCGCCGCTGTCGAGGCTGCCAAGGCCGACGGCCTGTTCGACCAGTATGCTTACGTTTCCGATACCAACGCCACCTCCTACATGGCCTTCTTCAACGTGATGCGCAACCAGTTCGTGAACGTCAACGACGCTTCCGTGGGCGTGTCTCAGAAGACCGTTTACCAGGCCAACGCCTACAACGCCGCCATGCAGAGCATTCACTTCCGTCACGCTCTGGCCACCTCCGTGGACCGCGGCACCTATAACGCCCAGTCCGTCGGCGAGGATCTGAAGTTCAACAACCTCCGCAACTCCTACGTTCCCGGCAACTTCGTCTCCCTGCCTGAGGAAGTCACCGTCGCCATCAACGGCGAAGACGTGACCTTCCCCGCCGGCACCGCCTACGGCGCCATCATGCAGGCTCAGCTGGATGCGGATGGCTTCGAAGTCACCGTTTGGGATCCCGAGGCTGACAGCGGCCTGGGCTCCGGCGACGGCTTTGACGGCTGGTACAACCCCGAGTACTCCAAGGCGGAGTTCGCCCTTGCTCTCGAGGAGCTGGCCGCTCAGGGCTATGTGATCACTCCGGAGAACCCCATCGTCATTGAGATCCCCTACGCCGGCAACAGCCAGGTCCGCACCAACCGCGCCAACGTTGTCAAGCAGAGCATCGAGGCCACCTTCGGCGGCTACGTCGTCGTCAACCTGATCGACTGCATCGACACCGCCGGCTGGCTCTACGCTGGCTACTACCCCGATTTCGGTTATGAGATGAACGCCGACTTCATGGACGTCTCCGGCTGGGGCCCTGACTACGGCGATCCTCAGACCTACCTCGCCACCATGACTCCCGCCCCCGGCGGCATGGTCAAGTCCTGCGGTATCTACTAATACCGGCAGATCCAATTCCATAGCGCAACTAAAAATGGTGAGAATGGGCGCAAGCCCATTCTCACCATCGTGAACTTTGGCTCAATCGCCCGCCGACCGTCGAAAAGGGCGGCGGGCGCATTGAAAAAAGCCGCTGCTCCGGGAGGGGCTTGGCACAAACCCATGCTCTGCCAACGGCAGGGCGCATTCTAATGTTATTGTGAGTGGTGCCATATGACGAAATATTTACTGCGAAGAATTCTACACGGGATTGTCTCCGTTTGTATTGTGGTCGGGATTGTCATGGTCATGATCTACTCCATGCTGGACAGGAACCAGATCTTTGCCTCCGATCCTCAGTTCAGCAAGGTTTCCAACAATGACAAGACCGTTTACAAGTACCGTACCTGGAAAGAGTACGGGTATATTGATTATATCACCTATGCGGATTATCTTCAGAAGCTGACCAACGACGGCGTCATCGATGAGGAGACCCGCAGCAAGGCGGCCACCATCGGACGCAAGGCTGAGAACGACAAGGACGAGGCCAAGGAGTATGTGGAGCAGTTTGAGGCCTACTGCAAGGCCAACGGCCTCACCACGATCCGACTGGACGCCATCATGCAGACCCCCAGAAAGGTGGCTCCCGGCGGCCAGGCCAAGCTCTTCGCCTATCGGGATCGGCCGCTCTACCTGCGCCTGGCGAACTACTTTGCCCATCTGGTGACGGTGGACACCATCCACTCGGTGGAGGAGGACGTGGGGGAGCGGGGCCTGACCTACACCCTCTACGACCCGCTCTACGGCGGGAAGAAGTTCTCGCCGGCGATCATCGGCAACGGAACCAGCCACAGGTACCTGCTGTACTGTGACGACAGCTTCCCCTATATCCATCAGAATCTGTTCAGCATCAACCTGGGCAAGTCCTACTCGGTGAACAAGAACATCGAGGTCACCACCACGATGACCAAGAGTCAGGGCGCCTTTGTCAGCAAGACCGTCACCTATCCCACCGGCCTGACGGAGGTCAGCGCGGACGATCTGCACACCGCGGTGTACCAGAGCGGCTCCCTGGAGGGCAACGCCATCAACAAGGACCGCTTCGTGGATAACTACACCAGCGTGCTGACCAACAAGGCCAACCCCTCCCGCATGGGCTACTCCTTCACCATCGGCATCATCGCCGTGGCGCTGGCCTATCTGCTGGGCGTTCCCCTGGGCATCCTGGTGGCCCTGAAGAAGGACAAGCTGGTGGACAAGATCGGCACGGCCTACATCGTGTTCATCATGGCCGTCCCCTCCCTGTCCTACATCCTGATCTTCAAGGCCCTGGGCAACATGGCCGGCCTGCCCACCCCCTTCATCATGGAATCCAAGAGCAAGCTGATGTTTGTTCTGCCCATCATCTCCCTGGCCCTGCCCTCCATCGGCGGTCTGATGCGCTGGCTGCGCCGGTACATGATCGACCAGATGAACTCCGACTACGTGAAATTCGCCCGGTCGGGCGGCTTGAGCGAGGGCGAGATCTTCTCCAAGCACATTCTGAAAAATGCCGCGATCCCCATTGTGCACGGCATTCCCGGCTCCATCCTGGGCGCTCTCACCGGCGCGTTCATCACCGAGCGCGTGTATGTGGTCCCGGGCATCGGCGGCCTGCTGATCAACGCGATCAATGCCTACGACAACGGCGTCATTGTGGGCGTTACCCTGTTTTATGCTTCGATCTCGGTGCTGAGCATGATCCTGGGCGACGTGCTGATGTCGCTGGTGGACCCGCGTATCAGCTTCACAGCGAAAGCGAGGTGAGCAGAGTGAATCAGGAACTGAGAAGTTTTGAGAAATACGGCCTCAGCGATGAGGAGCTGTTCTCCCATGTGGACCACAGCGCGCTGGAATCCGAAAAGATCACCGCGCCGCGCTACTCTTACTGGCGAAGCGTTTTTCGCGTGTTCTTCAGGAAGAAGATCAATATCGTGATCCTCTGCATCCTGGCGATCGTGCTGTGCTTTGCGTATATCTATCCCATGCTCATCGACTACGACCCCTTCGCCAATCTGATGGACTCCGAGGCAAAGCATCTGCGCCCCGCGGTCGCCTTTGCCAAGTACGGCGCCTCCATCCACTACATCCTGGGCACCGGCGCCTCCGGCGAGCCCACCTTTGACGCCGTCTGGAACGGCGCGCGGATCTCCCTTTCCCTGGCCTTCGTGTGCGCGGCCATCAACATGACCATCGGCGTGCTGCTGGGCGCGGTGTGGGGCTTCTCCAAGAAGCTGGACCTGATCATGACCGAGGTGGTCAACACCATCGGCAACGTGCCCTATACCCTGCTGATCGCCGTGCTGGTGCTGGTGCTTTCCCCCAGCTTCTGGACCATGGTCTTCGCCTTGACGGTGACAGGCTGGCTGTTCATCGCCTACTTCTTCCGAACCCAGGTCATCATCATCCGCGACCGGGAGTATAACCTGGCCTCCCGATGCCTGGGCACCCCCATCACCCGCATCGCCACGAAGAACATCCTGCCCTTCATGACCTCGCTGATCGTGACCCAGATCGCCATCGAGATCCCCTCCTACATCTCCTATGAGGTGTTCCTGGCCTTCATCGGCATGGGCATCTCCGATATGTCCCTGGGCCGTCTGATCGGCGCGGCGCAGAGCGCCATGCTCACCCCCGGCTGGGGCTTTGAGTTCTGGAGTCCTGTCATCGTCTCCGCCATTGTGACCATCGTCCTGTACGTGGCCGGACAGAACCTGGGCGACGCGTCCGACCCCAGGACCCATATGTGAGGAGGGACGCGAGATGGAAAACAGAAAAGTATTGCTGTCCATCCGGGACCTGAACGTCAAGTTCCGCGTCCGCGGACGTATCCTCACCGCCATTCGCGGCATTTCTCTGGACATCTATGAAAATGAGTCCATCGCCATCGTGGGTGAGTCCGGCTCCGGCAAATCGGTGTTCACCAAGACCTTCGCCGGCATGCTGGACCAGAACGGCTTTATCGACCAGGGCTCGATCTTCTACAACGACGAGGAGCTGGCTGCCACCAAGGTCTCCAAGAAGGGGACCACCGGCGCCGCCATCCAGAGCCTGACCAGGTACCTGGACCAAAACGCCAAGCTGTGCTTTGGCGCCGAGACCTACAAGGAGATTCTTGCCCTGGAGAAGGAGAAGAAGAGCCGGGAGACCCTCAGCGATGCCGAGGACGAGAAGTTCACCGCCGCCATCAAGGAGCTGGTCTTCGACAAGACCGAGAAGGGCAACTACAAGCAGACCCTGGACCCCAAGAAGGAGCGGGACAAGATCCGCCAGGTGAACGCCGAGATCGAACGGCTGGAAAAAGCCATCCAGGAGAAGGAGAAGGAAAAAGAGGCCCTGCTCAAGAGCCGCAAGGCCAGCGTTCAGCAGGACAAGGAGTACCTGGCCTCCTATCAGGAGCGCATGGCCGCCCTCAAGGCCCGGTATCAGCAGGACACCGCAAAGGCCATCACCCCGGAGATGCAGCAGCTCAACCAGGTGCTGGCCCGGGAGTTCTACCTCTCCGTGGGCCGCTACAATCCCTTCAAGCGGGCCCAGGCGCTCTCCAAGCTGAAAAAGGCCGCGGCCGACGCCATGCGTCTGGGCGTGGATCTGAACGATCGGGACACCCGGATCAAGGTCTTTGGGGACCTTGCGCTGTATGCCTTCTTTGACAAGGAGGACGAGAGCACCATCTACGGCACCAGCGTCAACGACCTGTCCAAGGTCAAGAACCCCAAGGACTGGACCGAGATCCGCGGCAAGCGGATCGCCACCGTGTTCCAGGACCCGATGACCTCTCTGAACCCCATCATCACCATTGGCAAGCAGATCACCTCCGTCATCCTGAAGCATCAGAACTGCTCGGAGCTGGAGGCCAGAGCTCGCGCCCTGGAACTGATGTACAAGGTAGGCATCCCCAACGCGGAGAACCGCTTTGACGACTATCCCTTCCAGTATTCCGGCGGTATGCGCCAGCGTATCGTCATCGCCATCGCCTTGAGCTGCCAGCCCAAGATCCTGATCTGCGACGAGCCCACCACCGCGCTGGATGTGACCATCCAGGCCCAGATCCTGAAGCTGCTGAAGGACCTGCAGAAGGACTATGGCTACACCATCGTCTTCATCACCCACGACCTGGGCGTGGTCGCCAATGTGGCCGACCGGGTGGCGGTGCTGTACGCCGGCCAGATCGTGGAGCTGGGCACCGTGGAAGAGGTGTTCTACGATCCCCGGCATCCCTACACCTGGGCGCTGCTGAGCTCTCTTCCCCAGCTGGCGGAGCGGGATACCGAGCTGTATTCCATCACGGGTACGCCTCCCTCCCTGTACAACAAGATCGTGGGCGACGCCTTCGCGCCCCGCAATCCGTACTGCATGAAGATTGACACCCTGGAGGAGCCACCCATGTTCCAGGTCAGCGAGACCCATTTCGCCAAGACCTGGCTGCTGGACCCCAGAGCCCCGAAGATCGAAAAGCCCGCCATCATCCACGATACCCACAACAAGCTGAAACGGGCTTACAACATTTAAGGAGGGATGCGTCGAATGAGTAAGAATACGAAAGAGCTGACGCAGACCCAGGCGCATCTGCCGGAGCATGGCCCGCTGGACGAAAACGGCCGGGAAATCCTCCTGCAGGTGAAGAACGTGGATATCACCTTCGGCAAGGGCGACAACGCGGTCCGCGCGGTGAAGAATGCCAGCTTCGATATCTACAAGGGCGAGACCTTCTCCCTGGTGGGCGAGTCCGGCTCCGGCAAGACCACCATCGGCAGAGCTGTGATCCGCGTCAACCCCTGCGCCGCCGGCGAGATCGATTACAAGGGCGTGCGCATCTCCGGCAAAATCCCCCGTTCTCTGGACCGTGAAGTGATCCGCAACATTCAGATGGTGTTCCAGGACCCCGCAGCCTCTCTGAACGAGCGCGCCACAGTGGACTCGACCATCTCCGCGGGCTGGTTCAATTTCTCCCTGTGTGAAACAGAGGCAGCTGCAGG
>ODAI010184389.1_pt1 | contig 16932 bp, 14 predicted proteins | sample 1539321 | NCBI WGS metagenome assembly ODAI01 (sample SAMN02144231, study PRJEB22623) | gut metagenome | biome: sheep rumen | host: Ovis aries | place: New Zealand | reverse complement strand
GTCATGCTGCTTTCAAGGCAGCTGGCCGATTTCACCCGAGGCGAGAGCGATGCCCTGCGTAAGGCGATGGGTAAGAAGAAGAAAGACATTGTCGATGCCATGAAGCCCAAATTCATTGAGGGGGGCAAGAAGAACGGGCACGACCCTAAGGTGCTGGACAAGATTTGGGGCGACTGGGAGAAGTTTGCGTCATACGCCTTCAACAAGTCGCATGCCACATGCTATTCGTGGGTGGCCTACCAGACGGCCTTTCTGAAAGCTAATTTCCCTGCTCAATTTATGGCGGCAGTGATGAGCCGATCGCTTGACAACATTACGGAAATCAGGAAACTGATGGATGAATGTAAGGCGATGGGCATCAACACGCTGGGTCCCGATGTGAACGAGTCGCGCCATAAGTTTTCGGTAAACTTCGAAGGCGACATCCGCTTTGGCATGGGTGCTGTCAAAGGGGTGGGAGAATCGGCAGTGCAAGCCGTGATTGAGGAGCGTGAGAAGAATGGACCCTACAAGACGTGCTTTGACTTCTTCGAGCGGGTGAATCTGTCGCAATGCAACAAAAAGAATATAGAGAACCTGATTGTGTCGGGGGCTTTCGACTGCTTCAAGGAGGTGACACGCGAAACGTTCTTCGCCTCGGGAGGAAAGGCTGGCGAAACGTTCCTGGACGTGATGGTGCGCTACGGGAACAGCTATCAGCAGGATAAGTTCCAGGCGCAAACATCGCTCTTTGGCGGCATGGACGTGGCAGTGAGCCACCCTCCAATGCCTAAGGAGGTGCCGGTGTGGGGCAACCTGGAAAGGCTGAACAAGGAGCGCGAACTGGTGGGCATTTACCTGTCGGCTCATCCGCTTGACGAGTATTCCGTAATTCTCGATTACGTGTGCAACACTCGCCTGAACCAGTTGGAAGAGCAGCGTGAAGAACTCTCGAAGGTGGAGGAGGTGACGGTGGGCGGCATTGTGTCGAGTGTGCGTGTCGGTGAGAGCAAGACGGGCAATCCTTACGGAATTGTGAAGATGGAAGATTTTGAGGGGAGTGGAGAGATTCCTTTGTTTGGCAAGGACTGGCTCACTTACCGCAATTTCTTCTTAGAAGGGACATCCCTCTTCCTGCGGCTCAAGTTCGAGCCTAACCGCTATCGCCCAGGCGTGTACAACATGGTGATTAAATCGGTGGATTTGCTGCCAGAGGTGAAAGACCGCCTGGTGAAGAAAGTGACGTTCGATGTGCCGCTCGACCAGCTCACTTCGGAAATGGTGGAGGACTTGGCCGAGATTGTGAGGGAAACCCCCGGCGATGCCGAACTTGTATTTAACATTCACACTTCAGACAGCAACAAGGTGTCGCTCATGTCGCGCAAGGTGAAACTGCGCATGAGCCGGAAACTCTCGCTCTACATTCGTGAGCACAAGGAAATGAAAGTGAAAGTTAATTGAAAACAACTATATTATTCACTCTAAAAAACAAAAGCGATTATGGTAATTAATGATTCAAACTACAGCGAAGTGTTGGCACAGAACAAGCCAATGGTACTCGATTTTTGGGCAACATGGTGTGGTCCCTGCCGCATGGTGGGGCCAGTGATTCAGGAACTGGCCGACCAGTATGAGGGCAAGGTGATTGTGGGCAAGGTAAACATCGAAGAGGATGCAGACGATCTTGTGGCACAGTTTGGCATTCGCAACATCCCCACCATCCTGTACATGAAGAATGGTGAGGTGGTGGACAAAGTGGTGGGTGCCGCTCCTAAGTCAACACTGGAATCGAAACTTCAAGCTCTCCTCTGATGGCAAACGCTGGGAACGGGAACCTCGCAGGCGGTCAGCAAGGAGGTTCGGCAATAGACAATGAAATCATGCGCGGTGCGGAGGAGGATGCCCGAGAGGTGGCCTTCATCCAGAACTACATGGGGGTTGAGAACCGTGAACTCTTCACGGAAGAGGACATTTACTATTGCCTTGATGTGCTGATGGAATATCTTGACGATTTCAGTGATTCGGCAGATGATGACGGATTCATTGAGGTGGATACGGAGAAAATAGCTCAGCACATTCAGAAGAAAGCGAAAAAGGAGGGCATGGGGCCGTATGAACTCGATGCCCTCATCCTGCTCGTCGATGCTGAGCTGGAGTACAACGAACAATATCCAGAGGAATGAAAATGAAAAGATACAAGTTGGCCATTCGCGCAGCTTGTATCTTTTTTATCTTTAATCTTCAAAATCTTCCGTTCTCACCGTTCGGCTTCCATCCTCATTTTCCTCGATGGTGACCTTCACCACATCGTCGGGCAGGAGATTTTCAACGAGTTCAGGCCATTCCATGAAACACACGTGCCCGGAATAGACATAATCTTCGTAACCAATGTCGAGCACCTCCTGCGGTGTCTTGATGCGGTAAAAGTCGAAATGGTAGATGGGTTGGCCTTGCCCATCGATGTATTCGTTGACAATGGCAAACGTGGGGGAATTGATGACATCCTCCACACCCAATGTCTGGCACACGGCCTTGATAAAGGTTGTTTTTCCAGCCCCCATCTTTCCGTAGAAGGCAAACACCTTTCGCTTGCCCATAGCAGCCACGAATGCTTGGGCTGCCTGGTTGATTTCTTCAATTGAGTTGATCTGTATTTCCATGACAAATTTTTCTGTTCGTTAGGGTTGATTTTTTCGTTTGCTTCGCATGATGACCAGGGGAATGAGCATTTCCTCCATCGAGATGCCGCCATGCTGGAACGTGTTTTTGTAGTAGTTGACGTAGTAGTTGTAGTTGTTGGGATAGGCAAAGAAATCATCTTTTTGGGCAAAGATGTAGGTGGTGCTGATGTTGGGCGAGGGGAGGAAAGCCGCTTTGGGCGCTTTGAGTTCGAACACTTGTTTCGGGTTGTAGCTCAAGTTTTTTCCCAGCTTATAGCGCAGGTTGGTGTTCGTGTTCTTGTCTCCAATCACTTTAATGGGGTTGCCTACACGGATGGATCCGTGATCGGTGGTGATGATGATGTGTGCATCGGTCTTGGCCAGTTCCTTGAAAAGGTCGCGGACAGGCGAGTTGTGGAACCACGAGGCGGTGATGCTGCGGTAGGCCTGTTCGTCGCTGGCGAGTTCGCGCACCATGCGTGATTCTGTGCGTGCATGGCTCAGCATGTCGATAAAATTGATGACCAGCACGTTGAGGTCGTTGTTTTTCAGGTTGCGAAACCGCTCGACGAGTTTTTCCGACTCAGAAGAGTTGTTGAGTTTGAAGTAAGAGAAGGTGTTTTTGCGCCGGTAGCGGTCGAATTGTGTCTGGATGAGCGGCTCTTCGTTGAGGTTCTTACCCTCTTCTTCATCCTCGTCCACCCAAAGGTCGGGGAACATTTGTGCTATTTGGCTGGGCATCAGTCCTGAGAAGATGGCATTGCGAGCATATTGTGTGGCTGTGGGCAGAATGCTGAGGTAGAGCTGTTCGTCGTACACAAAGTCGTCTGCCAGCTCTTTCGAAATCTCGCGCCATTGGTCATAGCGGAAATTGTCGAACACCACCAGAAACACTTTCTCCCCTTGGTTGAGCAGGGGGAAGATGGTTCTCTTGAACACGTCGGGCGACATGAGTGGGTGCGTTTCGCTGTTACTGACCCAGGAGAGGTAGTTCTTCTGAACAAATTTAGCAAAGCCATTGTTGGCTTCTTCTTTCTGCAGACGCAGCATTTCCGACATTGCGCTGTTGGCCTCTGCAAGTTCCAGTTCCCAAAACACTAAGCGTTTATACACCTCTTTCCAATCTTCGAGTGTGTAGGAGTCGTTGATTTGCATGCCTATTTTCGAGAAATTCTGCTGGTAGCCCGTGTTGGTGACTTCGGCTTCTATTTCTCGCTTGTGGAGGTGCTTTTTCAACGTGAGGAAGATTTGGTTGGGATTGACTGGCTTGATGAGGTAGTCGGCTATTTTGGAGCCGATGGCCTGGTTCATGATGTTTTCTTCTTCACTTTTTGTCACCATTACCACAGGAATGGTGGGGGTTATTTCCTTAATCAGAGAGAGGGTTTGGAGTCCACTCAGCCCTGGCATGTTTTCGTCAAGGAATATCAAGTCGAAGGAGCGTTCCCTGCACAGGTCAAGGGCATCTTGGCCGTTAGTGGCTGTAACGACTTCATATTCTTTTTTTTCAAGGAAGATGACATAGGCTTTCAGCAGTTCTATTTCGTCATCTACCCATAGGAGCGTTCCGTTCATCGAGAGGAAAATAGTAATTAAAAGTTAAGAATTAAGAAAAATCTAACACAGAGTTAAGGAAATTGGTTTAGTGCAGTCGATGAGTTGAGGATTAGAAGATGAAGTTTTCTTCTTCCCATTCTTCGTCGGACTCTTCCTCTTCAGCAGGTTCAGGCAGTTCAGTTGGTTCGTCCAAGCTGGAGGGTTCGTCGCTGTTGATTTGCAGGGAACCGATGCGGTCGAAGTTTTCATCGTAGAAACTGAAGTAGTCGGCAAAGCTGAGTCCTCTCATCAGTTTCTTTAGGTTTTCCTCACTAATGATGAAGCACTTCAGCCCTTCCAGTTTGTAGGCCATGTCTGCATGATTGAGAAGACGATGCATGTAGATGTAGGCTTCGTCGTAGTTGAGGAATGTGCGCACTTGCATCATGTCGATGCCATCGCCTTGCTCTTCTGAAATGTCGAAGTTGCGCACGGTGAATGAGGTGAAGTTGTAACGAGCCATCTCATAGAGCAGCTGATTGACGTCAACAGCGTTGCGTTCGTAGGCAATGACAAACACAAAGTCGGTGTTTTTCTCCAAACTGAACGTGGAATCGTTGGCCAGCGAATCGGCTTCGTCGAAAAGTCCGCGCCGGCGTTCCCAAATGCTCCCCATCTCAAACTTACCCCCTTGCAGCAGACGTCCTTCCTTGAGTCCCTTTACATACAAGCCAGCCAGTTCGCTGACACTCGACTGCGGGTATTTTTCCACCAGCGTTTTCAAGTCGTTCATGAAGTTTTCGCGTTCTCCCAGTTCAAGTTTGCTCATGGCTTCCAAAAACATGAATCTTGCTCGGTTAGCTCCGTCGGGATATTCGCGCTCCATTTCCTGACTGTTGCGTATCACCACTGGGTAGTCGCTGGCTTGGAAGGCTTCGTAGGTGAGGGTGTAGATGGAGTCCTCTATCTGTTTGCCATATCGTCCCTTGAACTCGAAATTGGGGTCGGCTATGAGTTGGCTGTGTTCATTGTCGGGGTATTCGGTCATAAGCTTCTGCCTGTAGTCCTCAGCATTTTCTTTCTGCCCCATGCGCGAATAGAGCTGGAACATGTTGTAGCAGACTTCGTCAGTTTTGTCGAAATCGGGGAAATTGAGTAAGATGCGCAGGAATGTGCGTTCGGCCAAAGGGAAATTGTCCATTCGATCCTTGTAGATGATGGCAGCCCCATAGAGTCCTTCGACAAGAGCGGCATTGGATGCTTCCATCTGCTCCTCAGTGAGCGGGATGTCTTTCAAATAGTACTCCGGTCGATGTGGGTCGTTAGCATATTCTTCTGCTTTGACGGAATCCTTCTCTTCCTTCGTCATCTTTTTCCCTTTATTGGCCTGATAGATGCTGTCCTCCACAGCTGCTATGCTGTCTTGTATGGCTTGCAGACTGTCAGAGAGTTCTTCGTCCTGATTGAAATCGTTGAGCACGGTTTTGTTGCTTCGCCTCCAGTCGTCGGCCAACTCGCGCTTTCCCCATTTGCGTTCAAACTCTGTCTTCCCAGCCGTTACAGTGGAGGGGTTGTAGAAGTACCACACGGCAGCCGTTCTTTGTCCATTGCGGTTGGCAACTCCAGTTGGTGCTCCAGTGCGTTGAGTGGTTGTTCCGGTGCGTTGCTGGGCGGTGGCAGTCTCCATCGCCATTTTTTCTTCTTCCTTTTCTTTCTTCTTCAGCTCTTCGATAGTCTTTTTTATCTTTTCCATGCGGGTAACGGAATCCAGACTGGCCATCATCTGCAAACTGTCCTGCAACTCTACAGCCGACGCAAAAGGCAACAACTCGTCCAGAATCTTGCTGCGCTCGTCTGCCTCCTTGTAGTTGTCGTGCTCCTTGTCTAACAGGCCCAACACCTGTGAATAGCATTGCTGAGCATCGACAAATTTTTCTTTCTCCCAATAGAGCTGTCCTAAGTGTAGCATCACCACACCCTTTTCCAGCCCGTTGCGAGTGCTCTTCTCTACACCATCTTTATACGCCCAAATGGCATGGGTGGTGTCGCCGCGTGAAAGATGGATATTGCCGATGGCATAATAAACCTGGTCCAAATACTCTTTGTTCTTGGGGTTCTTTGCCATAGCATTCAGTTTGCGAATCATTTGTTTGGCATTCCCTTTCGACATGGCTTCTGTCATCTGGATGCGGGCATTGAACTCCAGTTCATAAGGAGGATTCTTGCGGATGACTTTCTTGAAATAGCGGAAAGCCTCTGGGTCATGTCCTATTTTGTGATAGAGCTGGCCAAGCAACATGTAGAGCCTGGCTCGCGGCAAGTTCCTACGCTCTGCCTTCAATGCCTGCTCTATGCTCAGAATGGCTTCGGGGTATTGCCCTTGCCGCAGTTGGAGGTCGGCCTTGACGGAGGCTTTCAGAGGCTCCAACTTTGTGGGGAAGCTATCGCGCTGCGCACGTGCAATCAGGTCTTCTGCATCGTAGAACCATTCCATTTCGGCATAGCAGCGAGCCTCCAACAAACGAGCCCTGGCCACCAAGTCGGGTTTGGAGAAATAAAGGCGCTGGATGTAGGCGAAAGTAGAAGCGGCTTCCATGTATTCCCCTTTGCGGAATTGAGCTTCGCCCATGAGAAACCACGCCCTCCACAGGAAGGGATTATATTCTTTCTGGCTCAGCCAAATTCTGTCTTTTGCCGTTTTCGGACGGCTTTTATTCCATTCGGGACGCGCCGTGATGCTATGAGTCTTGATAGTCTTTTGACATTTCTCTACAGCACGATCGAAATTGCTTGACCCTATTTTCACCGTGGCTTTATTACCTGTCATGTAAAGTGGAATGAGTTCGGTGAAATTGTCGCGATTGCCTTCTTCCTGCAAGAGCCGTCCTTCCTTATACGACTCATGCCCATTGAAATAGGTGTTAAAGCGTGCCTTGAAAGCATGTACACGGCGTGTCATGGACGTATTCTTCTCAGTAGAGCACGCGCCCAGTATTGCCAAAGACACCACTAAATATATTATATAACGAATCCTTTTCACGCGTAAAAAAATGGCAAGACGGCAATTACCAATCCATGAATCAATAACGAAAGCTGTTGTCCTTTTATTGTGTGGATGCAGACTTAAGGTCATGCTTTATCATGAGTGCTCCCAAACCCATGAAGAAAAGAGGATATAAATTTATTCCAAAGAAAATGATGATATAAACCCATTCATTCGGTGGATTGTCACCCATGAAAAGGGACATAAGAAAGACTATAGGAGCCGCCAATATCGGCAGTAGAAGGAGCAGACATGAAATGAATGTGGAGCGACTGATTTTGGACTTGTTGTTAAATACGTAAAAGAGATAAAACACGAGTCCTATCGCATTCAGGATAAAAGGTAGATGATACATGAGAGATGGTTTTAGTGGTTATCGCGGCACAAGCAGTATGCTCACTTCATAGAGCAAATACATGGGGAGAGAGACAATGGTGAGCGTGATGGCATCTGAAGTGGGGGTGATGACAGCTGCCACAATGAGGATGATGACGATGGCATGGCGGCGGTATTGCTGCATCGTGGAGCGATGGAGAATGCCCAACCGTCCCAAAAGCCATGAAAGGACGGGGATTTCGAAGACGATACCCATGACGAGGGAGAGGAAGACGAGTGTGTCGATGTAACTCTCTAAGGAGATGAGGTTTTCCACAGAACTATCTACTTGATATCCTGCTAAGAACCGAAAGGTGATGGGAAAGAGGATGAAGTAACTGAACAGGATGCCTGACATAAACATGAGGTAGGCTGCAGCAATGAGAGGTGTGGAGCAACGGCGTTCGTTTTCGTAAAGCCCAGGGGAAATGAAACGGTAAAGTTCGAAAATGATGTAGGGAGCCGACACAATAATGCCAGCATAGAAGCTAACCATCATGTGAACCACAAATTGGCGGGGCAGTTCTGTGTTGATGAGCTGAATGGTGAGCGTCTCACCAAAGATGCCGGGAAGGAAATGAGGGCTTTTGGGGGCAAAGATGATGGCGAACAGCTCGTCCTTGAAGATGAAGGCAAGCACTGCGAAAGTTGCAACCACGATGATGCATCGCAGCAGCACTCGGCGCAGTTCTTCAAGATGATCCCAGAAGGTCATGTTCTTATTCACTTTTCACTTCTTTGAGTCTTCTTCACGTTTCCCATCGTCTTCATCGTCGGTGGTCACCTCTTTCATACCGTCCTTGAAGGCACGAACACCTTTGCCGGCACCCCGCATGAGTTCGGGTATTTTCTTGCCCCCAAAAAGTAGGAGAACCACAACGAGGATGACAATGATTTCGGGCATGCCGAGACCGAGAAATAGCGGTTGTATCATGTTTTGAGAATTTAGTTTAGGTTGGTTCTAATAATTAGCTTTAGACTGTGCTTAGGTTATTTTTGAGCAGATTTGACTGCAAGCCCGCCGAAGCGTAGCGAGCTACGGTTCCAGGGATTAAGGTCAAAGATGCCAAAAAGATACAAGCACAGGCAAAGATAATTCATAGAGAGTTTATTAATTTTTAGAACCTACCTTTAGCGTATAGGGTAGGTGTTATAGCGTATTTTGTTTAAGTTTTTCCACAAAATTGTCAATGCGAGTGAGTTCTTGTGGAATGCGGATGTTTTGCGGACAATGCGACACGCAAGTGTTGCAGCCAATGCAGTGGTCCGCTTGGCGTTCTTTAGGAACAGAGCGGTCATACCCCACCAAGAAGGCTCGGCGAGCTTGCTGGTAGTTCTCGGCCTGTTGGTTTTCAGGCACATTCCCCTTGTTGACACACTTGTTGTAGTGAACGAAGATGGCTGGAATATCAATGCCGTAAGGACAGGGCATGCAGTACTTGCAGTCGTTGCAAGGAATGGTGGGGTAGGAGTGATAAAGATTGGCCACTTCTGTTTCCAGCCACTCCTGCTCTTCGCCGGTAAGTGGTGACAGGGGGCAATAGGAACGCAGATTGTCTTGTAGATGCTCCATGTAGGTCATGCCGCTGAGGGCACAGAGCACGTTGGGTTTGCTGCCCACATAACGGAAAGCCCATGATGCCACACTATTTTCAGGCTTTTGTTGCTTCAGAGTGGCCACAATGTGGTCGGGCATCTTGGAAAGACGTCCCCCCAAGAGTGGTTCCATAATGATGGCAGGTATGTTGCGTTTAGCCAGTTCATCATACAGGTATTTCGCTCCCGCATTGTAATCCCCTGACTCTTTTGACAAGTTCCAATCCACATAATTCATCTGAATTTGCACAAAGTCCCATTTATATTTGTCGTGGTTCTCAAGCAGGTAGTCAAACACTTTCACATCGCCATGATAAGAGAATCCCAAATTGCGAATCACCCCCTTCTCTCGCTGCTCCATCAGGTAGTCAAGCATCCCATTGTCCAAATAGCGTTTCTGCAGGGGTTCCATGCCTCCCGAACCCACACTGTGCAGGAGCAGGTAGTCAATGTAGTCGGTTTGCAGATATTTCAGAGAATCCTTGAACATCTGGATGCTTGCTTCACGACTCTGCTGCTGAGGGGCGAAGTTGCTCAACTTAGTGGCAATGAAAAATTTTGAGCGGTCATATCCCGACGCTTTTAGCGCAATACCTGTACTTTCTTCCGAATGTCCCTGGCAGTAGGCAGGGCTGGTGTCGAAGTAGTTCACGCCGTGGTCGAGGGCATATTTCACCAACCTGTTCACCTGCTCTTGGTCTATCACCCCACCCCCATCCTGTTTGGTGGGGAGGCGCATCATTCCATAGCCAAGGATGCTGACCTTGTCGCCATTCTGTGGGTGGGTGCGGTAGGTCATGCGGTCGGTAGGAATCTCGCCTGTATGGTGTCCAGCAGGGTCCAAATCGCCCAATTCCGAACCAGTTTTGCCCACACAAGCGGCAAGTGTTGCAGTGGCAGTTGCCGTTCCTGCTATTTTCAGAAAATCTCTTCTGTTCATATTCTTCATAACAACTTTAAAGTTTCAAGATTCAACCCTCAACTAAACCAATAACCACTACCCCTTTACACCTCTTTGTGAATTTCGTGCCCTTCCACATAAATGGCACTGAAAGGACGTGCCGGGCAGAGGTTCTCACATGCACCACAACCGATGCACTCTTCTGCGTTCACGACAGGAATCATCAAGATGTCACGTTCGTTCACACGATTTCCGCTTGCATCCATCCACTGTCCCGAATCGGGATCTTGCTTGTAGCTCTTGTCAACAGGCACCATCTGAATAGCTCCTGCAGGGCAATGCTTGGCACAGTTTCCGCAGGTCTTCCCGTCGGTGAGAGGAATGCAATTCTCTTTCACCCAAACGGCGTGACCTATTTGGATGAACAGTTTGTCATCTTTCTCAATCGGACGGATGGCTCCTGCGGGACAGACGCTCGAACAGCGTGTGCATTCAGGACGGCAATACCCCTTGTCGTATTGCATTTCGGGTTGCATGAAACTCTCCAATCGTTGCGAAGGGCGCAGCACGTTGTTGGGGCAATTGGCAATGCAAAGTTGACAAGCTGTGCAATGCTGCTGCAGGTTTTTGGCAGAGAGCGACCCAGGAGGCGTGAGTGGCGTTTTACGTTCAGGCACAACCTTCTCCTCAATGGCAGCCAAGCCTCCATCAGTTGTCTTTTCCTGAGCTTCAAGGGCTGCTGCGGCTACTGCTGTGCCAGCAATGCTGAGGAAAGAACGGCGAGAGAGGTCGGAGGCAGGTGAGGAGGCCTTTCTGCCAATGCGCGCAGGAGCCAGTTTCAGCGCTCCTTTGCTGCAAACCGTTTGGCAATCCCCGCAAGTGACACAACGGCTATAGTCAATCCTGACGGGATTTCCCTTCTCTACTTTGATGCAGGCGGCCTTGCAGTTCTTTTCGCATAAGCCACATTTGATGCATTTTTCTTCGTTCACCCTCATCTTGAAGAAAGACAATTTAGCAAGGTAACCGAGCACCGTTCCCACTGGGCAAATTGTGTTGCAGTAGGTGCGTCCGTGCATAAAGGCCAAGATGCCCAGCACCAGCGCGGTCACACCTGCCACAACAAACAGGATGGCGGGGGTGTGATGTAACTCTTCCGGGCCGAAAAGATAATTGTCTTGCGTTTCCGACCACAGAGCCAGCAGATTGTTGATGCCTATGTAGATGGGTTGGATGAACGCTGTAACCATGCGGCCGTATGCGCTGTAAGGTGCCAAAAGCACCATGCCAGCGTTGAACCCAGCCAGCAGCATGATGATGAACAAGGAGAGCACCGCGAGGCGCAGCCACTTCTTGGGTGCCGAATGCGTGTATTTGTTGGCAAATCTTCCCCTCTTGTTTTTGCGGAAGAACTTACTTTTCCCCAGCCATGCCACAACATCCTGAAAGACTCCGAGCGGACAAATGATGGAGCAATAGATGCGTCCTAACAACAGGGTGAGCGCAAGCACAATGGCTATGGAAATCATGTTCACCGACATGACGCTGGGCAGGAACTGAAGTTTCGCCATCCACCCCAAATGTTCATGCGCCACATCGGTCACATCGACAAACAGCCAAGTGACACCCAGACAGAAAATGACGGCAAGAGTTCTGCGAACGGATTTTAACATCAAATTAAAAAGTTAAAAAGTTAATAATGTAAAACACAATGATGCGTGTCTTGTGGTAACTATTTCGAGGGCAAATTTAGTCAGAAATAATTTAATGTACGCTATACTTCCAGAAGAAATTGTCCTAAAAATGCTTTTTTGCAGCAGAAAAGACGATTTAAGCAGAACTTTTTGTGTACCTTTGTGCTGTTTTTCAGTAAAAACATTTCAAACAATGGAACAGGCACTATATGTTTACAACACCCTCACTCGCAAGAAAGAGGTGTTCCGTCCACTACATGCTCCACACGTGGGCATGTATGTTTGTGGACCCACAGTATATGGCGATGCACACTTAGGGCACGCACGTCCAGCCATCACCTTCGACATCATTTTCCGTTTTCTCCAGCACATAGGCTATAAAGTGCGCTACGTGCGCAACATCACCGATGTGGGGCATTTGGAACACGATGCCGACGAGGGCGAGGACAAAATTGCCAAGAAAGCCCGTCTGGAACAGTTGGAGCCCATGGAAGTGGCACAGTACTACACCAACCGTTTCCACGATGCCATGAACGCCTTGAACTGCTTGCCGCCCAGCATCGAGCCTCATGCCACAGGCCACATCATTGAGCAGCAGCAACTGGTCAAGCAAATCATCGACAACGGCTTTGCCTACGAGAGTCATGGCTCCATCTATTTCGATGTGGAAAAATACAATAAGACTTATCGGTACGGCATCCTGTCGGGCCGCAGCCTCGACAATGTGAAGGACGCCAGTCGCGACCTTGCCGGTGTGGGCGAGAAGAAGAACCAAGCCGACTTTGCCCTTTGGAAAGCCGCACAGCCCGAACACATCATGCGCTGGCCCTCCCCCTGGAGCGACGGCTTCCCTGGCTGGCATTGCGAGTGCACAGCCATGGGACGCAAGTACTTAGGCGCCCACTTCGACATTCATGGAGGTGGCATGGACCTGATATTCCCTCACCACGAATGCGAAATAGCCCAAGCCGTAGCCAGCCAAGGCGAACAGATGGTCACTTATTGGATTCACAACAACATGATCACCATCAACGGTCAGAAGATGGGAAAGTCGCTCGGCAACTTCATCACCCTGCCACAGTTTTTCAGCGGCGACCACCCCTCTCTCTCCCGCGCCTATTCGCCCATGACCATCCGCTTCTTCATTCTGCAAGCCCACTACCGCTCCACGGTCGATTTCAGCAACGACGCCTTGTTAGCAGCCGAAAAAGGACTTGAACGCTTGCTCGATGCATGGCGAGTACTCCAGCACCTGCAGCCCACTCCCAACGGGTCGGTGGGAGCCGATGCCGTCAGCACCCTCAAGCAGAAGTGCTACGATGCTATGTACGACGACTTCAACACGCCCATTGTCATCTCCCACCTCTTCGACGCTGCCAAGACCATCAATTCCATCGTCGATAAGCACGAAACCATCACGCCCGAAGCCCTCGAAGCCCTCAAGGAGACCTTCCACCTCTTCACGTTCGATTTGTTAGGACTTCAGGCAAACGCCACCTCCGCCTCCGCGGGCGATGCCATCAGCAACGCCCGCGAAGAAGCTTACAGCAAGGTGGTTGACATGCTGCTGGAGCAACGGGCCAAAGCAAAGGCCAATAAAGACTGGGCAACCAGCGACATGATTCGCGACCACTTGGCAGCCCTCGGCTTCGAGGTGAAGGACACCAAGGACGGCTTCACTCGGAAACTAAACAAATAAGGCGCGCCAATGGAAAAGTTAAGAAAGACATTCATGTGGCTCTCCTTCGCCTTCATAGCCATCGGCTTTGGTGCAAGCCTGTGGCTCTACACCGTGCTGAGAGACACCACCACCATCGTCATGATGATTATCTTCTTCATTGCCCTCATCTGGTATGGGTTCAATGTAAGGAACATGCTGAAGAACTAAAGTAAAAAGAACTATATTAATAATGAAAATGAAAAAACTTGCTTTCCTTTCTTTCATGTGCCTTGTCTCCCTGACGACAATGGCCAAAAGTGTCGTGTTCACACTGAGCGACGGCACAAAAGTATATTACCTCCTTGGCGGCGAAACCAACCCAGTGCTTCGGTTCGTCGATGGGAAAATGAAAGTCGATGCCGACCTCTACGAACTGAGCGACATCAAGAACTTCTTCATATCGGAAGAAGACGACCCCAACGGCATCGAAGCCCTGCTCTCCAAGCAAAACATCACCATCAAGGCCAACACGGTGGTGGTCAACTCCTCCGCGGTGAAAACCTTGAAGGTCTTTACGCTGAGCGGCGTGGAAGTGAAAGCCGATGTGCAGCGGCAGAACGATGTGCTGACGGTGGACCTGAACAGCCTCGAAAAGGGGACATACGTGATTAGTACAGGGAAATCCTCCCTGAAAGTGATGAAAAAATAACCCCACGCCAGCAATGAAAAATACATCCGCTCTACTGTTGGCATTCGTGCTGACCCTCGCGGCTTCCTGCTTGCATGCCCAGGAAAAGCCCGACACCCTGTGGGTTCAATTCGACGACCGCTTTGTGGAAAACGACATCATCAACCTGAAGAATGTCGATTCCTTAGAGTTCACGCAAAACCGCCTCAAACAGTATCTCACCCTGGCCAACGGCCTTTCCACCGCCACCTACAAAGCCTACCGCACCAATGGCGTTTACCACATCGACCCCATGGAGCGCACCTTGGTGAAGCCCTCCTCCTATTCGTCAGTCGATTTCACCAAGGAGACCTCCCAGTGGTGCTTCCAACGCTCCATGGAGTCGGAGCATTTCGTGTGCTTCTGGGAGAAAGGCTTAACCCTGCGAGGCAACACCATCAGCTTGGGCGGCTCGTCGGTGAACGTGAAGACCCTACTCAACAACGGAGAGAAGATATGGAAGAAATATGTCGAAGAGTTAGGATTCCTGGCTCCAGGCGAGTCGTTGACCGACCAGCACAAAATCTGCATGTTCATTGTCAACCAAACCGACTGGCGGGCCGATGGCTCAGGACAGGATGGCACCGTGTGGTACTACGACGGCACCAGCAAGAAGAGCAAGCCCTACAAAGTGGGACTCTTCCACTGCAACCCCTGGGCAGCCGGAGCCGAAGGCGGACACACGGCGGCTCATGAAATAGGGCATGTCTTCCAGTATTTGGTGAGTGCCGACTATGCCGTGGTGAAAAAACAGTCGGAATGGAACTACGGTTGGCGCTGGGGCTTTGGCAACAATGGCGATGGAGGGTGCGCATGGTGGGAAAGCTGCGCCCAATGGCAAGCCTTCAACGTGTTCCCCGCCACCCTCTTCACCAACGGCTACTACGGCACCTACGTGTCCTTGTCCCACTTAAACCTCCTGCACGAAGGCACTCCCGACGGCCTGTTCCGCTACGCCAACTACTTCATCCAGTACTATTGGTGCCAACTCTATGGCCAGGACTTCATTGGCCGAATGTGGCGAGCAACAAAGCGTCCCGAAGACCCCGTGGAGACCTACAAGCGGATGAACGCGGCTTCGCAGGACGACTTCAACAAGGCGATGTTCGACTACGCTTGCCGTGCCGCCACATGGGACATCGACGGCATTCGCGACCGCGGGAAGAACTACCAGAACGCCTTCACCACCACGCTGAACTACGTGGAGGGAACCGACCACACCTACGCAGTGGATGCCGGTTGCTGCCCCCAGAACTACGGCTTCAACATCATTCCGCTGAAAGGAGTGAAGGGCGGCACCACCGTCAAGGCCCAATTCAAGGGCATTGCCGGAGCAGCGGGCTACCGCAGCATCCAAGTCGCCAAGGCAGGCTGGCGCTACGGCTTCGTGGCACAAACCACCAGCGGCGACCGCGTGTATGGCGACATGTACAGCGACAAAGAAGGAGTGGCAGAGCTCGCCCTCCCCGACAACACCCAGCGCGCCTGGTTCGTGGTCACCGGTGCTCCCACCGAACACTGGCGCCACCCCTGGAACGACAACGATGCCGACGACGAGCAGTGGCCCTACCAGGTGGCCTTCGAAAACTGCGCCGCCACCGGCACCACACGCACCTACGGCGAATACCCCGACGACTATGCCCGCCGCGACACCACCGTGGTGATTGAAGCCGAGCTGGGCTACGATGCCAACAGCTACTCCAGCGTGCGCGTGCAGTACGACATGGATGCCATCAGCCAGGCACTTGGCGTGAGCACAGCCCAAATGCAGGCCCTCAAGCGCAACACCCGCCCGGGCACCAAGGGCACCTTGGTCTTTGCCGGCGTGAGCAGCTCCGGAGCCAAGGAGTACAACACCACCACCTCCACCTCGTCAGCCACCTGCTACGGGCATTGGTTCACCACCGCAGGCAACGTGGTGGGCTACAACAACTCGGCAGCCATCTTTGCCGAGCTCTACCCCGACAAGTACGGCTGCTACGTGGGCCAGTACCCCGGGCATCTGACCAAAGGCAAGACCTACACCATCCGTCAAGCCATCGTCTATACCCACACCGACAGCAAGCAATACACCGCCACCATGGAGGTGCACCTGAAAGTGAAGTGACCGGCATCGGCAAGGAGCCACGGCCAAGGCTCCCCCCGCGGTTTCGTCATGCCCGCCTTGGGATTGCGATGCGCTTCCCATCAGAGAGAACACAAAAAGTCCCCCCCTCCTTCACTTTTCAGGCAAAACCGCTTGTGATTCACAAACATTTCGTAACTTTGCAACCGTACTTTCCGGCTGAATGAAAGCAGAATCGTTTTCTTTGCATTTTGCCGAGGTTCGTTATATAGTTCTAAATCATACTTAAATACATATAATAATGGAATATCCAGTCTATAAGAATCGTACACGCGAGGAAGTTGTCGCTGCATTCTGCGAGTCCATCCGCAAAAAGCACGAGTGGCAGTTGAAAGCAGAGGAAGAGATTAGGAAGATTCGAGAGGAACGTATGCAATTCAGCATCTGAGAATATGATTGAGACCCCTCAATCATCCCCCCAAGGAGGGCGGTTCCTGCACGCTGACGGCGGCAGGCACCGCCCTCCTTTTCTTTTGGGGAAAACGAGTCATTTATGTTTGTGGAAAAAGGTGATGCACACGATGGCAATTGTTATCCCGAAATCATCAGCATGGGCCTTTGGGGGTACTGAAATGTAACATAAACTTAAAAAATGCGGAAAAACCGCCTGGGGAAGAGACAACGTAAGCGGAAATG
>ODAI011568965.1_pt1 | contig 16934 bp, 10 predicted proteins | sample 1539321 | NCBI WGS metagenome assembly ODAI01 (sample SAMN02144231, study PRJEB22623) | gut metagenome | biome: sheep rumen | host: Ovis aries | place: New Zealand | reverse complement strand
AGCTTTACCTTAAAAAGAGCAAGCCTGTGTATATTTACAGCGACCAAATCAGCGTTGAGTACCCGTCGGTCAGCATTACGTTCGATTATAACCTTGATTACGAACCGCCGGAGGAAATTAATATTGATGAAAATTCTACGGAATTCATTGACACCGAGCCCTTGCGTTTACTGATTAATAATACCGACGAGGAAGGCGGCGCGGTAAGCGGAAAGTTTTGTTTGTGCGCGTTAAACGAAAATGGACATAAAATTCAGATTACAAAGCCCTCAAGCTTCACCCTTAAGCCGGGCGAAAGCAAAAGCGTTGAAATTGACCGCTTTGATATGCCGCTGCCGAAGGGCACTTACATGCTTGACGTTACGGTTGAAGGAGATTTTGTGTGGGATTTGTATGACATTCAGTCTGTTTTTATTAATTCAGGCGTCCGGGATTACCATTTTGAACAGGGCGATGTTGACATGAACGAAGAACTTAACATTGACGACGCTACACTGCTTCAAAAATACCTTGCTCTGCTTGATGATTTTACAGACATTCAGCTTGAGCTTGCCGACGTAAACGACGACGGAGTTGTTAACATCGCGGATGTAAGCTGTATTCAAACAATTTTGACGTGGTAAAACGCTTTAACAAATACCAAAGGAAGTGTTATTATGAAAATCACCGGCAAACTCACTTCGATTTTTCTTTCAGTAGTCCTTGTTTCGGGCGCGGCGTTGCCCGCGGCTTCGGCTCAAAGCGTTGCTGACAAGCCCGTGCTTGACATCGTAAGCGGCGTTCAAACCGTTGTTACCTACGCAGGCGGCAGTCAGATAACCTACAGCGGAGCCCTGAACGCCGAGAAAAGCGAGGAAAACGCTGCGGCGTCAGGCATAAAATCCTATGACATCAGATATAACGAAAAAACTCTGCTGACCGTAACGCCTTACAATCCGCGGGATAACAGCGTAGGCGCAGAGCAAACAGAGCAAAACGGATATTACTCAATTGAAATAAGCGGAGTCGATGGCTCAAAAACCGCGTTCATCACGGGGCTTTCGGCTTCAAACATTAAGGAGGTTGAGGACGCGGCAATTGAAACCGCGCTCAAGGGCAAGGCTTTTGACCTGACCTCGGTTGACTTTATTGATTCCGAGCTGAAAGCGATTAAAAATTCCGACGAATACATGAGCTGGGCAGGCGCGTTTTCAAACGCGATGACCTACACCGGCTGGGCGCGGCAGGCAGGCTTTAACACCTGCGACGAGCTGACCGACAACATCGCTTCGTCGTTTGATAACAAGCTGAATGTCCCGGACGGAGCCCTGTCGTGGTTCTTCAACGGCATGAACTTCCCTGAAAACGAGCTTTCCTCAATAATCGCCTCCTCAAAAAGCGGCACAGGCAATTTTTTGAACGACTACGCCTTTGACAGGATAATTAACGAAAGCGAGCTCTGTGACAGCACGGCAAAGGCGAAAAATCTTATAAGCAAGCTGAAAAAGGGCAACGCCGTTATACTTACAATTCTGAACGATGGCGACGATATAATCGGTTCAAATCTTCCTCCGAAGTTTATACAATGCATGTCCTGCTGGGGATATGTTGTCGACAACCGTTATCCCGAAACAAATCCGATGCATTACCGCAGTCTGTTTGTAACCGATCCGTATTCGGACGTGACCGGCAGAAAAAGCCGGGATTCCGCCCCTAACAGACTCAGCACGGTAAAGCTGACGGAAGCATACAGATATTATCAGTTTTTTCCGTTTGATGACGACTTAGACGAGCCGGACCCGGTTTACGGCACTTCGTACGCATGGAGCTTAAACAGTGAGAACAACCTGCTTTACGCGTACACCTCGATTATACCGTATTCCCCAAATCTTGAAAAGGAAACCAACGCAAAGGCAACAAGAAACAAAAACAGGGACGTTGACCTTGCGGCTGTTTCCGCCCGCGTAATGGACGGCACAAACGACGAAGGCTTAAACGAAACCGAAGTTTTGTCAAGCGGTTCCGATTTTTATATGTCCGTGGATATCTTAAACGCTTCGGCTGCTGAATACAGCGGTACGTACCAGATAAAAACCTCGATATTTGACGAAAGCGGCAACAGAGTTTACAGCCGCATAAAAGCGTTCAGCGGACATTTTTATCCCTACACCGGCAACCCGTCCGATAGCGAGGCTCAAAAGCTGAGCGCGCTGCCCGCGGGAAAATACACCGCCGAAATAACCTTAAATCCCGCTCAACGGATTTCGGAGGCATACTATTACAACAACACCGTCAAAACAGAATTCACCGTAAAAGACCCTGCGCCCGAAGCGGGCAGCCTTAAGCTTAAGGCGGAAAACCTTAAACCCGGCAAGGATGGCATAAGCTGTGATTTACGGCTTGAAGGGCTGACGGACGAAACGCGCGCTTCGATTACGGAAGCAACCCTGTACGAATTAAGAACCTATACCTATCATGACGGCGAAACGGAAACGGAAATCGATGAAAAGGAATGTAAATACGACGGTTTGATTCCTTCAGGCTGTACGCTTGAAAACCCGGCTGACTCAACGCTTATCATGCGGCTCGGATTTAAGGACAAGCCGGCGATATACGTTTACAGCGATAAAATTGACTTAAGCTTTCCTTCCGTTGAGATAATTTACGACTATTATGACGATGAGGAGTCCGAGTACAGTTTTCAGGTTGACGAAAACGCCTCGTCGCTCAAAAAGGGCGACTCGATTGATTTTGTCATTTACAACAATTCAGACGCGCCCTACAAGAATAACATCAGCTTAAAATATTATCTTGAAGCCAAAAACATGCTCGGTGAAACAATCAGGCTGACAACGCCTGTCAAAATTACGCTGAAATACGGCGAGTCAAGAAAAATAACCGTAAAGGACTTTGCCGTGCCTCTCCCCTACGGTTATTATGATGTTTCGGTTGTGCTTGAGGGTGACTTTGTGTGGAGCGACACCGATTTTCATCCTGTTTCCATAATATCAGGCAAAGAACAGAACAACAACTTCTGTGACGTAAATTTTGACGGCAAAACCGACATTAAGGACGCGACGCTGATTCAAAAACATCTTGCAATGCTTGAGGATTTTAATATTAACCAGCTTTTTGCCGCGGACTGCAACAAGGACTTTATTGTTGATATCACCGACGTAACCACGGTTCAGATGAAGCTTTCCGCGTTTTCCGCGTAATCGAGCAAAAATTAAATTAACAGCTAAGTCGGGCAGACAGGTATGTGTTTTATTTATACTCTGTCTGCCCGATTTTTATTATTTTGAGCTGTTATCCTAAACATTTGATTTCCGAGCGCACTTTTTCATTTCAATCCCACTTATTAATTTCAATCCCACTTATTAATTTCAAACGTCAACGAGGAATATAAACAAAAAGAGGACGCCGAAACGTCCTCTTGTGCTTTAATATTTTTGTTTATTTTATTTGAGATAATTACCGTTTGTACCGATTTTGCCGCTGATGCCCTTGAAGCCGGAAGCGCAGCATACATAAACTCTCATGTTGCCCTTGCCGAGTCCGCTGACGCTCAATGTACCGCCGGAAACATTCTTAACGTCGCCGGTAACAGCGTCAATGTACTTGCCGTTGGGAAGACCGGAGAAGGTCGCGCCGCCCGAGATTGCTACGCAGGCAAGGCTGTCAACTCCGCTTGCGGTGTAACGGCGTACAAACGCCATGTTGCCTACAGACTTATACTGTCCCTTTTGCAGAGCGGGGATAGCGCGTCTGATTTGGTTGAGCTGCTGCAAATGCTTTGCAAGCGGCTTTGAAAGGGTGGTGCTTACCGTTCCGCTTGCGGTGAATTTGCCGAAGTCGGAAGCGTTAACCGTGCCTTCAAGGTAATCGCCGAGGTACGCGCGGCCTGTCTTGGACAGGGGAGCGTTGGGTCCGACGTCAATTTCGGAGCCCTTCTGGAACTCGATTTCGGAGCCGTAGTAAATACAGGGAATTCCGCGGAATGTCCACATCAAATCCATGTTCTCCGCCCATGCCTGCTCGCCGCCGATGTAACGTACCTTCTGGCAGAAGTCGGGGCTGTAGTCGTGGGAGTCAACGTAGGTAACGTTGTAGGTGGAATCGTTGAACGCGTGATCCTCGCCCAAAGCGGTGTTATACGCCTTGCTTGCGTTTTCGAAATTCCAGTGCATGGTAAAGTCGATAACGCCGGTGCCGTTTGACTTGGAATAGTCGGGCGTATGATAATTAATTCCGTTGAGCGTAGCGTTGGAGCTGGTAACGGGAACCGACTTGGTTTGATACTGGGTGTAGTGCGCCATGGACTTGGAAATATTGGGTCCGTTATGCGACGAGTCGGTGGAGGGAGCGGAGCTCCAGTTGTTCAGCCACTTGCTGTCGGTCTCCTTCCAGGTATAGAACCACGGGGAGTCGGACGCGCCGCCTTCGTTGATATATTCACTCCAACGGGCGCAAACCTCGCCGAAGATAAAGAAGTTCGGAATGTTTTTGTAGGTCGGGAAGTAAGCGTTGTTCAGCGTCCAGCGGTTGATGTGCTTTTCGGTATCAAGACGGAAAGCGTCAACGCCCATATCAACATACTGATGATACGCCTGGTTGATGTAGTCCGCAACAGGCTGATTTTCGGTATTTACGTCGCGGCAGTCACCCTCAATAGAGCCGGTCTGCTCGGTCGGCTGTCCCCAGCCGGAGTTTTCCGGATCGTGATAATAAGCTTTGGAGTTATACTTCGTGTTTTTTGTAGCCTGCATAACATCCAGTCTTGCCTGGAACTGTTCGCCTGCCGGAAGATTGGCGTAGTTGGGATAACCCTTTGCCATTTCACTGCCGGGGATAATTTCCATGCAGTCGGCAGTCGCAAGGTCTTTGTTGTAATTCTTTTTGAAAATCGGACACAGGAAATTTTCGCCCCAGTTGCCGGTATGGTTCCATACAACGTCCTGGATAATCTTCATGTCCTTTTCGTGCGCGGCGTCAATAAGCTCCTGATAGGACGCGCCGGAGGATTCATAACGCGGGTCAACCTTGCTGAAGTCAAGCGCGTGATAGCCGTGATAGTCATAGCCCGACGCGTTTTCAACAACGGGAGTAATCCAAATCGCGGAGAAGCCAAGCGCCTTGATGTAGTCGAGCTTTTGAATCAAGCCCTTAAAATCACCGCGCCATGCGGGGTCGCTGTCGGGATTGTTGGCGTGAGCGTCGTCCCAGCAGTGAACGTTGTTTTTCTTGTCGCCGTCGTAAAAACGGGTGGTGATGATGAAGTAAATGGAATCCTCACGCAAATCTGTTCTGTCCCACTCGGTAACCTGGCTGGGATCATGATTGTACCATCTGTTCTTTTTGTACCACCATTCGCCTGTTTCACGGGTGAGCTCCTCGCCCTGCTTGCCGTTTGTCACGGTCATCAGGTTGATTTTTGTGACGTTGGAAAAGGAATACTTGTAAAAGTTATTTCCCTCGGCAGTCATTTTGGGACCCGGATAAGTGGTAGTAATGTTCTGAGGCAGGCTGTTCCAGTAATAAAGATTGGGGGCGCCTTCCTCACTGTAGATGTGAACCGTGATTCCGCCGGCGGAAACAGGCTCGGCTTCCTTGTCTGCGGTTGCGGCGGTAACCGAAACAGCGCCGACAGCAGCCAGCACGCAAACCGCCAAAAACAGAGCAAGAATCTTCTTGAATTGTGCCATGATACTCCTCCTTATTATAAAAATAAGATAACTATACATATATATTATAATTTATCGCACCATGGCTATTTTTCTATAAAAGAAAAATCAAGCTTCCTTTATGCCAAAAAATTCGCTTTGAATTTAGATAAAATAAACAAAGTGTGACGACGCAATTTATTAATGTTGAAATGTTAAAACGCTCCGGCTGCCAAAACGTAGCCGGAGCGTGAATTGATTATTAAATAATATAATTTAATCAGCCGAGTACTCTTACTTTGATTACACCGTCGATTGCGCCGATTTTTTCAGCGTCGGCGTCGCCTGTGACGTCAACGATTGTGTAAGCGTAGTCGCCGCGAGCCTTCGAAGCGCTGCCTGCAACGCCCGAAACCTCGGCAAGAACCGCCTTTGAGATATCCTCAACATTTTTGCTGAGTACGCAAACGCGCTTTGTGCCCTGAGCGCGCTCAAGGCTGAGGCAGGGATAGTTTACGGAGTTAACGATGTTGCCGTTTTCGATGTAATCCTTAACCTGATTGCACGCCATAACCGCGCAGTTATCCTCGCTTTCGGGAGTTGAAGCGCCGAGGTGAGGAATTACAATAACGCCTTCCTCGCCCAAAATTTTATCGTTGCCGAAGTCCGTAACGTATTTTGCAACCTTGCCGCTCTTAAGAGCTTCAAGAACAGCGTCGGTGTTTACAAGACCGTCGCGGCTGTAGTTAAGGATGCGAACGCCGTCCTTCATCTTTGCAATCATGTCGGCGTCTACAAGATTCTTTGTGCCGTCTGTAAGCGGAACATGAACGGAAAGATAATCGCAGTTTACCATAACCTCTTCGTTGCTGTTTTTAATTTCAACAGCGGAATCGAGCTTAGCCTTGTTTGCCTCGCTGAGGAAGGGGTCAAAGCCGATTACGTTCATTCCGATCGCAACGGCGGCGTTGGCAACCAAAATGCCGATTGCGCCGAGTCCGATTACGCCGAGAGTTTTGCCTGTGATTTCGGGACCTACGAACTGGCTTTTGCCCTTTTCAACCTTTTTGCCCATTTCGTCGCCGGTACCCTTAAGGGTTTTTGCCCAGTCGATACCTTCGACAATCTTTCTTGAAGAAAGGAAAAGACCTGCCAAAACAAGCTCCTTAACGGCGTTTGCGTTCGCGCCGGGAGTGTTGAATACCACGATACCCTGCTCGGCGCACTTATCCTTGGGGATATTGTTTGTGCCCGCGCCGGCTCTTGCGATTGCGAGGAGGTTTTCGCCGAACTCCATGTCGTGCATAGCGGCTGAACGAACAAGGATTGCGTCGGGATTTTGAACGTCGTCGCCGCAGGTGTAGTCCGCTCCGAGGCGGCTTGTGCCTACTGCGGCAATTTTATTTAAAGTAAGTACATTGTACATTATAATCACCTTTTCATTAAATTCGGGCGGCCGCATAAGCCGCCCTGTTGTTTATTAAATTACTTGTTTTCGGCTTCAAACTTCTTCATGAAGTCAACCAGAGCAACTACGCCCTCGTAAGGCATAGCGTTGTAGATTGAAGCTCTCATGCCGCCTACGGTGCGGTGTCCCTTAAGGTTTACAAGACCTGCTTCGGTGCTTTCCTTAACAAACTTGGCGTCAAGGTCGGAGTCGCCGGTAACAAAGGGAACGTTCATAAGCGAACGGTCTTCGGGAACAACGGTGCCCTTGAACAGTTCTGAGCTGTCGAGGAAGTCGTAAAGAAGCTTTGCCTTCTTTTCGTTGAGCTCCTTCATCTTTTCAAGTCCGCCGACTTCGTTCTTAATCCACTCAAGAACGAGCTTTGCAACATAAATCGCGTAGCAGGGCGGTGTGTTGTAAAGTGAACCGGCGTCGGCGTGAGTTTTGTAGTTGAGCATTGTAGGAGTGATGTCCATAGCGTTGCCGATTAAGTCCTCACGAACGATTGCGATTGTAACGCCCGCGCCCGACATGTTTTTCTGAGCGCCGGCAAAGAGCATTCCGAATTTGGAAACATCCAGGGGTTCGGAAACAATGCAGGATGAGATATCCGCGATAAGCGGAATGTCGCCTGTGTCGGGAAGCTCATGATAAACAGTACCGTAAATTGTGTTGTTAAGGCAGATGTATACATAGTCGGCGTCCTTGCGGAACATTGACTTGTCTGTCTTGGGAATGTAAGTAAAGGTTTTGTCAGCCGAAGAAGCAACCGCAACGGCGTCGCCGTAACGCTGAGCCTCCTGCAAAGCCTTCTTTGCCCACTGACCTGTAACGATGTAGTCGGCCTTGTTGTTCTTATTCATGAAGTTGAGCGCAACCATAGCGAACTGGGTTGAGCCGCCGCCCTGAAGGAAAAGAACCTTGTAGTTGTCGGGGATATTCATTACTTCCCTGAGAAGCGCCTCGGCATCCTTGATGATTTTGTCGAAAGCCTTGCTGCGGTGCGACATTTCCATTACGCTCTGGCCTGTGCCCTCGTAATCAAGCATTTCAGCCGCTGCTTTTTTAAGCACAGGTTCGGGCAGCATTGACGGACCTGCGGAAAAATTATAAACTCTTGCCATGTCTTAAAAACTCCCTTTTTATTAGTATTGGCTAACTGTGGGATAACCCAAGTTGCCCCATTTTTACTTTACGATTATACGCCCTTTATAAAGCAATGTCAATAATATGGTATATATTTAGTTAAAAGTTTAACAATATACCGCACAAACAGGGCTGTAAATTTAAAATTATAATGTAATTTCACCAATTGTGCCGAGAATATCCTCTTTCATTCTGAGCGCTTCGGTTCTTGCGGCGCGCGCGAAATCGTCCTCGGTAAGTCCCTGCTTTTTCCACGCGCACATAATTCCTCGGCTTGAATTGATGATTGCACCCAGACCCCTGCCGTCAAAGGCGTTCTTCGCGTCCTGAGCGCCGCCGCCCTGAGCGCCGTAGCCGGGAACAAGGAAGAAGGTGTGTTCGGCCTTTGCTCTCATTTCGGCAAGCTGTTCGGGATAAGTCGCGCCTACAACAGCTCCTACGCCGGAATAACCGTATTTGCCCATGAGGTCTTTTCCCCAGCCTTCGCACATGCTGCCCATTTGAGCGTAAACGGTGTTTCCGTTTTCAAGCTTCATGTCCTGAAGCTCGCCCGAGCTTGGATTTGAGGTTTTAACAAGCACAAAAATACCCTTGTCCTTTTTGTCGCAGATTTCCGCAAGAGGCTTGATTCCGTCGGTGCCGAGGTAGCCGTTTACGGTAAGAGCGTCCGCGCCGAAGGCTTCAACCGCTTCGCCGGCAACGTCTGTTGCGCCGAGGTGAGCGGTCGCGTAAGCTTCCATGGTGGTGCCGATGTCGTTGCGCTTGCCGTCGGTGATGACAAACATGCCCTTCGATTTTGCGTAGGCAATTGTGTCGCAAAGAGCCTTTACGCCCTGCCAGCCGTACATTTCATAATATGCCGCCTGCGGCTTGATTGCCGGAACAATGTCGTAAATATTGTCGATGATAGCTTTGTTGAATTCAAACAGAGCAGCCGCCGCGCCCTCAAGGGTTTTGCCGTACTTTTCAAAGCAGGCGTTTTTGATTGAGGCGGGAACATAGTCAAGCTTCGGGTCAAGACCTGCCACGGTCGGGTTTTGAGTTTTTACAATGCTCTCAATTAATCTGTCAAATGCCATTATTCATCCTCCGTTAAATTAACTGTATATCAAATTATGAATTGATTATATCATAAAGGTCGTTTGCGAACTTGTAATAGTCGTTTCTGTTTTCGTTAACAAACTGAATAGCCGGGCGCGGATGAGTGTTGTACTGTCCGGTGAGCATATAGGGAATGTCATAGCCCCATTTTACGCCCTGTTCGCGAAGGCTGTTCATATGGTTTTGAATGAAGCGGATTATGGGATTTACCTTGTACTTCGGGTTCTTAAGGAAGCCCAGCAGAAGCTCAAGCGAGCAGTTGCCGGCTCCGCGTCCCATACCGTCAACGGTCGCGTCAAGGTAGCTTGCGCCGTACGCCATAGCGTCGATGGTATTTGCGAACGCCAGTTGTTGGTTGTTGTGAGCGTGTATGCCCGTAAGCTTGCCGTAGGTTTCCGCGATTTCGCCGTACATCTCCGCGAAACGGCGCGCTTCTTCGGGGTAAAGAGAACCGTAGCTGTCCACAATGTAAAAGCACGAAACGGGAGTTTGTCCTAAAATTTCAAGCGCAGTTCTTAAGTCCTCTGTTCTTGCCTTTGAAATTGCCATGATGTTGATTGTGGTTTCGTAGCCCTGCTTCGCGCAGTACTCAATCATTTCAACAGCGGCGGGAATTGTGTTGATGTAAGTGGCTATTCTTATAAGGTCAATGGGGCTTTCGGATTTGGGAATTATGTCGGTTTCAAAATCCGTTCTGCCTACGTCTGCCATTACCGCGATTTTCATCTTGGTGTTGTTTTCGCCCACAATCGCGCGGATGTCGTCGTCGTTGCAGAATTTCCACTTTCCGAAGTCATCCTCGTCAAAAATTTCCTTTGACGCCTTGTATCCGAACTCCATGTAGTCGACGCCTGCCTTGAGGTTTGCCTTGTACAAATCCGCTACAAAGCTGTCGTCAAAGCGGAAATCGTTGCACAGTCCGCCGTCGCGGATGGTTGCGTCAACCACCCTTATGTCCTGTCTTACGGACAGAAGATTACCTTTTTGTGCCATGGCACTTCACTCCTTCTTTTTACCCGATTATACATAGCTTAGGGAGACCGCCGGGTCTCCCGTGAAAATTATTTGTCTTCAAATACAATTTTGCCGTCAAGCAAAGTCATTTTTACCTTGCCCGTAAGGGTTTTGCCCTTAAACGGGGTGTTTTTGCTTTTGCCGTGAAGCTTGTTTACGTCAACCGTCCACTGCCTGTTTAAATCAATCAGCGCTATATCGGCAGGAGCGCCGCAGCTGAGCGTGCCGGCGTTGATTCCGAGAATTTTTGAAGGGTTAACGCTCATTTTTTCAATCAGACCGCTTAATGTAAGCAGACCTGCTTTTACAAGGTAAGTGTAAGCGACCGCGAATGAGGTTTCCATGCCGATTGAGCCGTTGGGAGCGGATACAAAATCCGACTTTTCCTCCGGAGTATGCGGCGCGTGGTCGGTGGCGATTGCGTCAAGCGTGCCGTCCTGCAAGCCCGAAATTATTGCCTGAACGTCCGCGGCGGTTCGCAGCGGCGGATTCATTCTGAAGTCCGCGTCGCGTTTTAAAAGCTCCTGTTCGTTAAGCGAAAAGTAATGGGGCGCGGTTTCCGCGGTCACCTTAACGCCGCGTTTTTTTGCGTCGCGCACAAGGGCAACGCTTGTTTTGGTGCTGACGTGACAGATGTGAACAGGCACGTTTTCCGCCGCGGCAAGAGCGATTTCCCGGGCTGTGCCGCAGTCCTCGGCAGACGCCGGGATTCCCTTTACGCCAAGCCGGGCGCTGACTTCACCTTCGTTGATTTTGCCGCCGTTCGCAAGGAACAAATCCTCGCAGTGGGCAACCACGGTCATACCCAAAGCAGGCGCTTTTTTCATTGCGTCGCTTAAAAATTTGGTGTTTTCAACAGGTCTGCCGTCGTCTGAAAGACCAACAGCTCCTGCCGCCTTAAGCTCATCAAGGTCGGTAGGCTCCCTGCTTTCAAGACCTTTTGTTATGCTTGCGGCAACATAAACCTTTGAGTCGGCGTTCTTTGCCTTGTCAAGAATATATTTTACTGTTTTCGCGCTGTCAACGGTGGGGATTGTGTTGGGCATTGCGAGCAGCGAGGTCACGCCGCCTGCCGCGGCGGCTTTGCAGCCGCTTATAATGTCCTCCTTTGCCGTTTGACCGGGGTCGCGCAGATGAACGTGCATATCAACCAAGCCGGGAACGGCACACAGGCCTTCGGCGTTAATCACATCCGCTTCTGCCGATATATTCCTTTCCACAGCGGAGATTTTGCCGTCCTTTACAAGTATGTCGAGCTTACCGTCAAGCCCGTCAGCGGGTGAAATTACCCGAGCGTTTTTTATAAGAATATCTTTCATAATTAACCTCTGCGGTTTGTATTTGGTTTGCGCTGACCGCGTGATTTTACCTGAACCAGTCCGCCGTTTTCTGCCTTCGGTTTTTGCGCGGGGCGGCTTTCGGCACGCTGATTTACCTGCGAACGGCGTTTTTCTACAGCCTTTTTGCGGTTCTTTTTTGCCTTGCCGCGCTTTATTTCGCGCTTGACGTTTTCGGCAAAGTAGCCGCAATGGGTGCAGAAGTTTTTAACTCCTCCGCCGATTTTTTTCAGCGAGCTTTCCTTTTTTAACTCGCGGCGTTCGGGTTCTTTTTCAACCTCGGTCGCCCTTTGCTCCACCTCGTCAATTACGTCAAACTCCTCGGCGTCCTCGATTTCCGCGCGGCTGATGACGCCGATAACCTTTTGCGGCGCTTCCTCAAAGTAATCCGAGCTGCTGCTGAATTTGTTGTGCTTAGCTTCCTCGCGGACAAGCACCTCGTCGTTGTTATATTCGTCAAGCTCCTGCTGTTCGGCTTCTTCCCGGGAAAGCTCTTCTTCGTCCGGTTCTTCGGACAAATCTTCACCGTTTTCTTCCTCGGCTTCCTCAGTCATGGTTTCCTCAGTCAGGGCTTCCTCAGTCAGGGATTCCTCAGTATCCGCTAATTCGGTTTGCGGTGTTTCTTCTGGTTCGGATTCTTCCGGTTCCTCCGGAAGATTCAAGGCTTCGGGCTGTTCTTCGGAGATTTCAGCCTGATGTTGTTCAAGCTCCGCCTTTTTTCTGGCGTTTTTCATAAACTTTGAGAAGTCAAAAACCTCTCTTACGCTTTTCAGCGGCTTTTCCGCCTCTATCTCAGCCAAATCCTGTTCAAGCGTGATTTCACGGGCTTCGGGGTCGGCTTCTTCGTGAAGCTCCGGGGGTTCAAGGCTTGTTTCCACACTTTCCTCCTCCGCATATGTGCCGGAGTCAGCCTTTGTCGCGGAAAGTGGCTCAATAAAATTTTCGTCGTCCTCCACGTCGCCCAAAAGACGCGCGATTTCCTCGTCGGTGTAGGACTTCACGGGGCGGCCTGAGTCCTCGTCGTCATCGTAGCTGTCGTAGCTTCTTTGCGCGGGTTCGGACTTTTGAGCCTTGTGCATGTCAAAATGCATTGTCTTTGCCATTGTGTCGCCGGTCTGACGCTCGGGTTCGGAGTACTCGGGAGATGAGCCTTCGGCCTCGCGTGAGCTTTGTCTGCCGGTGCTGTACTTGCTGGCGAGCTCCTCAATAATTTTATCGTTCTTTGTCTTTTTTCTGCGGCGATTTGCGCGCTTTACAACAATTATTACGATAATTAAAATGATAATTACCGCCGCGGCAGCGCCGATGATTATGTATAGCATGAGGTTGCGCGGCATGCCCGCGTTCGCGAACTTAACGGAAGAAACTATTTTCTTAAGCACATCGTAATCACTTCCGATTGCGTCTGCTCCGTTGCGCTGAATGGTTATGCTTACGTTTTTGCCGTTGACCACGGTGTTTGACTGATACTGCTTGTAAACCGAGCTGTCAACGGTGGCGCGGAATTCAAAATCAATCCAAACTATGTCGTCAACAACCTCGTCAACCGTGCTGGCGTTGTAGGTTGTGCCGTCGGTGCTCTTTTTGTAGCCGAGCACAATGTCGTTGAGCTCCTCGCCCGAAAGGCGGTTATAGTTGTCGATTCTGTGGGTGTCGTCGTTTTCAAACATTGACACAGCCACGGTTATGCTTTGCTGGCTGTCGGTAGCAAGCAGGTAAATGTTTCCGTCGCGCATCTTCTTCATTACATCTTCGTAACTGTTGTTGGGAAGATTGAAAAAGCCGTCCGAGCTGTCCGTATTGCGGGTAACCGCAAGCATGTCGGGCGCGATTGAAACCTTCATTCCGCTGATTTCCTCAATATTATATTCGGTTTCCTGAGCGGCGCATACCGCCGCAACCGCGGAAATACCAAGCAATACGCAGAGCACCGCCGCCGTCAGTTTTTTTAATAGTTTATTACACATTTCCATTCCCCCATACGCAAATCGAAAATTCGCGCGAAAGTATTACATACGTTTTTAATTATACTCCAATTTAATGGTAAAAACAAGAGATTTTGTTACAAAATTTTAACATTTTCGAAATTTGTCGAATTATCCTATCAAAACCCTGTTTTGTACGCGCAAAAGGTAATTTTGCGCAAAATGTTTCCATGCTTGACGCGGTCGGAAACGCTCAGCGCAAATAAAAACGCGGGTTCCGGTTTACGGAGCCCCGCGTTTTATGAGTTTTATAATTTAAATTAAAATATTTGCGGCTTAATTTTTATGATTAAAGGTAGGCACAAGGTCGGCGAGCAGCTCAACCGTTTTATCGCTGTCGTTTGCTTCCGCGGCGTTCCTGAGCACGTCAAGCTTTGCCATGAGTGTTTCCTCGTCGATTTCAATTTGATTGCCGATAAAAATTTTCTTGTTTTCGGTGGATTGCAGGCCTTCCTCGTCCATCAGCAACTCCTCAAACAGCTTTTCGCCGGGGCGGAGTCCCGTGAACACAATGGGAACATCCCTGTAAGGCACCTTGCCGTACATGCGGATGAGGTTTTCCGCAAGAGTTGTAATTTTTACGGGCGCGCCCATGTCAAGCACAAATATTTCGCCGCCCTTTGCCATTGCTCCTGCTTCAAGCACAAGCGAAACAGCTTCGGGAATTGTCATAAAATAGCGAATGATGTCGGGGTGGGTTACGGTTACGGGCGAGCCGCTTTCAATCTGGCGTCGGAACAGCGGAATAACCGAACCGTTTGAGCCGAGAACGTTGCCGAAGCGTGTTGTTACAAACTCGGTGTGGGTGCTGTTTTGGCTTTCGTACTGAATAATCATTTCGCAGGCGCGTTTTGTTGCGCCCATTACGTTTGTGGGATTAACCGCCTTGTCGGTGGAAATCATTACAAACTTGTCCGCGTTATATTTTTTGGCAAGAGTTGCCACGTTAAATGTGCCGAAAATATTATTCTTTACGGCTTCCTCGGGCACGGTTTCCATAAGCGGAACATGCTTATGCGCGGCGGCGTGGAAAACGACCTGCGGTCTGTATTCCTTAAAAATGGCTTCCATTTTGTCATAATCGCGCACGGAGGAAATAAGGGTGACAAGGTTGATTGCCGCGCCGTATTTAAGTATCAGCTCCTGCTGAATGTCGTAAGCGTTGTTTTCGTAGATATCAACTATGATAACTTCACGGGGACTGTATTTTACAATCTGGCGCACAAGCTCGCTGCCTATGGAGCCGCCTCCGCCCGTCACCATGCAGACCTTGCCGCATATGAATTCGCTGATTGTTTCACGGTTGAATTCAATAGGCTTTCTGCCGAGCAGGTCTTCGATTTTAATTTCCTTTGCCTGTGAGATAAGCGGATTTTCGTCGGAAAAAAGAAGTTCGCTGAGGTAAGGAATCACCTTGATTTTACATTCGGTTGCCGAACAATAATCAAGTATTTTGCGCTTTTCCTCCTCCTCGCATGAGGGGATGGCTACGATAATGTTTGAAATGTTGTATTTTGAACAAATTACGGGGATTTCGGGACACGTGCCCACAACCTCAATTCCCCTGATTTTGGAGTGGAGCTTTGTGGGGTCGTCGTCCACCATGCAGATTGGCATGATATTGTGCGAAGGGTTGTTTTTATCCGAAGCCGCGTTTTCTATTTCGGTGATAATCATCCTTGCGGCGTTGCCCGCGCCGACAATCAGCGTACGTTCGGTTCTGTCGTTATGCCCCGCGTCCACCAACTCCAGAAACGTCCGTTTAAATATAAATCGGAACAGCAAAACACCCGACGTTGCCGTGATGTAATAAAGCAGCTCAAAGATTTTACGGGGAGACTCGCCCATGATTGTAAGTATCGCAAAACTCACCGCAAAACCGATTGTCATCGCAAGGGCGCACGCGCCGTAATCCTTAATATCAAAATACCGCCACATCCGCGAATACGCTCCGAACGCGAACAGCATTACACTGCAACAAAGCAGATTAATTACAATGTTATAAAACAGGGTACCGTTTGCCTCGGGGCCGATAACCTTTGTCAGCGCAAGCACGTAGTTAAGCACTATGCCGCTCATTACGATTATAAATATGTCGGCAAGCATCAAAACAAACTTGCGTAAATTCAGCTTCCTCATTTTTTCTCCTCATACGCCATGAAAATTTGCATATCAACACATTTTAATTATATATCACAGTGATGGAAAAGTCAATTACAAATAACAGTATGTCCACAATAGCCGCATGAATACAAGCCTTAAAAAGCACATATATTTGTGGTAACAGTTATTGCGGCGCGCGCCGCGGGGAGGATTTTGTTTGGAAGGAAGATTTGACGAACGCGCTGTAACGCTTGCGCGGTACATAATTGAGAACAACGCAACGGTAAGAGCCGCCGCGGGAAAATTCGGGGTGAGCAAAAGCACCGTGCACAAGGACGTAAGCTCAAGGCTGAGGCGGATTAATCCCGCGCTGTACAGGCGCGTGCGGGTTGTGCTTGACCAAAACAAGAGCGAACGTCACCTGAGGGGCGGACTTGCCACAAAACGGAAATATGAGCTGAAAAACGCCGCGCGGGCAAAAAAAGAGCTGTTCAGCCGAACAGCCCTTGTGAAATGATGATTAAATAATGTGAGCAATGTATTTTTGAATATCGGTAGCGTCGTCTACGTCTATCTTACTGTCGCCGTTGAAATCCGCGGCGGCAAGCTGACGCTGATCAAGGGTTATGAACATAGCCAGATGCCGCTGAACAGCGGTGGCGTCGCGGATGTCAATATAGCCGTTTGCGTCAACGTCGCCCGGGGCAAGCGGCGGAAGCGGCTCGTCAATGTGCGCGAGCAGGTGTCCGTCGCGAAGCTCGGACGGAGTAGATGTGGTGTAAGCATAAAGGTCGCGGTTGATTATATTAATGCCGTAAATGTTATCGTTTCCGGGCTTTGAGGCAAATTCAGCCGTTTGACCGGTGGCTAAATCATAGGTATATACCTTGGAGGGACCGTTAAAGTAAAAAAGTCCGTCAAGATAATTCAGTCCCGAAAAACTGCCAACCCAGTATCCGCCGCTTGGGGTGCTCCAATACAGGCTCATTGAAGTAAGCTCGCTGAAGCTGTCTGCCTGAGGATTGTAGCTTACAAGCGCGGTATTGCCGCTGCTGTTATTAATTACAGTGTAGAGCGTGCCGTCAACGTAGCAAAACGGCGCGGTGACGTCGCGGAACGCCGCGTTGTCATAGGTTTGCGGAGACGGATAGAACGTAGT
>ODAI013418856.1_pt1 | contig 16939 bp, 23 predicted proteins | sample 1539321 | NCBI WGS metagenome assembly ODAI01 (sample SAMN02144231, study PRJEB22623) | gut metagenome | biome: sheep rumen | host: Ovis aries | place: New Zealand | reverse complement strand
ATTGGACATTGAGTCGCAAGCACCTCACAAAGATTGTGCATCTCCTCAGTAGTTAAATCCAAATACACTTTCAAATCACATAGTAGTCGAGAGAAATAATCTCTCTTAATTGCCGTCTGCACTTTCTGAGATTTTCTCCGAAAGCACCTCATTCTAACATTTCTTAAACTTACCATTTTTTTACTAGTTTTGTTTTACGAACTATAATATAAGCAACCCCTTACTCAAAATCAATATCAAAAATTATGGTTATCTCAGCAAAATTAAAATTTCCGGTTTTAACAAAACAAGAAAAATTAAACTAAATAATTCATAATTTTTCTAAAAATTCTACAACATATTTAACAGATTCATTAAATCCTGCACCAGAAAATCAATGATATCAACCTTGGATCTTTTTAAACGTACAATTTTTATAGGTTTGACTAGCTTTTTCAGAATAAGAAATATTTACTATTGGATCAGCTGTTCAATGGACTATTAAAACAGGCTTTTCATCATTTTTAATTTCATCATAGATTTTTAAATCCCATACATCTGTTGCATATCTTTTTCAAACCATCATTGACGTAAAACCATAAGAATCTGGAATATCATCAGGATCTGAATACATCTTTCTAACAGTTTCTGGAATATTAAATGCAGGGAAAAACAAAATAGATCATTTAACATCTGAATGACTACTAGCAACTAATGCACTAACTGCTCAACCTTGAGAAGCTCATCATAAAATAATATTATTTGCATCAACGAAACTCCATTTTTTAGCCTGTCCAAGAACAGTTTCTAAATCATACTTTTCTGTTAAAAGAGACATTTGAGTAGATTCTCAATCACTTAATGACTTAGGTCATCATCCTCTAAAATCAAAAAGATATACAGCAACTCCATATTTTGCTATTGCTTCTGCATAAGGAATTCAAGACTCATAATTACTTCATAATCCATGAGAAAAAATTATTAAAGGCATCTTTCACGCCCTATCAGGCTTATAAAGTTTTCAATAAATTTTATCTCAATCAGTATTATAGACAATTGTTTCCTGTACTTTAAATGTATATTCAACAGGTTCTGCTTTCTCCTCTTCCTTTACAGTAGAACTATCACCTGTTGTTGATGTTTTTGTTTCAGCTTTAGCAGTATCTCAAGATGTAGGTAATGCTCATCAAGTATTAATAGTAAAAACTTTTTTATTTGACCTTCCATAAACAACTCAAGTTGATGCCTCTCAAGTACTAACACTTCCAGTAAGCGCACCTCAAGTTAAAATATTTCAAGAAAGCACGCTTCAAGTAGCAACAGCTCCTGTTTGGACACCTCAAGAAAGATTTTCAATACTTCATGTAGCATTTTTTGCAGCTTTTTCTGCCTCGAGTTTAGCTTTTTCCTCTTTTAACATATTAGCTGTTCTCATAAGCATAATAAAGACATATCCTCTAAGCTCAATTTTAGCAGGATCTGTATCTTTCATAATTCAAGCCTCATTTAATGCTTTAAGATGTTTTTCATAAAAAGTATGTCTTTTTCATTTATCATATTTATCTCACCATAATACTCTTGAAAGAATCGTTCAAAATTCAGCTCTTGTAACAACAGAATAAGGATCAAATGTATTAATTCATTGTCCCATTAATCATAATTGACAACTTGTTATTACATGTGGTAAAAGTCCTTCAGCGATATCATTATCAATAAAATTACATTCTTTCGAAGTATCAGGTGATTTACCTAGAACATTAATAGCAAAATTTGAAATAACTTTTGCCATTGCTTGTCTGGTAACTACTCAATCAAGATCAGCAGCATCAACAGGAGCTAAATTAGTAATAGATTTAGATAAAGCCCAATAATACGCTTCTTGAATTTCTATAGAATAAACAGCATTTGCCTCATTAGCAGTAAACACACTTATACAAGAAAACAAAATTGCAAACAACAATATTTTAATTTTCATGAAGATTTAGAAGGAATAAAAGTTTTTTATAAATCTTGTTGTCTTAACCAAGATTTCATTAATATTTTATCAGGGACAATAAAAGAGAAAAAGCGAATCATCTTAGGATACCATCAATAAACTGAGATATCTTTTCATTTTTCAGCATCTCTTAAAGCTTTTTCTGCAACATATTCTGGATTAGCTAGATGAACATATTTTTTAGGAGTCTTTTTAGCTCCAACATTTGCAACATCCATAAATCATGTCTTCATCCATCAAGGACAAACAGCAGTAACAGTAATATATTTATCTTTTAACTCAATATTCAAAGCTCTTGAATAATTCTTTATAAATGCCTTTGTTCATGCATAAACACTCATATAAGGAACAGGTTGGAAAGAAGCCATAGAAGAGACATTAATAATATGACTTTCTTTACCCATATAAGGTAAACATCAACCTATTAAATCAACCATAGCTTTAATATTAACATCTACCATTCTTAAAGAATTCTCTAATTCAACTCCTTCAAAACTTCAAAAAGTTCAAAAACCTGCATTATTTACCAAATACATTACCTCAGCTCAAGTAGCTTTCAAACTTTCAATAAAAAGATTTATCTCTTCTTTTTTAGAAAGATCTATTACATAAGGGATTACTCTTTCTCAATATTCAGCACAAATTTCTTTTAATTTATCTCAACTTCTTGCAAGTAATCGAATTTGATCTACAGAAGTTCTATATAAAGGAGAAATAAATTCTCTTCATAATCATGAACTTGCTCAAGTAATAATAGCTACTCTCATCAATATGAAAAATATAAAAGGTATTTTTAGGATAATATGTAAATTATTGAGTAATTTTCAAGTTAAAAACAAAACAACATCTTGAAAAAATACCAATTATTCATTATATAATAACCACTTTATTACAAAAACATAACATATGAGACCAGCACATGCATTATGAATAGATCGATGAAGTAAATACATCTGATTAGCCTATACTCCTATAGAATGATCTGATATTGTTTTTCCTATAGGTTATATTATGAACGACTCAATGACTTACTATTATATAGCAGACTTAATCCAAAAATATCATATAAGAAAAATCGTTCTTTGATGGCCTAATAGACAAAAAGATGTACAAGAAAAAATTACAAAATTTATGGAGTCTCTTAATTACATTATAGAAAACCAAAGAATAGAAATCATAACTGTTAATGAAGACTATTCTAGTGTTCAATCATGAGAAATCATCTCTGACTTCAAAAAGAATGCAACAACTGATACTATCAGTGCAATGATAATACTAGAAAGACGAAAGAAATGAGAACAATAATCTAAACTCAAAATTTCTCACTTATAACATTACTAAGAATCTCTCAATTGAGATTCTTTTTTGAAAAATCAATAGTTGAATAAACTGAAATATCATCAATACAAACAATAATTACATCAATTCAACTTTTATTTACAATATCTAAATATTCTAAAACATATTCACCACTTTTATCTTCAAATGACAAAAATGAAATTTCATAATTAGAAAATTCATCTGAGAATCTTTTCAATATAAGCTCATTTGCACTAACAGCTAACTCTCAAGTTTCATTATACTTATCCTCACATCTCACTTTCTTATGTCAATCATAAACGACTCCTCTTTCATTATTAAAATATTTATTCAAAAGTTTTAAATGTTCTTTATCTCAAATCTGAATCATACGAATTTCTCCATCTGAAAACTTTTCAGGCAAAGTAGACAAATGCTCTTTTTCAATTAACACATGATTATGATAAAGAGAATATGGAGACTTAACAACGAACAACTCTAAATTAGGAAGTTGTTTAGTAATAAAAATAGGATTAAAATTATTAAACTTTATTCTTAAACTCTCATCTTTTGAAACATCAAAAACCTTAGTCACAGCAGCAATCTTCTCTTGATCTACTTCACCTATAAAACAGATATCTCAATCTTCTATTGCTTGAGAATCTATAAAGCTCACTGGATCAATAACAGTTTTTTCCTCACTCAAGCACTTTTTTAAGTATTCAGATGCAGTAAAACTGGTTTGTAATTGAAAGAATCAAATTTCATCATACCACTTTTGTAAATCTCTCCAATTATTCTTTTGATTAAAGACATAATCAACATTAGCTAAAGAACCAATAACAATATTTTTATTTGTATCAACCAACTTTTCTATCTTCTCTATTTTTTCTAAATCTTCTTGCACATCATTATAAACAACATGCAAAAATACTTTATTGTTTAAATTCCACTTTTCTAAAAAAGGATAATAAAGTTCAAAATATTCAAGTGGGAAAACAAAATGTAAAGCTGTATTCTTTTTACAACACTCTTTAATCATTTTCATAAATTTACTTTTCTCTCCTCATTCAAAAAGTTCAATCAATATCTCTTCATCTGTTCTTAAAGTTTTTCAAACTCACAATTCTCTCATAAAATGTTTAACTCATCAATGAATTTCTAATCAATATTTTTTTAATCATTGAAATAATTTATCATTAGAAGTATTTTTATCAGAAAAAGCATTAAGCACAAGAACTGATAACTTATCACTCATATAATAATAATCATAGGTAAAAATTAGTATATATACTATATCAAAATAAATTTCAAAAACAAGAACGAAGTTTTTTTTAACTACATTTGCAAATAATAACAAATTTCATATACACAAAATATCATTTAACTTTTAACCTCTCAAAAAATGAAAAAAACACTATTTTTACTCCTTTGAATAGGATTAGCAACATTTCAATTTTCTAATGCACAAGAGAACAATTTAGAAGAACTTATAGACAATTCTGAAGCAACTCTTCAAACAGAACTTAGCTGAGGAGAAGAAACTACAACTGTTGAAGAACCTACTATTGAAGAAACTAATCTCAATGATGTAGATGATGTTTCATATAACAATGATGAATTTTATTATGATTGAGGCAATGATTATCGAGCAGACGATGCTGATTATCAGAATACAGAAGACTTTAATTTCGACATCAATGAACAAGACATTTCAAAATTTATTTGAATCGGATTATGATTCATCTGAACATTCTTCATCTGTCGATTAATTGGATTTATTTTCTGGATCCGAATGCTAGTTGATTATGCTAAATATCAAAAAAATGATAGAGTTGGATGGCTTCTTGTATTAGTATTCTTCAATGTATTATGAGCTCTCATCTATCTATTTGCTGCAAAAATATGAAGAAAACAAGAAGAGAGATTAGCTTGTTAATAACGAAAAACTCAACAATTAAGTTGAGTTTTTTTTAATTCTTTTTAATAACATAAATTACTCTTTCTATATCATCTTCATACAATTTATACTTCATTTCTTTTTCAATACTCAAATGATATTTTTTACATAACTGTTTCAAAACTTCTTTTTCTTCTTCAATAACCTGTTTCATGAACAAGAAATATCATCATTTTTTTAATAAAGGATACGCCCATTTAATAAGTTTATCACTATAGGCAACAGCTCTTGCAGTTATTACATCAAAACTATCTCCCTTGTACTCCTCTATCCTTGTCCAAATAACTTTAGCATTTTTTACTCATAAACTTCCAAGCATCTCATTCACTGCTACCGTCTTTTTCTTAACAGAATCTATTCAAATAAATTCAATATCAGGACATGAAATAGCCATAGGCATTAATGGGAATCCTCATCAAGTTCCAATATCAGCCACTTTCATTCATGGCTTTAATATTCAAGTATCTAATATTTTCAAAGAATCATCAATATGTTTAAGACGAACACCTTCCTCATCACGTATTGCAGACAAATTTAACTCAGAATTTTTCTTCAAAAAAACTTCTATTAATCTATTCCAATCCATTATAATATTATTTCTTGGTATAAAGAGTTTGTGTAGGATATGCAAAATCTATTCATTCTTTAGCAAAAGTTTCAAGTATCTCTAAAAGAATTGCATCATGTATTCTTAAAGAAACAACAAGATCATCACTTGCAACAGTATAACTCACTAAAACCTCAACAGAACTATCAGCCAAATCTTTTAGTAGTGCCCATTCATAAGTAGCTTTTTCTTGTTTATTAATAATCTTTTCTAAAAGTTCTGGTATCTTACGATATTTATCAACAGAAGTTTCATAAGTAATAGCTAATGAAAATCTTTTTCTTCTTACTCTTATCGTTCAAGTATTTTCAATTACATCAGCAACTACAGTTCTATTTGGTATAACAACAGTTGCTCATTCTATCGTTTGTAATGTTGTAGTTCTTAATCCTATTTTCTTAACAGTACCAGAATATCATGCTACAGAAATAAAATCTCATATTCTAAAAGGAGTTGATCACATAATAGAAAATGAAGAAAAGAAATCTTCTAATAATTTCTGAGCAGCAAAAGCAACAGCAATTCATCAAATACCTAATGAAGTTAAGAAAGGAGTAATAGCAACACCTATCTTATCAAAAACAATCAAAGTAGCTAAAACCCAAACAACAATTTGCATTATTGTATTAAGTATCTCACTCAAATTTTTCTTTGTTTTAGCATCCTGTCCTCTAAATCATTTCTCCATTATTAAATTTAACAAATACTTAACTAATGCAGAAACTTCTATTCAAACTGCAATAATAAACAAAACCGCTAAAACAACACGAACAGTTTCATTAAATGGCAACCATAATGAAGCAATAAAAAGAGAAAAAACTATACATGAATACCATGAAATATTAGCCAAAATACGGAAAAAAGATCTATCACTTTGTCATTTCTTTTCAACTTTTTTAGCTAAAAGCCCAGAAATCCATTTTACTAAAAAAAGCACTAACAAACATCATAAAAACACACAAGCAGAAATTCCTAAAGCTCTATTACTTATAACAGCACCTTCATTAAATAGAAAAGAAAAAAATTCCATTAAGTATTTATTCAATATAAAACATTTTTTGTATAGCTATATAGTCATTTTTTTCAAGATATAAAAAAGCATTTCTCGAATTAACTTGAAGTCAAATACCTTTTTTTTATACTAAAAATGAATTTTAAATAAGCTAAATATATGGAAATTAAAATAACCTCTGATCAAGCAAATCAAAGATGTGATAGATTCCTAAGAAAATTTTGCAAGCCCTACCCTCAAGTAAGACTATCTGATATCTATTCACGAATTCGTAAATGAACAATTACAGTAAACTGAAAGAAGACAAAAGAAGAATACAGAATTATAGAATGAGATATTATCAATCTACCAGAAGAATGTTTATGAAAAAAAGATAAGAAACTCATTCTCACTCAAAAAGAAAAGAAATTTCAAAAGCTTGATCCTAATCTTGTAAAATCTCGAATAATCTATGAAGATGATAACCGACTTGTTTTCAATAAACCAGCAGGAATCGTTATTCATCCAAGTAACAAGCATCGAAATGATTTATGTATGAACGATTATCTAGAACGATACTGTGAAAAAAACTGAATCATTAAAGATACAAAAAATCAGACCTTTAAACCTTCTTTTTGATATAGACTTGATAAAGATACTTCATGAGTATTAATAGCCGCAAAAAACTATGAAGCACTCCAATATATCAATGAGATTATCAGAGAAAGAGCTATTAGCAAAGAATACCTTACAATCGTAGCCTGAAAATTTCCAAAACATTTAATCATAGATAAAGCTATTGAAAAAACCTATAACTCAAAATTCGATAGAGCTCAAATGCAACTTAATGAAAGCGATTGACTTGATTCTAAAACAGAATGTCGATTGGATAAAACATATAAGCATCCACAATTATGAGATATTTCACTTGTAAAAGTAAAACTCTATAGTTGAAGAATGCACCAAATAAGAATACATCTCTCAAGTGAAAACTTTCCAGTACTCTGAGATTTAATATATTGAAAGCCAGCTTTAAATAGAATCGTTTACAAAAGCTTGCATATTCAAAGACAATTATTACACTGTCACAAGTACCAATTTAAAAATCTTGATGGAAAAAATATCTGTTTTCAAGCAGAACTTCCAGAAGAATTTAAATTGATAAAATAGTTTTTTACCTTCTTACTTTTATATTCACATGACAATTTTTAAGACCATTTTATGGACCACATTATTCTGGCTCCTTGTTTTCTTTTGACTTTGGGTATCAAGTTTATTCTTCCCAAATGAAGCAACAATAATTATTCCTCAAAAAGTTAAAAATGTAATTATTGAATGAGCTGAAGTTCAAAATTGTGCACAAGAACCACAAGAACAAGTTAAAATAGAAGAACCAACTACAGAAGAAATCGAAACAAACACTCCAACTGTAGAAGAAGAAGTTACAGAAGAACCAGAAGTTGAAGCCGTCGAAGAACCTGTTGTTGAAGAACCTGCTATTGAACAAACTACTAATTCAATTCTTCCTCAACCATCTAATACAACATCAACTAACGATGAAATTATAGCTTTACAAAATAGAGTTACAGATGTAGAAGCAAAATATGATGCATTAGTTAATGAATTACAAACTATTTTTGCTACACCAGTATTTGCACAACTTCTATCTCAAGCATTTGCTGAAAATCAGGTAACTGCTGAAGCTAACTAAAAAAATAGATAATTTTCAAAAATAGGCATTATCAAGTGCCTATTTTTTTATAATAAAACCTTAAATTTTTAAAGCAGAAAAGACTTCACCTAAACCTTCATGGAATACTAAATCTGCATAAGAATCCTGAGAAGTTGGATCTCTATTAATAATAACTAATTTATCTCATCTATAGTATTGAATCAATGCATTTGCAGGGTAAACCATTAAAGAAGTTCATCAAATAATTAACAAATCAGCTGTCCTTAAATCAATCATTGCTTGATTCCATGCATCAGCTGGAAGCTGCTCTTCATATAAAGTTACATCAGGTCTTAATAATCCTCAACAATCACACAATGGTATCGCTCTTTTATCAGTAAACAAAATATCTGGATTATATCTTTTACCGCATTTATCACAATAGACTCTTTGAGTAGTTCAATGAATTTCTAGAACTCTTTTACTTCATGCTTTTTGATGTAATCAATCAATATTCTGTGTAATAACTGAAGTTAATTTTCAGACCTTTTCTAATTCTGCTAATTTTTTATGAGTAATATTTGGTTTAATTCCTCTACAATCAAGTTTCTGTCTATAATACTCAAAAAAAACTTTGGTATCACGATATAAACATGAATGGCTTAAAAGATATTCTGGCTGATAACTATCAAACTGAACATCATGCTGATTATATAAACCATCCTTACTTCTAAAATCAGGAACTCAACTTTCTGTAGAAACTCAAGCTCATCAAAAGAAAACAATATGAGAAGAGCTATCTATCATGTCTTGTAAAGCAGCTATTCTCTTAGAAAAATCTGATGATACCATAATAATATTAACCATCTAAAACCTATTCAACATCTCACGAAATAACCATTCATGTTTCAATACTTTCTTGAGGACAAACTCAATAATAATACTCCCATACATTGCATTTTCCTCAACCTCCTAATCAACATTCTCAATACGTACTCGTACTATTTTCCATAATTGAATATACTCATCAGTTTGAAATACAATATTGAACTGCAGGATTTATGCTACCAGATAAATCATCCTTAGGTGAAATACTAATATTCCACTCACCATCATGTTGAGGATAAATACAAGTTGTATAATATTCTCAGTTATCGGTAACCATTTTTCATTCTACTAAATATTTATCATCAAATATTCTCTCAGCTATCCAATGTGTTCATTTAAGTTTTGCAACATCTGCTTTTTGAAACATTGCAGAACAATGAAGATTACGTCATATTTCACTAGACAAATCATATTCAATATCCCATACATTTTGAGAAGAACATCAACTAATGAATACTCCAAAGAACAATATTCAAAGACCAAAAATACTATTTCTCATCTTAAAAAGAATAAAATAAAAAGGACCTTATTACTAAGATCCAATGTAATCATACCATTCAAAACTTCAAGATTAACACTATTTAATCTTATAAGAAACAGATACATTTAATGTTATTTTCATCTCTCATAGTGAAATATCTCAATCATCCATTTCAGCTTCTTCTGCCATATCCATTGTATATGAATTCTTCATTACTCACATTGCACTAACTGCATAATCATAATTTCTTTCTTCTTGAATAGAAATTGGTTTTCATAATCTAACTTCTCATAATTCAGCCAACTCCTCTGCTTTTTGATGCGCCTTAGCCATTGCTAATTTTCTAGCTTCTGAATAATACTGAGTTTTATCATAAATATCATAAGAAACATTATTTATTAATACTCCTCCTATCTTTGAGATATCAGAGAGGATCTTTCAACCAATTCATTCATTTTCAGTTGTTACATTCTTAATCTTAACTTCCAAACTATGTGATGAAGTGTATCCAAGAGGAACTCTTCCAGTTTCTTTCCAATCAAAAGATTCATAAGTATTAACATTAGTTGTCTTAATATCTGCAGTATTAATATTATATTTCTTTAAAATTTCCTTAACCTTAGTTATTTTTTCATCAACTGTTTTTTGAGCTTCTTCTGTTGTAGGTTTTGTCTCCTCTACACGCATTGATAAAATCATTGTGTCTGGAACTGCATAAACTTCTCAATCTCCCTGTACAACAATTGCATGATCATTATCATTACAATTCCTTCATGGAACAAAGAAACAAACTAAGAAAATAGCAATAAATAAAATACATGATAACCAATCTATTCTTTTCATCAGCATTTTATTAAATAAATAAAAAGATAGCTAGTTTATAAATATATTTGCTATAAAATAAAGATAATATTAATAACAAAAAAAGAGAAGAAAAAATCTCCCCTCTCTATTCCTAATATATCAATACAAACTAAGGCTTATAAACAATAGTAGAATCTTTTACAGCTCAATCATTTTCATCCAACATCTTTTGATATTCCTTTTGAATAAACCTAATCTTATTTTGTGCCTTAACTTCTAATTCATGAATACGTTCTTGTGAACTAAGTTGAGCATCAGAAACATTTTCACAAACCTCATCAGTAATCTCTTCAAAAACACGATCAGGATTTGAATATCTAAATTCTCTTTTCTTTCATAAAAATCCTCAATCAACTAAACCATAATAAGTAGAATCATTTTCTTTTTTTATAGTTACATCATAATGCACATAATCTCATCAAGCAAAAGCCATTTCAAAATTTACAGCATTATCTTCCTTATTAAATTTAACTTCATTTAATTCTCCTCAGCATGAAGCTAATGTTGCTGCAAGTGCTGTAGTTACTAATACTTTTCAAAAAATACTTTTCTTTTCTCAACCTTTATTAGCTGATTCTACATTATTTTTCATCACAATATCCTACAAGATATAAAGTTATATTAAGTATAATAAATAATCTTTCTTTGTCAAAATAAGGCCTTTCATATACAGGAATAAACATTGACATTTACAATATAAATAATTAATCTATTAAAAAACAAAAATAAGAACAGATATGAAATACATTATTCTACTAAATGAGAGAATTATCGAAGCGATATTTTCTCTTAGAGAGACTATGGCTAAAAACCAGACATCTCCAGATAATGATCCCGAATACATAAATGCCATCTCTAAATGGTATTATAGTGAGGGAAGTCAAATTGAAATTACACTATGCATTTTAGAAATTTTGTGTTTCTTCTCGTGGAAAACAAAGATTAACAGAGACTCCTACAACCTTCTCCGCAATGTTGTAAAAACTCTAAAAAGCCTGAAAGAAGGAGGAACTTCTGATTTAGAACAACTAGACAATGTTGAAAAATCAGTACTTCCACAAATAAAAAAGATTCCACCAGCAGGAGTAATAAAAAACAAAACCTAAAATGTACAAAAAAAACTCTCTTAACTAGTAATGAAACTCATTACTAGTTTTTAATAACCTTAATTACAAAAATATAAAAGAACTGGACTTGTATAATGATTTTATAATTTCACTTTAATGCTAATAAGAAATTTTATTCATAGTGATATTCTTTTAATTTTTCATGTACTCTTTTGATTCTTTCTTCTTCCTCTTCTTTTGCTATTGCTAAACTATACTCTGTTTGCAAATTCATCCATAGCTGAGAAGATGTTCAGAATGCTTCTCAAATACGCACACATAATGCAGGAGTAAGATTCTTTCTTCATTTGATAATCGCATTCAATTCTGGTGCAGGTATTCAAATAATATCAGCAAATTCTCTTTGTTTCCATTTTCTTTCTTTTAATTCATCTGCAATATATTCTCATGGATGAAAAGCAAATTTTGGTTCAAACATCTTAGTATAGAAAGAATATAAAAGATTCTTAGTTATGAGCTAAGGAATTGGAACAAATCAATATTACCTCATCATTCGTCATAAATATAACATAATCTTTTAATAAAATCAAGAAAAAATTATGTGCTTTACATAATTTATAAATTTGTATAAAACTTCTTGTAGAAAATAAACTAAAGAAGATTATTATAAGCGACGGCCAATAACCACATATTTATATTTTAATACCATATTCGCATGAAATCATCAACACGAAAACGAAGTGCTTTATGTCTTATATTGCTCATCGTAGGTGCTGTTTGATGATACCTTTTGGCAACACATCAATACAGTAGACCATGACATCGAGCAACGAATAACCATAGGCCAACTTTTGAATCTATGTTTGAACAATCAATGAATGAATTCAAACAAAAAGAAGAAGAAATGAATAATATGTTCAACGATTTAGAAAACGAATTCTTTAATGAAAAAGAAATTCAACATAATAATCTATTGGATGAATTTGATAACCAACTAAACAATATCGAAACACTTTCTTGAGAAAATCCACAAGCACAATGAACATTCCAATTCATTCAAAAAACAAATAGAAATTGAGAAGAATCATCTTATGAAGTAAATTGAAACCGAAATGAATGAGAAGGAACTGGTAAAATGCTAATTAAAGGTACAAATACTGATTGAAAAGAATTTTCATTCTCATGAACAATGAAAGATGGACAATCTGAATGAACAATAACAGATGAAGATTGAAATTCTAAAAACGTTAGTTTTGAAAATATCGATATCAACGAAATATATGAGAATTCAAATCACATAGCAGACTAAAATAATCGATATCATAAACATAATTAACATTACATTTCTCAACACAACCTCTCATCCTTTTTATGAGAGGTTTTTTTATTTTTAAATCTTATTATCGCGATAAATGAAGAGATAATTGAAATAAGACTAGCTAAAGAAGCAACTATAGAACCAATATAAATATTATAAACTAGCCAAAAAATATAACAAAAACATGCAATTTTTTTAACAACTAATTCATTTCAATTCCAAACAGCAATGAGATAAATTAATGCTGCTAATAAAGGTAAAATAGAAAAAATATTTTCATAATTAAGAATTCACAAAACAACGTATGAAAAAGCAAAAACCAGTAACAAAGCATAGGATTTCTTCTTATCTTTTTTTATAATAACACTATCTCTCAATATTGCTAAAACCTTTGTCATATATCAACTTGGTGCTTGCAAAAGAACATAATGTAATAAATACAAAACATTAGATAATACCATCATAAGCATTATATTTTTTTTCTCTTTTCTGTGATAAGCAATTAAAGACAAAAGAAAAGAAATAAAAGCTAATATCTGAGAAATAATATAAATTACCGACATCTGATACACAATAATAAATCAACAACATAGTAAAAATATAACTTCACATATCAACAAAAAACTAGCAATGAGAACAAACTTCTACTTGAAATTAATTCATCATAATCATATGATGTAAAAGACAAAAACAAATACAAACAAAAAAACGCTATTATGAACATTAAACAATTAAACAAACTCATCTCCGAAAGGAAAAAACTTGCCAACACCCAATACAAGGCAAGATGTGACATTAAAGCACTTGATGAAGAGATCAACCAACAAGAACTCTTGTTGAAAAAAGAAGGCTCAATCCCTTCAAAAAAGTTCATCGAGCAACAGAACAAGAGAGTCGAAAACAGATGTCTCCTACTCCTCAGCATCCAAGAGAACACGAAGAATCTCATGTATCTTGATGATGAAATCAAAGCAGCCAGGAAAGCTCTTGAATGGAACTCAATCTTTAACAGCAGCAAACTGCGCAAACACATTGAGCTCCTCATTGAAGATGTCAATGAACTTCAAGAGAACTATCAACTCGACATGGCAGTCCTTGATGATGATTTGAGAAAGACGCTCACAACTCTCCATCTTGTTGTAAAAAAGCTTAAGGAATGAAAACAAAGGAGCTATTTTTTAGCTCCTTTTTACTAACTTCAAAAATGAAGAAAAATGATAATAATCTCTTTAATTATAAAGCAAAATAACTATCAACATAATATCTATTTTAGATATATAAAACAAAAATCATGTGAAAATGATATAGTCTTATCGGAGATTTATTCTTCATCCTCGTAATAGTTGGTGTTTGATTTCTTGTACACACTAAACTAACCAACAGTGATCATTATGATTGTTCTAAAGAAGTAGAAAGTAAAATTAATCAAGTTCTTTCATATCAAAAAGAACTTTGAGATATTCCTCTACCAGCATCACTAAAAGGAATAGATTTATCAAAACTCGGAATAGACTTAAAACAAATTAAAACCTCAGATATCCAAATGGAATGGTTAACAACTAAATTTGAAAAAATGCGTTATTCATGATTAACTCGTATCTATGATGCATCAGTAGAAATCAAATTAAAGTACCCAGAATTAAGAGACTTTAATCTAAGTATTCCTATTACCTGTACATCTTCAAGTTCAGAAACAACAATCGAATTCAGAAATCCAAAAAAATAATTTAACGAAAAACCTTAACAATGAATATACGAATTCTAGATGACATGTATTGAGAAAGGATATATGAAAAGCTTCATAGATATTTACCAAAACAAAATTATCCCGTAAAAGACAACGTTAATTCCCCTATTCCTTATCTTTCAGAAATCAAAGACTGAGATATAATATTATTAGACAACTACTTCCCTTGAGAATATAGAGAAGAACCTCTATGAGATGATTTTCTACGGCAATATCTAAAACTCTGACTTAACTGTAAAATTATTTGTCTATCAAACGTTTGAGAAAGAATAACTCAAAGATTTGAACAACGATGTCTAGTAAATAATAAATGAGATATCTATTGATTTGTCCCAAGTAAAGATCCAAAAGAAATCGCAGATATCATAAGATATGAAATGCTTTTCGAACAAGACTAAAAAACCAATTTAAGATATTATACTAAAACATGAGTGAATGAATTGATTATAATAAAGAAAGCCTAAAACAACATAAAGCCCACCACTGAAAATTAGCAACACAATCAAAAGTTGAATTAGAAACAATGGACGACCTTTCTACTTACTACTCACCTTGAGTAGCTGCCCCATGTATAGAAATCGATAAAGATCCAGAAAAAGCATATGATTATACTCGAAAATCAAACTCAGTTGCTGTTGTTAGTGATTGATCTGCAATACTATGATTATGAAATCTTTGAGCATTAGCTTGATTACCAGTAATGGAATGAAAAGCTATTCTTTTCAAAAAATTCTGAAATATAGACACAGTTCCTATCGTTATAAAGACACAAGACCCAGATGAAATCATTAACATAGTAGAACAAATTTCTCCATCATTTTGAGGTATAAATCTTGAAGATATTGCAGCACCAAAATGCTTTTATATCGAATCTAAACTAAAAAAAAGGCTCAACATCCCTGTTTTTCATGATGACCAACATTGAACAGCTATAGTAGTACTTGCAGGAATTATCAACGCTTTAAAACTAAGAGGTTGAGAATTAAAAGACCAAAAAATCATTATTTCATGAGCATGAGCAGCAGCTATAGCGATAGGAAAACTCCTCTGGAAAGCTTGAGCAACAAATATTATTTTCTCAGATTCTAAAGGAATAATCTCCCTCAATCGTACAGATTTAAATGAATATAAAAAAGAAATAGTAAGTTACAATAAAGACAACATCTCATGAACAATAACTGAAGCTTTAGTCTGAGCTGATATCTTTATCTGAGCAAGTAAATGAAATATTCTAAAAGCTGAAGACATTCAAAATATGAATACTAAACCAATCATTTTTGCTTTAGCTAACCCAACACCAGAAATCTCACCAGAAGAAGCAAAAAGATGAGGAGCTTTTATTGTAGCTACTTGAAGATGAGACTATCCAAACCAAGTAAATAACGTTCTTGTTTTCCCAGGAATATTTAGAGGAGCTCTTGATGCTCGCCTCAGCCAAATAACCGATAAACATGCAATAATCGCAGCTCATACACTTGCCTCATGTGTAAAAAACCTTACTGTTGATTCAATCCTACCAACAGTTTTACAAAAAGACATTGTAGAAAGAATAGCAAAAGCAATTATTGAAGGAAAAGAATAATCCTTCATAATATTGAATTAATATCTAAAAAGCATACAAAAATAACAATTTATTTTAAATAAATATTTCAAATGCTAATCGCAATTATTCTCCTTATTATCTGACTAATTTTATTATGATATTCAGCAAATCATCTTATTAATACCAGTGTAAGAATTGCACAATATTTCAAAGTTTCTGCTCTTCTTATAGGATTAACTGTTCTTGCAATGTGAACATCAGCTCCTGAGCTCTTCTTATCATGAATGGCTGCAATAAATGGAAGCGGTTCACTATCTGTTTGAAATGTTATTGGATCAAATATCTTTAATCTATGATTTATCCTAGGACTTTCTGCAATCGTTGCACCAATTCTCATCCAAAAAAAACTTGTTTATAGAGACTGAGCATTCTTAATTTTCATTACATGTCTTATCTTTTGAATGCTTTGGGATCAACATGTTGCATGGCGAGAATGAGCAATCCTATTAGCACTCCTAGTAGGATAT
>ODAI013252842.1_pt1 | contig 16940 bp, 15 predicted proteins | sample 1539321 | NCBI WGS metagenome assembly ODAI01 (sample SAMN02144231, study PRJEB22623) | gut metagenome | biome: sheep rumen | host: Ovis aries | place: New Zealand | reverse complement strand
TGGTGTACCCCTCTATAACGTAAGTCATATGGGAGGTTTCTTCTCTGCCTTCAACACCGACGCCGTCAAGAACGTGACCTTATACAAAGGCAGTTTCCCGGCACACTATGGAGGCCGGCTGTCGAGCGTGCTCGACGTGACGACCAACAACGGCAACGACAAACAGCTGCACGGCAACGCCTCTATTGGATTCATATCCGCCAAACTTAATCTGGAAGGACCCATCAAAAGCGAACGCACCACATTCTGCCTCTCCGGACGGCGCACCTATGCCGACTTCCTCCTGCAACCTTTAGTGAAGCGTCTTGCCGACCGTCGCGAATACAAACTGCGGGCCGGATACTATTTCTACGACGTGAACGGCAAACTGACCCATCGCTTCAGCGACCGCAGCCGCCTCTTTGCAAGCTACTATATGGGCTCCGATGTGATATACACACGCATCCGCACCCTCGCCACCGACGTGCAGGAACAATACCTGAACTTCGACACCCGGTGGGGCAACATCGTGGCATCGGCACGATGGAACTACGAGCTTACGCCCAAGCTGTTTATGAACGTCACGGGTGCCTATACACGCTACAGCAACAACGTAGGTGTAAAATACGAGACCGAAACGCTGGCCACGGAAGACCGCGACAGCGAAACCTCCGAATTCACAATGGACTACTTGTCGAAAATCAACGACCTGACCCTCAAGGCCGATTTCGACTTCACGCCCAACCCCAACCACCTCGTAGGTTTTGGAGCGTCATTCACGCACCACATTTTCATGCCCGAAGTGGCCGACGCACACCTCAACGCCTACAGTTCTGATGTGATGAACAGCTCGTTCCTCATCGACACATCAGTCAACTCAAGTGTTGTGAAAGCGGAAGAAATCACCGCCTACATCGAAGACGACTGGAGCCTTAGCGATGCAATAAAGATAAACTACGGCCTCAATATCAGCGGTTTTGCCGTCGAGAATGCCTTCTACCCCACCCTCCAGCCCCGTTTGTCGGGACGCTTGATGCTCGGCGAAGGGCTCTCCCTGAAAGCCGGCTATGCCTACATGACCCAGTTCATGCACCTCCTCTCGACAACCAGCGTCAGCATGCCCACCGACCTATGGGTCCCTGTGACCAAAAACATTGCTCCGATGTATGCCCATCAGGTGGCAGCCGGATTGTTTTACGAAATCAGGGGATTAGCCGACCTATCGGTCGAAGGATACTATAAGAAGATGAGCAACCTGCTGGAATACAAGGATGGTGCCACATTCTTCGGCAGCAGCGAAAGCTGGGAGGAAAAGGTCGTCATGGGCGACGGCTGGGCCTACGGTGTGGAATTGCTGCTGCAGCGCAACTTCGGCGACCTGACAGGATGGATCGGATACACATGGAGCAAATCGATGCGACAATTCGACCGCCCGGGACAGGAGCTCAACGACGGCAATCCGTTCCCGGCCAAATACGACCGGCGCCACGACATCAGCATCGTCCTCAGTTACAAGGTCAACAGCAAGATAGACCTCAGCGCCACATGGGTGTTCAGCTCCGGAAACGCCGCAACACTTTCGCTTCAGGAATACGCTCAAGCTCAGGAGACTGCCAACGAATATGCCGACATTGACCCCGAGGGATGGAACGGCTATCTCTCCTACTCGTCAGGACGCAACAATTTCCGTATGCCCAACTATCACCGTATGGACATCAGCGCCAACTTTCACCGCACATTCAAACGCTGCTCCAGAACGATCAACGTCAGCGTTTACAACCTCTACAACAACAAGAACCCCTACATGATATACGAAAGTCACGAACACACATGGAACGGCTACAACGGTGCCCTCGTCCAGCTCTCCATCTTCCCCATCCTGCCTTCCGTAGCCTACACCCTAAAATTCTGAGTCAATGAAGAATAAAACAACTTTACATCTTTCCCTATCAGCATTTCTGATGCTGACACTGCTTTTCGGCTCTTGTGAAAAAGTGGTGGAATTCGACATAGAAAACACAGAGCGCCATATAGTTGTCAATGCCCTCCCCTGCACCGACAGCCTACTGTTCGTCAACATCACTTACAGCCGTTTCTTTCTCGACAACAAGCCGTTTGAGCCTGTTGCCGACGCGACAGTAAGTGTCGATATCAACGGAACAATATACAATGCGACTTCACGCGATGGCGCCAACTACCTGTTCGGACATACAGTCCCGTCCGGCGACACGATGACACTGCGGGTTGAAATCCCCGGACGCGACGCCATTGTTGGCGGCACCCGCATTCCCGCCCTACCAGCCATGATGACACCTACAGCCGAACTCGACACCCTGCAGCCGATAAGCATGGGCAATGTGACGTTCGCTCTCGACGACCCCAACGGTGCCAACTACTACTACGTCTACCTGATGGAGCGCGACAGCGGCACACGTTGGAACCAATGGGAGTCAAAATGGGACACCGTCGACACCGTGAGGCACGCATACTTCAATTGTCTGAACAAAGAGGTCACTGCGCCCGAAGTCAACAGCATTGAAGGAATGATGGACTATTACGACGCACTGCTTTTCAGCGACGACAACATCGACGGCACAAGCTACGAGATAACCCTGTCGCTGATGATGTTCAAAGACACCGCCGAGCATCCGCTGCTGCGCGAATACACATTAGTGGTGGAATCGTTCAGCAAAGAGGCGTACACCTATATCAAGGAAAGCATTGCTGCCGGCGGGATAGGCAGCTATTTTGCCGAACCTGCACGCATCTACAGCAACCTCAGCAATGACATTGGCATCTTCGCCGGCATAGCGCGACGCCAATACCCTCTGACGTTCACATACAAAGAGCAGGAAGAAGAATAAGTTCCTGAATGCGCCTTACATACTGAGCTTCAGCGACTCTACATAGTCGTTGATACGCTGCATCTGCTCCGGTATGTTGATTCCTTGCGGACATTCACTTACGCAGTGGTTGCACCCGATGCAGTGGTCGGCCTGGCGGAACGACGGCACAGCACGGTCATAGTCGACCAAGAAGGCTCTGCGGGCACGACGGAATTGGCGTTTCTCTTCGCTGTCCGTACCTATGTCGTTCATCACATGACCCTCATTGAGACATTTGTTATAGTGCGCAAAGATTGTCGGAATATCAATGCCATACGGACAGGGCATGCAGTATTTGCAGTCGGTGCAGGGTATCGTTTTGAAGTTGGCAAAGACATCGGCAATCTCTTCGAGCAAACGCAATTCTTCATCCGTCAGCGGTTTATGCGGCGAATATGTTCGTATATTATCCTGCAGATGCTCCATGTAGGTCATGCCGCTCAGCACAGTGAGGATGCGAGGCTGGTTGCCAGCGAAACGGAATGCCCACGAAGCGATGCTGGCTTGCGGGGCGCGCTGTTTGAGCAGGTCGACCGCGTGGTCGTTCAAGTTTGCCAGCTGGCCTCCGAGCAGTGGCTCCATGACAAACACCGGTATATTGCGTTTTGCCAACTCTCCATAGAGGTAACTGGAATTGGTGTTGCTTTCATTGATGAGCTTTGAGTGGTTCCAGTCCACATAGTTATGCTGGATGAGCACGTGATCCCAATGGTATTTGCCTTCATCCTGCAGCTTAAGCAGATAGTCGAACACCCGTATGTCGCCATGATAGGAGAAACCGAGGTTGTGGATATGGCCTTTCTCGCGCTCCTCACACAAGTAGTCGAGCATGCCGTTGTCGAAAAAGCGGCGATTTAGAGTCTGCATCGGATCGAGTTCAACACCGTTCTCGTCGCGGCGTGTACCGCCAATACTGTGCAGCATATAGTAGTCAAGATAATCCACCTGCAGTTCCTTCATCGAATTGTGGTACATCTTGATGCTCTCTTCGCGGCTCCATGTGCTTGGCGAAAAATTGGAGAGTTTTGTCGAGACAAAATACTCGTCGCGTTTGTGACGGCTCAATGCTATTCCGACAGAATGCTCCGAACGGCCCTTGCAATATGGCGGTGCAGTGTCGAACAGGTTGACGCCATGGCCTATAGCGTAGTCGACAAGGCTGTTGACGGCATCCTGGTCCAGTTCCTGGTCCTGTTCGCGTCCGCTTTCGCCGCTAATGGTCGGGAAACGCATGCATCCGTAACCGAGCAGCGACACTTGTTCGCCATGCAGGTTTTCACGCATAGTCATCTTGTCTTCCGGCACTTCGCCAAGGGCTACACCTTCGGCTTTCGTTTCGTTGCCGGACTTGCATCCGGCCATAGCTGCCGCACCTGCGACAGAAGCAGCACCTGCCACTTTAAGAAATTGTCGTCGTGAGAGTTCTTTTACCATTGTAAATCAAATACAGAGTCATACATATTAAACATGCTGCCATGAGCGAAACCATGGAACGAGCCATAAGGATAGCCGAGCATATAGGGAGTCAACGCGCCAGTGCGGTCGTCGACAAAAGTCATGTGGATGTCGAGGAAATTGTCGTCTCCGATGCGGTAGCGCATTGCCGCAGAGAATGCTGTTGCGTTAAGATTGAGAGGCATATCGCCATAAAACCAAGGATTGAATACGGCACCCGAAGCCAAATCGCCTCCCACATGGTAGAGCGAAGCGCCCAGCATCAGGCGATCGTTCACCTTGTAGATTGCAGAGACCGAAGCAGATGCAGCCACACCGGTAGGGTTGCGGAGCGGAGCCATGCTGCGCGGCACACGGCCATGCAGGGTATAGCCTCCCGGCGAAAGCGAGTAGCTGTTGAGCAGCGATGCCGATGCCTTGACCGTGAAGCGTTCGCTCGGCCTGTATATCACCGAGGGGGATATTCCGAAAAGCGACGCCGACGAATGGCGGCTGCCGGTAATCGCGGTTCCCATCGAGACATGGAACTCCCAACGCTCGAGCGTGTCGGAAGCAATCTTGGAAATATCATCAAGTCTGTGCATCGGGCGTGAAGAGGCGGGCATTGGCGCGACCGTTATGTCGCCCGACGAGGAAACTATGCTGTCGTTCTGCGCCGACGCGACATGCACCATCGCGACAGCCATCAGCAGAATATATATGTTTTTAAAATATCTCATTGTTCATATTGTTTTCACTATAACGGACAAAGGCTCGAAATATTCTGTCGTGGGGCGAAAAAACTTTTCAGACTTCGTTTTAGGCAAAAAGAGCCCTGAAAGCATCTTCAATGACAGAGACCTCTACAATTTCAATTCCGAAACGTTTCTTATTGAGAGAGCGAGCGTTATATTTTGAAACAAAAATCTTCTCAAATCCCAAACGGTCTGCTTCCGCAATGCGGTGTTCGACGCGGCTCACAGGGCGCACCTCGCCGCTCAATCCCATTTCGGCGGCAAAACAGTGGCGCGGCGATATTGGGATATCGACATTGGACGACAGTATCGAACATGCCACAGCAAGGTCTATGCCAGGGTCGCTCACACGTATTCCTCCGGCAATGTTGAGAAACACATCCTTTGCTCCGAGTTTGAAGCCACAGCGTTTTTCGAGCACAGCCAGCAACATCGACAAACGGCGGAAATCGAAGCCGTTGGCATTGCGCTGAGGGGTGCCGTAGACAGCCGACGACACAAGCGACTGGACCTCGATGAACATCGGGCGCGCACCCTCCAAGGTGGCAGCAATGGCGCATCCGCTGAGATTCTCGTCGCGTTGCGAAAGGAGGAATTCGGAAGGATTGGCCACTTCGCGCAGTCCGTCGCCCTGCATCTCGAAGATGCCGATTTCGGCAGTGGAGCCAAAGCGGTTCTTGAGCGAGCGCAGCATGCGATAGCCGTAATTGCGGTCGCCCTCGAACTGCAGAACGCAGTCGACGATGTGTTCCATAACCTTCGGGCCGGCCAGGTTTCCGTCTTTGGTGATGTGTCCGACAAGGAGTACCGGCACCCCGCTCTCTTTGGCAAAACGTTGGAATTCAGCCGTACACTCGCGAATCTGCGAAATGCTGCCTGCCGACGAGTCAATATTCTCAGTGCAAATGGTCTGAATCGAATCGACAATAAGCAGGTCGGGCTGGACGGAATCGACATGCTCGAAGATGCGCTGCGTCTCCGTTTCACTGACCACATATAGCTCGCCGCCCTGAGTGCGCCGTTCGTTGTTTTCCAAGCGGTCGGCACGCATCTTGATTTGCTGTTCGCTCTCTTCTCCGCTGACGTACAGGACTTTTCTTTCCGGAATCGACAGTGCCGTCTGGAGCAGCAACGTCGACTTGCCAATGCCTGGTTCGCCACCCAGCAGCAAGAGTGAACCAGGAACGATTCCGCCACCGAGCACCCGGTCGAACTCGCCGCATTGCGTGGGAATACGCTGCGTCTCGTTGGTGGTAACGTCGCGAATCAGTTTGGGCTTGGACGCTCCGGCTGCCGACTTGTTTTTGGCTATAGAGCCCGTTTTCGAGGCTTGCACAACCTCTTCCTGAAAGGTGCCGAACTTGCCACACTCAGGACAACGTCCGAGCCACGAACTACTCTGGTAGCCACACTCGCTACAGAAATAAAATGATTTCGGTTTCGCCATACTCTTCAAGCAATTATCTTGTGTTCCAAATGTTTATCGTATAAAACCAACATTATCCGCCGGCTTTTTTCAGAAAACAAACATTGACCGCCCGCTTCTTTTCGTCTGTCATATATGCGGATATTACATTGTCAGAATTCGTCAGCTACTGTGTCGACACGATACAGTTTGTCGCCACGGTGGAGCTGCTCCGTTGTGGCAAAGCTGAAACGGTCGCCTTGTCGCACCTCGGCAACGGGATCGCGCTCCAGTCGCAATTCCTCGACGGTGGCACGATAGACACCTGTTGTCTCGCCGATGACCATCACCTCGTCGCCAGGACGCAGCACCTCGGCGGTCTGCATCTGCGCTTCGGCAACGCCGATGCGGTTGAAGTAATTTTTAATCAAGCCCAGATAGACTTTATTTTCAGTAGCCTGACTACCATAGCGTTCAGTCCACTCGCCCATCTTGCGGCCCATGTAGTAGCCATCCCAAAAACCACGGTTGAAGACAGTGGCGAGCCGCTGGTCCCAGAGGTCTTTCTTCTCGTCGGTGAAGGTACCGTCGAGCACGCTCTGCATGGCCTCCTTGTAGCAGTTGACCACGGTATAGACATACTCGGGTCCGCGGGCACGGCCCTCAATCTTGAACACCCTTACGCCGGCTTCCATCAGGCGGTCGATGAAGCGCACGGTCTTCAGGTCTTTCGGACTCATCAGGTATTTGTTGTCGACCTCTATCTCGTTGCCCGTCTCGGCATCGGTCAGGATGTACGACCGGCGGCAAATCTGAATGCACTCGCCGCGGTTGGCCGACCGGTTGGCATCGTGCAGGCTCATGTAGCACTTGCCGCTGACGGCCATGCAGAGGGCGCCATGGCAGAACATCTCGATGCGGATGCGCTCGCCCCGCGGGCCGCAGATATCCTGCTCGTTGATCTGACGGTAGATCTCGGCCACCTGCTCCAGGCGCAGCTCGCGCGCCAGCACCACCACGTCGGCAAACTGGGCGTAGAACTTCAGCGCCTCAATGTTGGAGATGTTGAGCTGGGTAGACAGATGCACCTCCAGCCCGATGCGGTTGCAATAGGTCATCACCGCCACGTCGCAGGCGATGACAGCGCTGATGTCGGCCTCCTTGGCGGCATCGCAAATCTCGCGCATGGCAGCCAGGTCCTCACCATAGATGATGGTATTCACCGTGAGATACGACTTGATGCCGTGCTCCTTGCACGTCAGCGCAATGTCCTTCAGGTCGTCGATGGTGAAGTGATTGGCCGAGTGCGACCGCATGTTCAGCTGTCCGATGCCGAAATACACCGAGCCGGCACCGGCCTGAATGGCTGCCGCCAGCGAGTCGCGCGACCCCACGGGGGCCATGATCTCAAAATCGCTGATATTCTGTTTCATGCTGCAAAATTACAAATAAATCTGCAATTATCAGTTGCCAGTTATCAATTAATTCGTATCTTTGCACCCATGATGAGTAGAATAGCACCCATGATGTGTAGAATAGCATACTTGTTGGTCGTTTTGGCCGTGCTGGTCGCCTGCCAGGAGCAGCCGCGACAGGAGGCTATTGCGCTCAACAACGATGTCCTACTGCCCATCACTCCCGTTAAGGACCAGCGCAACAGCGACCTCTGCTGGGCGTATGCCATGCTGGCCACCATCGAGACCGAGCACATCGTGCAGGGCGACTCGGTGAACCTCTCGGCCGACTTTGTGGCGCGCCACCTGCTCAGGGAGCTCACCCTCGACAGCTACCTGCGCCGCCACAACCGCCCCATCAGCCTGCGGGGCATGGCACCACGGCTCATCAACCGCATCATGAAAGACGGACTGCTGAGCTACGACAGCTACCACAGCAACGAGTGCAACTACCGGGTGCTGCAGCGCAAGCTGACCAACATGGCCCACGTGGCAGCCAACCGCCGCATCAGCAGGGCGCAGTTTGCGCAGAAAGTGGAGCAGACACTCGACAACGAGATTCGTCCCGTGCCCCGCTATCAGTTCATGTATGGCGCAGAATATACCACCCGCGAATTTGCCCATAGCGTGTGCCTGCCCGACGAGTATGTGGCCCTGACCAGCTACACCCACCGTCCCTTCGGCCAGCACATGGTGCTCGACGTGCCCGACAACACCGACGGCGACGCCTTCCTCAACCTGCCGATGGACTCGCTGCTGACGCTCGTCGAACAGTCGGTCAGAGCGGGACACCCTGTTTGCTGGGAAGGCGACATCAGCGAACCGGGCTTCGACTTCGCCGCAGGACTGGCCGTCACCAACGAACAGCCCTCACAGCAACTGCGTCAGCAACAGTTCGAAACAAAGGGCACCACCGACGATCACTGCATGAGCATCGTCGGCCTGGCTACTGACAATCAGGGACGCCGCTATTTCATCTGCAAAAACTCTTGGGGGAAGAACAACCCCTACAACGGACTCGTTTATATGTCGTTCGACTATTTCTTTTTGAAGACAATTGCCGTTGTTCTACCCAAAAATCAACTCGCAGCAATCAGTTTGTAAATTAATTGTATTTTTACACCACGGTAACCCGTAATTTTGCTATTTCCAATTGATTTTTTGCCCTACACGTTTGTTTGGAATCACTATTTTTTGCTATCTTTGCGCAACTTAGAACAAAAGATAAATACCAATCCTGACAACTATGGTAAACAACCGATTGTCCCCCGGCGCAGAGAAAGCTCAAAAAGAGCAACCCTCAGAGCGAGAGATTGATATCCTTAAAGCCATGGCTCAGGGATACACCTCTAAGGAGATTGCAGAACAGCTGTTTATCTCGGAAAACACGGTTGAGGCTCATCGCAAGAGACTCTTCCACAAACTGGGCGCCCGAAACGTCGCAAACCTTATCTACAAGGCCATCGAACAAGGGTATATTAAAGTTAAGAAATGACCATATGGTGTGAGGCGAGTAGAGTTTGCCATACCTAAAGATCAAATTCACCGCCAAGGGGCATCCGCAAGGGTGCCCCATTTCTGTGGCAGGAAAACGACCTTTCTGCAGCGTCCTAAGCAACTTCACACCCGCTTTATTTGCGTTTCTTGAGAAGAAATTGTATATTTGCATAGGATTACTATGGATTGTATATATGCATAGGATTTCTATGGATTGAAAAAAGCTATTGTAACATGATGGAAGAATTAGAAGGAAAGAGCCGCCGGAAGGTGGCCATCGACATTGTGAAGGCAAACTGGTTTGCCATCGGACTGTTCCTGGCCGCGGCGGTCGTGTTTCTCATCCCTTATTTCCTGATTTGGCACGACGTGCCCCTGAACCGTCTCTTGGGCTACCGCGTCAATAACCTCGTGTTTTTCATAGCCATCCTGGTGGGCATCGTGGTGCACGAGCTCATCCACGGCATCACATGGGCTTGCCATACGGGCTGGCGCAGCATCAGCTTCGGCGTGATGTGGAAACTGCTCACGCCCTACTGCCACTGCGACCGTCCCATGGGCATCCGTCCCTACATTCTCGGAGCATTGATGCCCTGCATCGTGCTGGGCCTGCTGCCAGCCATTGCAGGGGTCGTCATCGGCAGTTTTCCCCTGACCGCCTTCGGCATCTTCTTCATCGCGGCAGCCGCTGGCGACCTGTGGATGGCATGGCTGCTGACGAAGGAAAAGGCCGACAGCATGATTCTCGACCACCCCAACGAGGCTGGTTTCTATGTCTATGAGTAAGGCGATGGGTGACGGAATGGGAGCCATGAGAAGACGATACGCAGGACTATTATTAGCGGTGGCGAGTGTCACGGCACTTGCTCAGCGCCCGCTGGTGATGCCGCGGCCGCTGCAGCAGGGCGACACGGTGGCCATCATCTCACCGTCGAGTGCCACCGACTCGATGACCATCAGCAAGGGCTGCGAGGCCTTGCGGACATGGGGCTACGTGCCCGTGGTGGGCAGGAACGCCCTCAACAGCGACCATGGCTTTGCCGGAACCGCCGACGAGCGGGCCGCCGACCTGCAGTGGGCCTTGAAAGATGCGTCGGTACGCGCCATCGTGTGCAGCCGGGGCGGCGACGGAGCCGTACAGGTGCTGCAGCGCACACCGTTGCGGATGTTTGCCGAACACCCCAAATGGCTGATGGGATTCAGCGATGCGACGGCCCTGCACAGCGCACAAGTGGCGGCGGGCGTGATGAGCATCCACAGCACCATGTGCGAAGGACTGGCCATGAAAAATGCGGTGCGCGACTCGGTGAACCAGCTGCTTCACGACATGCTGGAGGGTCGCATGCCATGCTACCGGGTGGCTGCCCACCCGCTCAACCAGCCGGGCGAGGCCCGTGGACGGCTCGTGGGCGGCAATATGTCGGTGTTTTGCGGTCTGGCCGGGTCGGATTACGACTTCCTGAACCGTGCCGGCGAAGGACTGATTCTCTTCATCGAGGACACCAACGAGGGCATGTCGAAGGTCGACCGCATGCTCCATCAGCTCGAGATACGAGGCATCCTGGGGAAACTGAAGGGCATCATCGTGGGCCATTTCTCGAAATACAAAGCCCCTGAGAGCGGTTTCAGCGATATGTACGACATGCTGCACCACTATCTGCAGCACTACCCTATTCCCGTCTGTTACGACTTTCCGGTGGGCCATCACAGCGGCCTCAACCTGCCGATGATGGAAGGATGCCCCGTACGCCTCACCGTCACAGCCGACGGCACTACCCTGGAGTTCATTGTCAACGAATCAAAAGGGCTGCAATGAACTGACAAATCAAACGCCAATTCATCGCTAATTACCATGCAATGGATGATGAATTGGAGCCTAATTCACCTTCCACACATTCAGCACAATACCCTTGAAGGCGGGTGTGAACTCAGGTTCGCACACGAAAAGGGCATTGTTGAGCCACGCATAACGGCTGTCGGCAGGGGCCTCGAACTGGGGAGCGGCCTTGAAATAGAATTGTTTTTTGCCCATTTCATCGGTACCATTGTAGATAATGCCGCGGTTGCGCACGTGGATATACACACCGTCGTGAGTCTTGATGGAGTAGATGGCCTCCAGCTCTGTGCGGGTACCGTCGGTGTTGGCCAGCTGGTAGTCGGCTCCGCCATTGAGAATGGTACCGTTGACGGCGGGTCCGACAAAGGTGCCTCCGGTGATGGGGATCACGATGCGACGACCATGCTGCGTGTCACCAACGGAATAGGTCTCACCCAGTGTCACTCGCAACTGCATGACAAACTCCAGTCGGGGATTGTGCTGGGGAGGATAGGTCTGCGCACAAAGACTGACACAACAGGCAAAAAAGGCGATGAAAAGGAGTATTTTTCTCATATTCGTGGTTGTTTTGCTGCAAAGATAAACATTAATTCTGAAAAGGTCAAATAAATTTGGTTTTTCGCATACCTGCTTCGTATCTTTACATAAGATACTCACGCTCGGAAAAACAAATAATTTGGTTTTTCGCATGCCTGTCTCGTATCTTTACATAAGATACTTACGCTCGGAAAAACAAATAAATTTGGTTTTTCGCTCGCTAAATCGTATCTTTGCAACATGAGGACTGCAAAAGAGATTATAGAACACATGGAACAGCAGCGCAACGAACGGCAACGCGAGGTGCTGATGGGGTTCTTTAAGACGGCTCCCGGCGAGTACGGCGAGGGTGATGAGTTTTTGGGACTGAAGGTTCCACAGACGCGCGAAGTAGTGAAAAACGCGAAAGACACACCACTGGGCGAGATTCCCGAACTGCTGATGTGCCGCTGGCATGAGGTGCGGCTATGCGGACTGCTGTTGCTGGTGAGCAAGTTTGAGGCGCTGGCCAAGAAACGACTGGAAACCGACGAGGCGGCCATTGAAAAACGCGATGAAATCGTGAAAATGTACCTACGATATGCCGAACAAGCCAACAACTGGGACCTGGTTGACCTCTCGGCACCCAAGATACTGGGCCGCTGGATAGGACTACCCACCCACGTGGGCGACAAACGGGCCATCATCGACCAACTGGCATACAGCAACAACCTGTGGCGACAGCGCATGAGCATGGTGTGCACATGGACCACCTCGCAACAGGGCGACCCGTCGTGGTGCCTGCGCTATGCAGAGATGCACCTCGGACATAAGCACGACCTCATGCATAAGGCGGTGGGATGGATGCTGCGAGAGATGGGAAAGCGCGTCAGCATGGATCTCTTGCGCGACTTCCTGCGCCAGCATCTGCACGAGATGCACCGCACCACCCTCCGCTATGCCATCGAGAAAATGGACGAGAAGGAACGCAAGGCGTGGATGAGGACCACGATGATCAATGGAGAATGGATAATGGATAATTGATTTCGCTGCTTCCTCAAAAAGACGGACGTTATTATTGCCATGAACAAAAAAAAAGAGGAGCTGCAAACTCCACTTTCTCCACTTAAATCAAAAATCATGATGAATAAAGAAACGAAGAGAAGTAGGGACGATCGGGCTCGAACCGATGACCTCTGCAATGTGACTGCAGCGCTCTAAACCAACTGGGCTACGCCCCTGTCTTCTGTTTGTTTCAAAGAACCGGCTGCAAAGGTAATACTTTTTCTGAAAGCAGCAAAAAAATCTTGCGTTTTTTTAAGATAGTTTTTATTTTCAGCGGTCTCATGCAGGGTCGCTGCTGCCTTTGAAAAAGACCAGAGCACGAAAAAAGTGTACCGACCTATTGCTTTTTCGCGTAACATTTGCTATCTTTGTCCGTCGAACGGAACACATTGTCTCATCTCATCATCTACGGCCATGAACGAATTTGAAGTCTCTCAGTCCACCGACAACCGCCTGACTATCAGCCTGATTGCCATGACAGCAGCCATGCTGCTGGAGTTATTCTCGCGTCATTTCTATGATATCTATCAAGGGGGCGCCATGATGGAGCTGCTCGCTCAGGTGGTGAAGACCGATGGTTTTCTGACCGCGATGAGCATCATCGCACTGTGTGCACAGGTATATATCACGGGCTGTCTGTGGCGCGCGTTCCGCAGCAAGGGTCACTGGGCGCAATGGGCCTGCCTGGTGATGATGATAGCCCCGGTGGCCATCATGCTGCTGAGCTGGACGACGGATGAGGAGACCGTCATGCAGAACATGGAGAATCCGGACATCTCATCGCAACAAATCATCAGTGCAGCCATCGGACTGGCCGAGATCATCGCCATCTTCTCGCTGTGTGTGTTTCTCATCCGTAAATGCGGTGGACGCCTGCGGCAGTACGGACTGGCTCTGCTGACTTGTCTGCTGGTGAATTATGTCACGTCGTATGGCATTCTTTTCTTCCACTCTGCCAGCACGCTCAGCGGCATCCTCTACAACCTGCTGGGATTCCTGCTCACGCTGATACCTTTTGTTTATCAGCGGCGCACGATGAGGGCTGCGCACGACCTCCGCTGATAGCCCGCTCGCTATGATAGCCTGATGTCCGGTTCCCAGAGATACCGGCTCATATCTACATGTCCGTTGGCTTTGAAGGTGACGCCCTCGGCCTCCAACAACACGCGCTGGCGGCTCCAGCCGGGTGCCGTGCGCCCAGCTTGGTTGACCACCCGATGACAAGGCAAGCGCTCAGCGCCGGGCGTATAGCGCAGCGTACGGCCCACCATACGGGCATGACTGGGCCACCCTGCCAGTGCCGCAATGATGCCGTAGGTCGTCACCCGTCCGCACGGGATTTGCGCTACGATATTGAGCACATCATCGCGGAAGGCACGTGCCTGCTCGGCCGTCATCTTATCGGGATAGTCTTTCATCTTTTCATCAATGGGTTTGCCGATGCAAAGATAATAAAAAACAACGGATGCACAGGCAAAAACACCGGCTCCGACCACTATTATTCCCTAAATCTGCTAAAAAAAGTCAACAGAAGGGAAGAATAATTGGAAGGAAAACATAAAAAGACTATTTTTGCGTCGAGTATTCACTAAAGAAGAGAAGACTATGAACAAAATTCGTGAAGCTGTAATCCTGGCCGTTGGTATCATCGTGCTGGGATGGTGTATCAAAAGCGGCATCGACAATTTCTCGAATAAAGACCGCAAAGTGACTGTGAAAGGATTGGCAGAACGGGAAGTGAAAGCCGATAAAGTGACATGGAGCCTCTCGACCAACGAGATGGGCAACGACCTGCCCACCCTCTATGAGATCATCAATACGAAGACTGGCAAGATCAAGGCTTTCCTGAAGCAGAATGGTATCGACGAAAAAGAAATCACGGTGAACCCGCCAACGGTGAACGACCTCGAGTCGAACCAGTGGAACGAGAACCGCCGCAACTACCGTTATATCATCAACACCACTCTCACCGTCTGCACACAGAAGGTGGACCTGGTGAACAAGGCCATCTTCAAGCAGGCAGAACTGCTGAAACAGGGCGTGGCCATCGAGGGCAGCAACCCGCAATATGAATATGTGTCATTCCAGAAGATGAAGCCTGAGATGATGGAAGAGGCCATCAAGAACGCCCAGAAGACCGCCGAGCAGTTTGCCACAGCTAGCAAATCGAAACTGGGCAAGATCCAGACCGCCGGCCAGGGCCAGTTCGAGATCGACGACCGCGACCAGAACACCCCGTACATTAAGAAACTAAGAGTGGTATCGACAGTCACCTACTCACTCGACGACTGATACTGATTTGCTAACAATTTGAATGTACAGCACGTGGCGGTCCCTCGAAAAGGAGCCGCCACGTTGCTTCTAATGTGCCCCAAGGTATGGCATCCTCAGGCCATGCGAAAGAGCGCCACAGAGAGCATCTGCAGCGCTCTAAATATCCGTTGTCTCATCCTGAAATCAACAACGATTCAAGGCTGAATAGTTCAGGATACGCATTTCGGTGGCTTCGCATATCTCCCGGGCATAGGCGTTGAGCTGATGAAAGCGGGAGTAGTCGGAAGTCCCGTCAACCACCCATGGGGAAAGGATGAGCAGATGGCCTGCAGCACAGGCATAGAAACGACGCTGCGGTGGTTTCCAGTATTCGCTGATAGGCTCTTTCTGTAAAAGAATCAACGGCAGACGGGCATCAAGGGCATCGCTGACCACCAGGCTCTCGCCCTTTGAAATGCCCGGTGTGACAAGCACCGTGCCTTCCTCGGCAAGACGCAGCAGGCGGTCGTGCTCCCTCTGATAGTCGTCGGTTTGTTCGGTGGGCTGTCCTGTCCTTGGGTCTCGGCGGTGGAAGAACACCTGTTCCTTGATAGGGAACTTGAGTAGGAAAAGGTTGCCAAAAGCAGCATATTCGCGGCCACCTATCCATAGGTGCAGCTGGCGCTCCATCAGCTTGGGGCACTCTTCACGGATGCGGGCACGAAGAGGGTTCTCCTGCATGTACCGCTTGATGTTCTCAAGCATTCCCGGGCGGTTGATGATGCGGTCGTGGTAGCCCTTCTCGAAAAGCACGGGGCGCAGCTGCTCCTTTCCCAAGGGAGATGCCTTGGGCACCGGTGCTGCGCCTGGGGCATTTCCGCCTGTTGCTGTGCTTGGGGCTTCCTTGCCTGCTGTTGTGATTGGGGCTTCCTTGCCTGCTGTTGTGATTGGGGCTTCCTTGCCTGCTGTTGTGATTGGGGCTTTTCCACCAAGAGCAGCTTCATCCTGCAACCGCCACCAGGCCCGCGAGCAGCCCGTCTTAAAGCCTCGCACCACCATCCCCAAGTGCTTGCCGTCGCGTAGCGTTTCGCGCACCATCAGAAGCAGATGGATGTGGTCGGGCATGATCGCTACCCTCCATACCTCCACCTCAGGATAATAGCGATGAATCTTCGGCACCTCTTCTTCCAGCACACACCGCCCTAATGCCGACAGCATGACATGTGGGGCTTCATCTGTCCCCGACCTGCCGTTAGCACGCCCGGCAATGGTGCCAAAAAGGCGCTTACGACCATCAATGACCATGGTAACCATGTAGAGGCCCCGGTGGCGGTAGTCGTGCCAATATGACCGGCGGTGCTGGTTGTGTATGGTCTCGCATCGCGGCTTCCCAGAACCATCGTGGCCGTCTTCTCTGTTTCCTACCATTATTTATAATAAAAGGAGTACCACTAACATATAATAAAAAGGAGTACCACAAAAGAAACTCCCGTGGTACTCCCTTTTAATTATCTGTTAATTAGTCGGCCAACTTAGCCTTGATGAACTCGCGGTTCAGGCGGGCGATATTGGCGATAGACTCGTTCTTCGGGCAGACGGCCTCGCAGGCACGGGTGTTGGTGCAGTTACCAAAACCGAGCTCCTCCATCTTAGCCATCATGGCCTTGGCGCGCTTGGCAGCCTCGGGACGGCCCTGGGGCAGCAGGGCGAGCTGTGACACCTTCGAAGAGACGAAGAGCATGGCAGAGCCGTTCTTACAAGCGGCAACGCATGCCCCGCAGCCGATGCAAGATGCGCAGTCCATTGCCTCGTCGGCATTCTCCTTGGGGATGAGGATGGCGTTGGCATCCTGGGCCTGGC